>Ga0209098_1000381_pt1 | contig 49345 bp, 6 predicted proteins | sample AD_JPNHW1_MetaG_FD_184429 | JGI IMG/M metagenome (GOLD analysis project Ga0209098, IMG submission 184429) | Active sludge microbial communities of municipal wastewater-treating anaerobic digesters from Japan - AD_JPNHW1_MetaG (SPAdes) (version 2) | ecosystem: Engineered > Bioreactor > Anaerobic >...
CGCCCACGCCTTGGTCGGCAACGCACCCGTTTCATCGGCGATCCAGGTCGGCTTGCCCGCTTTGTCGAACGCAAAGACCAGCGGGTTCGCGAACGCCGCCGCCGACGCCGCCGCCACTCCGCCCGCACGGATGAAGGCCGTGCCCGACCGCGGCGCCAGCCGCCGCAAGAACGCCGCCTCGATCCAATCCACCGCGAACTGGCTGTGGCTGCGGCCCGCCAGCAGCACGCCCTTCACCACCAAGGTGTTTGCGCCATCGACCACCAGCGCCGCCGGCACCGTCACTTCGGCCGTCGCCGTCGCCTGCCCGTCGAAATCAAGCGTGCCCACCAGCGTGCCGTTGAAGCGGATTTCCGCGCGGTGATCCGGATCGTTCGTCGTGTCCGACCAGCCCATCAGGCGGATCTTCAACGCCACGTCGCCGCCGGCATGGCCGGTCAGGTCCAGCGGGAACGAACGCCGCCCGCCCAGCGCATTCGTCGAAGCCACGATGGATTGCCAGTAATAGCCGTCTTCCGGCATCGTCGGCAACGCCGCGTTGCCCAGATGCAGATTCTGCTCGAACCGCTCCTCGACCGGGAACGTCGCCGTGCCGGAAGCGGCACCGGGCGCGCGCCGCGGCATGGCCAGGCCCGCCCCCTTGGAAATCAGGTAGGCCGCCTGGTGCGTGATGCCGTTGGGTTCCGGCGCCGCGCCGCAGAACACCAGCCGGTCGTTTTGCGCATCGTAGAGCGCCGGCACGAGCCGCCCTTGCGACGAAACGGCCAATCCGTTCGACGCCGCCAAGGCGCGCCACGCGTCCGCCGCGCCGCCCATGCCCGCCGCGATGGCCGGCAGGCTCACGCCATACACGCCGTCCGTCTCCACGAACACCTTCAACGTGGCCGCCGTCCCGCCCGCGATCGCCGCCGACTCCGCCGCCTTCGGCGCCGCCGCCTGGGCCTGCGCCGCCGCCCGGGCCGCCCGAGCCACGGCCGGCTCCGCGCCGAACCGCACCGCGTGCGTCCCCAGATCGCGCGTCCGGCCCGTCCATTCCACTTCTTCCAGACGATAGACGCCCGCCGCGTCCTTCTCCGCCGCCGCGTCCGCGACCGCATACATCGGCGCGCCTTCCGCGAACGTCGAGGCCACCAGCTGCGCGTTCAACCGCGTCTCCGCGCCGCCCTCGGCCGCCACCCGATACACGTTGTAGCCCGCCGTGCCCCATTCCCCGGCCGCGCGCCAAGCCACGTGCGCCGCGCCGTCCGTCCACTCGCCCCAGACTTCCGCCAGCACGGCACGCGTGCCGTCCTTCGGCGCCAGGCCGAGATCCACCGCCAGATTGGTCGCCGCCACGCCGATGGCGATCGGCTGCGTCCAGGCGTAGGCGCCGCTCGCCGCGTTCGTCGCCGCATCGCTGTCCGTCGCGTCGTTCCCGCCGACGTCCATCGGACTCGGCGCCAAACTGGCTTCCTTGGACGCGTCGAACCGCACCACGTAGGTGCCCGCCGCCAGCCCGCTGAACGCGTAATTGCCGTTGGCATCCGTCGTCGTCGTCGCCAACACGCCGTTCGACGCCGCATCCAGCAGCGCCACCGGCAGATTCTTGATCCCCAGCGTCTCGTCGGCGTCCTGCACGCCGTCGCCGTCGGCGTCGTACCACGCCCGGTCGCCGAGCGCGGACTGCTCGATCAACGGCTGATTGTTGTCGAAGTTGTCCAGCCGGTAGTCCTGCGCCGTCGCCCCGTTGCGCGCCACCTGCACTTCCACCCACTCCACGTTCGCCAAGGCGTTCGACCACTGCGCCGCCGTGCCGCCGAACCAACCGCCGGCGTACGTCGTCGGCGTCGCGATGGTCTTCCATTGACCAACGGCGCCCACCTGCGGCAGCACGTTCGCGAAAAACGTGCTGCCGTTGCCCCGGAACCGCACCTGCAACGTCGAGGGCTGCACGTCTTCGGCATTGAAATCGAACGACCAACCGTAGAACGCCGATTGATATTCCCAATAGTTCCCCGTCAGCCGCCCGCCCGACGAGTCCGTCGTCGCCCGGAACGCGTCCACCTCCGGCACCGGCAGCGACTGCTCCGCGAACGTCCCGGCCAGCGAACCGGCCGGATTGCCCGCGCCCGCCGCGTGCGCCACCACCATCTCGTTCGTGTCCCGATCCACCCATCCCGCCGTCGTGGAGTCGAAGCCTTCCGCGTACGTCGTCACGCTGCCCCGCGCCGTTCCGGCGCAGCCCAACGTCAGCGCCAGCCCGAGCCGCGCAAGCCATCCATGTCTCAGTGATTTCGCATTCATTGCACGCATTTTCATTTTCATATTGCCTTACGTATCTCGAGACGTCTGTAGGAACAAGCTTGGAAAATATGCGAGTAAATTACCCACATTGTCCTCGTTAGAACGACAGGGTGGTTTCTTCGCCGCGCCGCAGATAGTAATAGGCGGCGCCGGGTTCAAGCACGGCGTTGGTCGGCACGATTTCGTAGGTGCTGAAGTCGAACCAACGGCCGTCGTAGGGCGCACCCCAGTTGGTCACGCACATCAGGAAGCGCCACGATCCGTCGGCGCACTGGATGATCAGCTGATCCGCCGTTTCCTCGTCGGCCCCGGCTTGGGGAGCGGCGTCGGCCAACGTCTGCTCCAGCGGCAGATCCTTGCCTTCCGACAGCCCGATCAGATTGAAGCCCGGCTGCAGCACCACCGCATTCGTGCCCGCGTTGCCCACCGGTCCGGTGAACGTGAGGCGCGCGCTCGTGCCGGTCTTGCGGTTGATCCACAGCCCCGCCCCGGCGGGCAGTTCGTAGGCACTGGCGCTCCCGTCCTCCTCCCGCCACGTCTTGGACGCGTCCAGGTACAGCGTCCGCCACGAGCCGTCGGCCTGGTAGATGAAGACCTCGTCCGCGGCGGAGCCGATGCCGCCGTCGTGCCCGTTCAGCTGCTCGGCGAGCATGCGCCCCAGTTCGCCGGCGAAGCGCCGGTCCGTGACCACCGGCGGAGAGATCAGCGTGTATCCCGGCATGGCATCCGTGCGGATCAAGGCCCAGTAGTTGCTGGAATCCGGTTCGTGGCCGGTGTAGGACACCTGATAGTAGCGGCGCGTCACCGCGGCGCTCGATGCGTCCGCATCCATGAAATCCCGCAGGTTGTCTTGCGCCACCATGGTGGCGCGTTCTTCCCAGGCCGGCGCCTGCCGCCCCGCGACCGGCTCGTCGCTGGTGTACACCGAATAGCCGACGCCCACGACGCTGTCCCATTTCACCGTCGAATTCCCGCTCGAGGTGCTCGCGGCGAGATTCGTGATCTGGATCGCGCCCAGCACCCGGACGACGTTGGTGGCGCAGTCGTAGCCGGCCGGCGCGGGATCCGCGACCGCGGCGGAAATCCGCGCGACGTTGGTCTGGTAGCCCACGGCGGTCGGCCGCACCCAGACGGTCAGATCGCGCGCCTGCTGCGCCGGAACGTCGCCGACGGTCCAGGTCCCGGACATCGGATCGTAGGCCGTTCCGAGGCTGTTGCTGACGTACTGGAAGGAACCCGGCAGCGGCGCCTGCACCTGCACGTCCTGGGCCACGTTCGGGCCGCCGTTCCACGCGCTGAGCAGCAGCTGCAGGCGATCTCCCTGCGGCAACGGATTCGGATCGGCGCCGTAGCCGACGGCCAGACCTTCGGCCGGCATGAACTCGTAGGCGCCCATGTCGATCACGTGCAGGATGCGGGCCTGCAGATCGAGATCCCGGGGCAGCGTGTTGTAGAAGTTCCGCCCGGCGTCGCGCGCCGCGGACGCCTCTTGGAGCCGATAGTTTCCGTTTTCGGCGTCGACGAAGAGCGGATCGCCGCCCAGGTTGCCCAAGCCGGCATGGGCGGTCGGACTCAGCGAATACAGCACTTCCGTGGCCGCGATCGGTCCATCGGCGATCGTGTTGTACACCTGCGAAGCCTGGAGGCCGGCGGGAACGTTGGCGACCGCGGTGCAGTTCACCACCAGGCCGTTGCCCTGGATCGCCGCCGCCGAACCGCCGCTCGCGACGTTGTCCACGACCAGGCAGTTGGCGATGCGGGCGCTGACGGAATCGCCCAGCTGCACGCCGGCGGCCTGTCCGGCCGCGTTGGCGTTGTCCCGCACGATGCAATTGTAGAGATAGCCGCGCTGGATCGAGACGCCCGCCCCGCCCCCGGCGGCGAGCTGCCCGCCGCGGAGGGTGAAGCCGCCGACGTCCGCGTTGGCGTGCTGGAGTTCGAGGATCCGCATCGCGTTGGTCGAACCGCGCTGCAGGATCGTGGCGGCGGCGCCCTGGACACTCTTCAGCTTCACGGGCTTGCGGATCGACAGGGTCGCCGGCAGATCGTACGTGCCGTTCGTCACCCAGATGGTTTCGCCGTTTTGCGCCGCATTGAGCGCCGTCCGGATCGACCGCGCGGCCATGCTCCAGTTCGTGTAGGGATGCGTTTCGCTCCCGGTCGGCGACACGTAGCGATCCCCGCTCGCGATCGGCGGATAGAGGGTGAAATTCTGTCCGGCGAGATCGGCGACGACGCCGCTCAGCGCGCGGCTGCTCGGCGCGCACGTGCCCACGCCCGTCACCTGCGGGGTGATTTCCCCGCTCCAGTTGTTGTCGACGGTGATCGCATACGTGCCGTCCGGGGCGGTGACCGCGGAGCCGCCGCCGTTCGACAGCAGCAGGGTCACGCCGCCTTGGCCGGCTTCGGTCACCACGTTGGAAACCCAGCCGGAGATGACGGGCCGCGGCGGCACGTAGCAGAAGTTCACGTTGGCCCGGTTGGCGACGAGACCGAGGATCTCGACGGAGGCCGGCAACACCGCGCCGCCCGCCACCGTCGCGCTGACGGTGCCGGTCCAGCCCGGCGGCACGGCATTGGAATAGCGGCCGGCGGCATCCGTGGTCTTCGTCCCGCCCCCGTTGGAGAAGACGATCGTGGCGCCCGCCACGCCCGCCGCGGTGGCCTGGTTGGTCACCCGGCCGGAAATCACCGGATAGGGCAAGAAATTGAAGGCGAGGTCCAGGCGGTCGGCGACGACGTTGTTCAGCTCCTGGGTCGCCACCGGCGTCACGATGCCGCCCGTCGCGGACAGCACCACCGTTCCGCTCCAGCCCCGGGCGACCGCGTTCGAGAAGCGCCCGCCGGCGTCCGTCGTCGACGATCCGCCGCCGTTGGAGAGTTGCACCTGCACGCCGGACACGCCCGCGCCGGTCCATTGGTTCGTCACGCGGCCCGCCACGATCGGATTGGGCGGCAGCCAGGTGAAGTCCTGGCCGCCGACGTCGTCGACGACCCCCGCGTAGGTCCGCGCGGTCGGCGGGGCAAAGCTGCCGACGGCGTTGCTCGGCGCGACGGTGCCGCTGTACCCGTACACCACGCTGAGGCGATAGTAGCCGCCCGTTTCGGTGAGGGTCGAGCCCGTCGGCGTCATGGATATCGTCACGCCGTCCACGCCGGCGCCGCTGTATTGGTCGGTGACCCGGCCGCTGATCGTGCGCGTGTTGTACAAGACGAAGTTGCGGCCGGCGACGTTGGACGCCACGTTCGCCAGGTCGAGATAGGCCGGGATGAAGATGTTGCCGGCGATGCTGGGGGTCACGCGGCCCGTCCAGCCGTGCGGGACGTTGAGGCTATAGGACCCGTCCTGCAGCGAAACGGTCTGGCCCACGCCGGCCGCCGCCACGACGACGCCCGGCACCATCTGCCCGTTGGCGTTGGCCGTGATCGTGCCGCTGATCGTCCGATCCGGCTGCCAGACGAAGTTTTGACCGGTCTTGTCGTTGGTGACGGCCGCGGCGTAGACGCGGGTCGTGGGGGCCAAGGTGGCGCCCGTCGCGCTGGCTGCGACCGTTCCGGTCCAGCCGTGATACACGTCGAACGCATAGGTGCCGTCCGCGGCCGCCGCGGTTTCGCCCAGGCCGCCGAATTGCAGGCGCGCGCCGCCGATGCCCAGCCCGGTGTCCAGGTTGGTCACCGTGCCGGAGATGCGGACCGGCGGCGGCATCCAGTCGAAATCCTGGGCCGCGGCGTCGGCGTTGACCGACGCGAGGCTGCGCGCCGCCGGGGCGAAGCTGCCGATCCGGTTGCTGGGCGCGAGGGTGCCGCTCCAGCCGTACGGCACGCGGTTGGTGTAGTAGCCGCCGGCGCCGGTCGTCGCGACGTTGGTCAGCCCGGCGAACGCGATCGTCACGCCGCTCACGCCGGCGCCCGTGTAGTGGTTGGTGACCCGGCCCGAGACCGCCGGCGTGGGCGGCACCCAGGTGAAGTCCTGGTCGGGGCGATCCGCGGTGACGTTCTCGAGGCGCCGCGAAGCGGGTTCGGCGAACGTGCCGGTCGCGTTCGTCGGGACCACCGTGCCGCTCCAGCCTTCGTCCACCAGCAAGGAATACAATCCGCCGCCGCTGGTCAGCACGTTCGTCCCCGGAACCAAGCCCACCCGGATGCCATCGACGCCCGCGGCGGTGATCTGGCTGACGACCCGGCCGGAAATGGCGTATTTCGACGGCGCGCGCCAGACGAAATCCTGACCGCCGAGACTGGCGTCCATGCTGGCGTACGTGCGCGTCGCCGGCACGAACGCGCCGGCCGCCGCATTGGAAGGCGTCACCGTTCCGCTCCAGCCAAAATACGCGCTCAGGCTGTAGTAGCCGCCGCCGGCCGTGGTGGCCGTTCCCCCGGTCGACAACCGGACGACGACGCCGTCGATGCCCGCGCCGGTCGCTTCGTTGACCACGCGTCCCTCGATCGTCTGCACGGGCCGCCAGCTGAAATTCTGGTCGGCCAGATCAGCGGCCAGGCCGTTGAAGGTGCGCGAAGCCGGCAGGCCGAACGCGCCGCTGGCGAACGTCGGCGTGAGCGTGCCGCTCCAGCCCTGGTAGTACGCGAGGCTGTAGAAGCCGCCGCCTTCGGTGATCGCGGAGGTCCCGTCGCTGGATTGGATGCCGACGCCGTCCACGCCCGCGCCCGTGACTTCGTTGGTGACCCGGCCGGAAATCGTCCGCGGCATCAGCCAGCGATAGTCCTGGCCGGCCTGATCGGCGACGACGTTGGCATAGACGCGGTTCGTCGGCGCAGCGAATTTGCCCGACGCATAGGCCGCGGCGACTTGCCCGCTCCAACCATGGTAGACCTGCAAAGAATAGAGGCCGCCCCCGGCGGACGTGCCGCTCGCGAAGGCATCGGCCGTGGCGACGGCCACGCCCTCCTTGCCCGCGCCGGCGGCCACGTCGAGCACCTGCCCGGAAATGGTTCTCAGCGGCGGATTCCAGGTGAAATCCTGGTTGGCCGCATCGACGGCGAGATGGTCGTACGAACGGCTCGCGGCGGTGAAATCGCCCACGGCATGCGCCGGCGTCGCGGTGCCGGTCCAGTCGTAGGGCACCGTCTTGCTGTACCGTCCGTCGCCGGCCGTGGTCGCGGAGGGCAGGCCGCCGGAGAAGGCGACGACGACCCCGCCGACGCCATTGCTGGCGTACCGATGGACGATGCGGCCGGAAACGACCGGATCCGGCGCCACCCAGACGTAGTCCTGGTCGGGCATGGCCGCCGCGACGTGGCTGTAATCGCGGTAGTTGACCGGCGAGAACGTGCCCACCCCACCCTTGTTCGGCACGGCCCGCCCGCTCCAGTCTTCGTACACCGCCAGGCTGTAGTACCCGCCGTTGGTCGACACCGCGCTACCCACCCCGTTGTTCAGCGTCACGGTCACCCCATCCACGCCCGCGCCCGTGTAGTGGTGGACGATGCGGCCGGACAACGGATAGGTCGGCGGAATCCATTGATAGTTCTGGGCCGTTTGATCGACGACCACGTTGGTGTAGTCGATGAACGCATTGGTGAAACTGCCCCGGTCGAAACTGGGCGTCGCCCGCCCGGCGTAATAGCCGGGGACCGCGATGCGGTAATATCCGCCGTTGGTGGTGACGGCGCTGCCGCCGCCGTTGGAGAGAGTCACGACCACGCCCGTCACGCCGCTGCCCAGATAGGCATGGGTCACCCGCCCGGCGATGACCGGCATCGGCGGAATCCAGGCGATGTCCTGATCGCGCACTTCGTTGGTCAGCGCCGCGTAGGAAACCGGCGCCGCCGGGAACGAGCCGGCATTGAACGACGGCGTGACCGTCCCGCTCCAGCCGTTGGGAACCACGCGCAGGTAATAGCCGCTGGCGTCGGTGTTGGTGGTGCCGCCGCCGTTGGAGAACGTCAGGGTCACGCCGGAAACGCCCCCGCCCACGTACTGGTTGGTGACGCGCCCGACCACGCGCACGAAGTTGGTCGGGTTCTCGTACGCCCCGACGTCGATGGCGCCGACGAACCGCGGCGCGAACGCCACGTCGGTGGCGAGCGGATTGCCGGCGTCCAAGCCGCCGTTGAGGCCCCACGAATCGGACCGCAGCCGGAAATTGCGGGCAGCCGCATCGACGAAGCGCGGATCCACCGAACGGCTGTTGGTCGCGACGATCGTCCCGGCCGAACCGTAGATCGAATTCCGCACGCGCATGGTGCCCATCGCGTAGAGGTCGGCGGCGGCATTGCCGCGGACGGTGCTGTAGGCCTGGTGCCAGTACGGATTCGCGCCGCTGTTGCCCCAGACGATGCAGTTGTCGAGGGCGACCAGGCCCCCGTCGTGCTGGAACACCCCGCCGTTGCCGCCGAAGTTGCCGCCGCTGTTGCCGTAGACCACGCAGTTGATCAGCGAGCTGTTGCGCTCGATGCGCACCCCGCCGACGGCCTCGCTGAAACTTCCGCAGATCGTGCCCTGCGCCAAGTTGTCGTAGACCAGGCAGTTGATCGCCTTGGCGCCGTTGTCGAGATACAAACCGCCCCCCGTCACGAACCCGATGGTCTGGTTGTTGCGGATGATGCAGTTCTGGATCGTCGCCCCGTTGAACACCCCGGCGCCGCCGGCCGTGCCCGGCGCGGGATCCACGCACAGGTTGCCGTTGGGCCCCGTGTACCAGTCGCGGTAGCCGTCCCGGATCGTGAACCCGTCGAGCACCGCCCCTGCCACGTTGAGATCGACGATCCCGGTCCGCCCGCTGGCGCGATACAGGGCGGTCCACTCCGGCCCGTGTTCGCTGCGGATCGTGATGGCCTTGTTGATTTCGAGCGCCGTCGCGAGGCCATAGTTGCCGTCGTAGACGTGGATGACGTCGCCGGGGACGGCCTCCGCGATCGCCGATCCCAGATCCCGGGCGGCATCCACCCAGTTGGTGTAGGGCGCGTTGGCCAGGCCCGTCAGCGAAACGTACAGGTCCCGCGGGCCCAGCACGACGAAGTCCTGGTTCGGCACGTTGGTCGTCAGCGCGGTGAAGTTGCGCAGCGCGGGCTGGATCGCCTTGTTCGCGACCGCGGGCGCCACGGTCCCCGTCCACGAATTGGCGATGGAACGGCTATAATAGCCGCCGTTCGTCGTGAGGGTGCTGCCGCCCCACCCCGAGAAGTTCACCGCAACGCCGTCCACGCCCTGGCCCGTCGTCTGGTCCGTGACCCGGCCGGAAATCGTCACCGCCTGGCTGCCGATCGACCAGCTCACGTGGCTGTAATGGCCGGCCCCCGTGCCGGTATTTTCATTGGCACCCCACTGCACGCGTTTGAGGGTGGTGGAACAACCTGCATACCCGCTCAACGCCAGTTTTCCATCCACGTAGAGATTGACGCCCTGTCCCGGGATATAACGCAGATCGTAGAGATGATACTGGCCCGCCCCGCCTTGATTGGTGTACGAGGCATACCAGGCCGATCCATTCCACCAGCCGACGATCGGATCGCCGACGGCCGTGCTGCCGAACCCGAGATAGTACACTTTGGTGCCGTCGCTGTAATCGAAGTCGATCGCGGCATCCAAGGCGTCGTTCGTGTTCACTGCCAACAAATTAGCCTTGAGCGACCACCCTTGACTGGACGCTCGGCTCGCCTGGTCGGCAGTTGGCGTGCCAAGATAAGTCATGTACCCCGCCGTCGAGTTGTCGTTGACCATCCACGAATCCACTCCGTTGGTCTGAAGCGGTCCAGCCGGAATGGCAGATCCACATTTAACTTGGGTCCACCCCTCGACGTTGACCGGATCATTCGCGCCTTGGTGTAGGAAAACCGGGGCTTGATACTGATCGGCCAACTGCACGAAGTTCTGGTTCGTCGCGTCGGTCCGCAATCCGTCGTACGCCCGCAACATCGGCGCAAACTGAAGCAGCCCGTTGGTCGGCGTCACCGCCGCGTGCGCGTTGTACGGCAGAGCGATGCTGTACGCGCCATCCACGCCGCTGGTCGCAACCGCCCCGGCGGACGACGCAAACACCACGCCCGCCACTCCGTTCGTGCCGCCTTCGTAGGTCACCCGGCCCGACACCGTCACCGGCCCCGGCGTCCATGAATAATTCTGTTCCGTCAGGGTCGAACCGGCGTTGACTTCGGATCCGATCGAAACCACCGGCGCCACGGCCGCGTACTTGCGGACGAGGATGTAATCGGTCAGTGATTCCATGGCTCCGCCACCACCTGGATGCCAATGAAGTCCAAGCGGCCCACTCACATCGCCGTTATAGTTTGCGGAAACCTCTTCGGCGCCTCCATTCATGCGCCGGGAAAGCCGGTTGGATGCCACTACAAACTGATCGGTGAACCAGGCATTGGCGCTCGGATAAGTAATGAGATCACCCTCCGACGAGGAGCTATACTGTAAACGAGGAGCCCAAGCGGTTGATCCGCGATACATGGAAGACTCGTAATTCGGCCACATGGAGTAACCCACGCTGGCAAAATTGGTCCCCTGCCCGACATATACGGTGCTGAAGTTGTAATCGGTTCGAAGCAACATCCGGCGTAATTCAATCACCTTGCCTGCCGACAAGGACTGTTTCGTCTCGATCCGCTGAAAGTCGGTCTCTGTCGGCTGATAATTTCGCAGATACCCGTTGACCACGTTCATCGTCCCATTGGAAAGGATGACGTTCCATTTGCTCGCATCCAAAACCGTCCCGTCGAAACCGTCGTAGAAGTCGAACGTCGCCTCCGGATCGCTCGCGCCGACGGCGCGGGCGTTCCCGTAGTAGAGATACAGGTTCGTGGCGGCGTTCGCGCCCACCGCCGGGACCTTGACCCACACCTGGGCCGCGACGCCGGAGGTTGCGCTCTCGATCCAGTAGCCCAACGCCGTTCCCGCCGCATCCGTGAACCGCACGTCCCGGAAATCCGCCTGCATGCCGGTCCGCCACGGCAGCTCGAAACGGACCTGATGCTGGGTCAGCGCACCGGCATTGGGATTGCTGACGGTCAGCGCCGCCCGCTGGGACCACGCGGCATCGAGCCACGGAGCGGCGGCGTTGGCGCGGCCATCCGCATACGAACGGGGCGAAGGCGCGAACGTTCCGTTGGTGAAAGAAAGGGTCACGGTCCCGGCCCAGCCGAAGGGCACGGAATATGAATAATATCCGTCCGCATCGGTGACCAGACTGCCGGCCCCGGCGGAGAAGTTCAGCGCGACCCCGGCCACCCCGGCGCCGGTGAAGACGTTGGTCACCCGCCCGGACAGCACCGGGTTCCGGCGCGCGGCGGTGAACGTGATGCCGTTCAGCGAGCCGGTCTGCGCCCCGTACACGCGCGCCAACGGCGTGAAATCGTAGAGCGGATGGCTGGGCGCGACCGAACCGCTCCAGCCGATGGTCGCATTCCGCGAGAAGTAGCCGCCGTTGGTGGTGACCGCGGCGTTCACCTTGGAAACGTTCACCAACACGCCGTCCACGCCCGCGCCGGTCGAATCCACCACCCGCCCGCCGATGGACATCTGGGTGAACAGGTCTTCCTGGCGCTGTTCCGCCCCCAGCGCGGCCACCGGCACGTTCGTCGCATTCTTGCGAATGCGGTACCAGTCCACCAGGGTCTGGCCGTCGGACGAGTAGAACACGGGGCTCAGGTTGGTCTGGACGTTTTGGCTGTTGTGCGTGCCATAGCTGTACACGACGCCGTTGTCCGTCACCGCATAGTGCACCCGGTTCGACGCAAAGCCCGGCAAATAGATGATCCGCGAGAAGGTGTAGTTGCCGGACAGCGGGCCCATCCCATACTCGCCGCCGTTCCACTCCGCGATACAGAAGCTAATCCACGCCAGGATGTCCACGATGTTCGCCCCGCCATCCGTGACGTATCCGTAGGTCGGGGAGGTCGCGGCGCGCAGCGTCGTGCTCTTCTTGCCGCTCGGAACCAGGGTCCGGCTTTCCCAGATCGTGTTGGGCGCGATGACGTAGTTCGTGGCCATGACGCCTTCGCCCGGATCGAGCACCAGGACGCCGTTGGTCGTCGCCGTTCCGGCCAGGACGTTCGGCCACTTGGCGCCGTTCAAGGCGCCCGCGAAGTCGTCGAAGAACTCGAAGGTCGCGTCGCCGTCGCCCGCGCTGGCCGCTGCCTGGTTGCCGTAATAGACGTCGAACCGGGTCGTCCCGTTGCCGGCCAGCACCGGAACCTTCACCCACACCGTGGCGGAGGTGCTCGGACCGTACTGTTCCACCCAGAACGGCCAGGCCGTGCCGTCGAGTCCGTAGACCCGCACGTCGGCGAAATCCGCCTGCATGCCGGCCGAATGCGGCAAGGTCACCCCCACCTGGAAATTGGTCAGCGCCGACATGCCGTTGGTCACCGTTACCGTCCGGCGATAGAGCCACGCCAGATCCTGCCAGACGGTCGGAGTCCAGGTGAAATTCTGGTTCGTCCGCGTCCCGGTCAGATTGGCATACGTCCGGCTGGCGGGCACCGCGCTGCCGTCGCCTTCCACCGCGAGGGTGCCCGACCAATTGCCCGGCACGACGAGGCTGTAATACCCGCCGTTCGTCGTCAGCCCCGCGGCCACTCCCGCGTTGATCCGCAAGCCGTCCACGCCGCGCCCCGTATCCTGCCCGACCACGCGCCCGCTGAGGGTCGCCGGCGGGAACACGGTCTCCAGCGCTTCCGCCGAACCCACGACGCCGCCCACGACCGTCGTCGGCACGTACTGCCTCATCCAAATCGCATCGATCTGGCCATCCATTGCCTGCGCGGAGGACGGATTGTAGAAATCACCCGTGGGGCCCACACCAACCGTGAGTTGGTTGAAAGTCGTGTAGACACCCCGGTTCGTCCAGTTGGCGGAAAGGGTGGTTTCGAACGTGGACCGGGTCTCGAACACGTTGCTCGCGGAGAGCATGACGCTGTTGCGATGATACTCGTTGATGGGCTTGTTGCCGATCCCCAACGCGCTTCCGTTTACGCAGGAATACTGAAATGGCCCGGCGTGATCGAGTATGCTGACCCCGTTGACCGAGGTCGCATTGTCATAAACCATCAACGGCGACCAGCCATTGGCTGGGGTGGAGAGCGTCCGCGTGCGGCACTCCACCGCGCAGGGAACAATCGAGGTCGGAAAGACACCGGAAAACACCTCGAAACTCGTGCACTTCGCCGCGGTCATGCGCAAGTGCCCGTTCGTTTCGGTGATTTGCGGTCCCGCGGCCACCAGCGAGCTGTCCATGGTCCGTTGGAACGGCCACTTCACGGGATCGATGACGCCATCCTCGAAATCGTCGAAGAACAGGAAGACGTCGTTGCCGTTGTCCCCGCGCACCGCCGCCGGGTTGCCGTAATAGGCATAGAGTCGCACCGCGCTCTGCGCCGGCAGGTACGGCATCTTCACCCACACCACGGCATCGGTGGCGGCGCGCGTGCGTTCGATCCAGAACGGCAGCGCCGTTCCGTTGGTAGAAGCGATCCGGAGATCGGCAAAGTTCGTCTGCATGCCGGAGACGTAAGGAATGCGCAGTTCGACCTGGTAGTTGGTCAGCGCCCCGACATGGCTGTTGCTGACCACGAGCAGTTGGCGCGCGCTCCAGGCGGTGTCGAACCAGGGCGACAACACATATTGGAAATCCTGGCCGCTGTAGCTCGCGGACAGGTTGGTGAACGACCGGCCGGCCGGCACGGTGCTGAAGCTGTCGCCCGGCACGACGATCGTGCCGGTCCAGCCGGAAGGCAGCGACAAGGCGTAGGATCCATCGTTGGCCGTGACCGTCTCCGTCGCGCCGGCCACCACCCGCAGGCCCGCCATCGGAGCTTCGGTCGCGGGATTGACCACGCGCCCGCTCACGGTGAAGGTCGCGAAAAGATTGGTCCGAGCATCCACGGTCGAATCCACCGCCGGCACCGGTTCCGCCGGCGCATACTCGCGCATCCAGACGGCATCCACCCGGCCATCCATGGTCAGATCGCCCCAAACGTTGTCGGTCCGGGCCGCGAGCCGAACGTTGTAGGTCCCTGAAAGCGCCGTCATGTTGCCGCCCTTGGTCGTCAAGGCGGCCGCGTCGTCTTCGTAAGCCACCCGGCCTTCGTAAAGACCAGAACTGTACGCCCCCGCACTCTTGATCAAGATGCTTTCGCGATGGTAGAGCCAGACCGGCCGGGCGCCGAGATGCGAGCCCCACGTGTTGTCGACGCGCACGTAGTGACCCGTGCTTTCGCCGCTATACCAGTAGTCGCAGATTCCAATTCCGGCCGTGGTGGACTTCCAGAAGCTGATCGGCATCCAGCCGGCATAGGGGACGTCCGGAGTTCTGGTGCGCGCTTCCAGAACGAACGGAGCCTCGGCCGGGGTTATCGCCGGACCTGCCACGTAGTACGTCCCGTTGGTGATGCCCGTGACCCGCAACTCGCCGTTGGTTTCCGCAATGTAGGTTCCCAACGCCTGACTCGGCCATTTCGAAGTGCTGATGACGCCATCCTCGAAGTCGTCGAAGAAACGGAACGTCGCATCGCCGTTGCCGCCGTTGGTTGCGGTCGCATTGCCGAAGTAGAGATAGAACTTCGCCGTGCCCAAAGCGGGCAGGCATGGGACCTTCACCCACACCACGGCATCCGTCGCGCTGTGATAGCGCTCGATCCAGTACGGCATCGCCTCGCCGCCGAGTGACCCCACCCGAAGATCGTCGAAGTCCGTCTGCATCCGGCTGTCGTACGGCACCCGAATCTCCACTTGATAATTGGTCAGGGCGCCCGAGTACGAATTGGTCACCGTCACCAACTGCCGGCAGTTCCAATCGACGTTCAGCCACATGGGAGCGGCGATGGCGAAGTTTTGGGCGGTCAGATTCGAAGCGACGTTGGCGTAGCTTCTCGTCGCCGGCGTGGCCAGGCCATCGCTTTGCACCGCCACCGTGCCAGACCAGTTCGCCGGCGCGACCAAGGTGTAGTAGCCGCCGTTGGTCGTGGTCGCCGTCCCCAGCGACGACGTCACCGCCATGCCCACCAACCCCGCCCCCGTCTTTTGGTCGATCACCCGCCCGCCGATGGTGAACACCGGGCAGACGTTGGTCAGCGCCTCGGCCGCCGGGGCCAGGGTGGCGACGACGTTGCTCGGGGAATATTTGCGGATCCAGATGGCGTCCACCCACCCTTCCATGGGCTGGACATTTGCATAACTGTAGAAATCACCTCGTGGACCAATCGCGACCACCGTGGAGGGATACGCCGAATGCGACCCCAAAACGGACCAGGAGGCGGCCGTGGTTTGCTCGTACGTGGAGCGGATCTCGTGCGTGGTCGCCGATTTGCGAATCAGGCTGTTGCGATGGAATTCCGCAAATGGTTTCCCGGTGTAGCCGGTAAACGCGCCATCGACGCAGGAGTATTGGGAATCCGGGGAATGCTCCAATACGCTGAGTCCGTAATTCCCGGCGTTGCCATAGAGGAGCGCCGGCGACCAACCGTTTGCCGGGGCACTTGTGGTTTTGCACCGGGTCTCGAGGGCGAACGGCGGAACGATCTCGGGCATTGGGCGGGTGAACAGTCCGATGGTCGAACCCGTTACCCCCGTGACCTTCAGCATGCCATTGGTCTCCGCGACATACTGCGGCGAGCGCATCTCCGGCCACTTGAAGGGGTCGATGACGCCGTCTGCGAAATCGTCGAAGAACAGGAAGACGTCGTTGCCGTTGCCCGCCGACGCGGCATTCGACGAACCGTAGTAGACGTAGAAGTTCGTGCTGGCCTGCGCGGGCAGCGCAGGCAGTTTCACCCAAACCACGGCGTCGGTCCCGGCCCGGCAACGCTCGACCCAGAACGGCAGCGGCGCGCCGTTCATCCCGCCGACCGCGAGATCGGCGAAGTTCGTCTGCATGCCGGCCTTGTAGGGCACGGCGAGTTCCACCTGGAAATCGACGAGCGCATTGGTGAACGCGTTGCTGACCGCGACCAGGATCCGGTTGGCGCAGGCCGGGTTCATCCAGCGCAGCGGCGTCCAGGCGAAATCCGCGCCCGTTTGATCCGTTTGCACGTTGGCATAGCTCCGCAGGGCGGGAGTCGCGGAGCCGTCGCTGGCGATCACAATGGACCCGCTCCAACCCAGAGGAACGGACACGCTGTACCATCCATCCGTCGCCGTCGTGACCGTGGATTGCAGGGCCCCGACGGCCGTCAGCGCGACGCCGCCCGCGCCCAGGCCCGTGGCGCCCAGAACCACCCGCCCGGAAATTTTCCGGCTGCTGGCCAAGGGCGAGTAACTTTGAACCGCGACCGTCCCGTTGCCGCCGGTGCCGCCAAACCGCGTGCTGGCTTCACCCAATCCGCCCAATCCGCCCGTCGCGGTCAAATTGGTGCCGTTGGCGTTCGCGTAGAATCCCTGATAGAACAGGTTCACGGAGCCGCCGCCGGAACCGCCGCCGCCCGCGCCATTGCCCGAAACGTAACTATGTCCCAGGCTTCCATTGGCCTCCAGCGCACCACTGCCGGCGATCGCGACGTCGCCCCGGACGAACAGAATCAGCAAGCCGCCCGTGCCGACCGAACCGCCGCTGCCGCCGCTGCCCATGGGGTTGCCCGCGCCGCCGCCGCCCTCGCTCCAGGCCGCGCCACCGGCGCCGCCCACGGAGCTGCCGGCGCCGCCCACGCCGCCGCTGTTGCCGCCGGCGCCGCCGCCGCCGGAGCCGCCCGAGTAGCTCGTGCCGACGCCACCCGCGCCGGAAGTGGGATAACCGCCATTGCCGGTGCCGTTGTTTGCGCCACCGGCGCCACCGCCGCCAGTCATGCCATTGGTGCCGCTTCCACCCGTGCCCCCCCCCCGGTTGTCACCTGCAACCGCCGCGCCCCCCGCACCGCCTGCGGCAGGGATTTCATAGACGTTCCCCGAGGCGGTTTGGACCACCAAGATCCGGTCGCCCGCCACGTTGGCCGCGCCGCGCGCGGTCATCGAAATCTTGCCGTTCAAGGTCAGATCGCCGTCCACGTACATCACCAGGCCGCGCTTGCGCGCCGCCGGAGTCACGGTCGCGCCGGCGCCGATCGTCAGATCGCCCTCCACGCGCACCATCAGCATCCGGTCGTCCTGGTTCGTGCTGCCGGGCGTCCAGTTGGCCGCGACGTTCGTGCCGCCGCGCACGTTGAGGAACTCCACCGGGATGGAAGCATGGCGCGTCTGGATCGTGTAGTTGGTGAGGGTTCCCAGCCCCGCCAAAGTCTGGACGTAATATTCCAGATCGCCCCGTTCCGGGTCGTCGTCGAGGACGATCTGGAACAGAAGGCCGGTCACGCTTTGGTTCAGATTCGTGAAGGCGGCCTGCGCCGGAACAAAGCGTTTGTCGTCCAACATCGGCGTCGCGACGCCGGACCAGCCGCTCGGCATCGTTGCGCTGAAATAGCCGCCGTTCGAACTGGTCACGCCGTCGAGTCCGGTGAACGCCACGTGGACGCCGTCCACGCCGACGCCGGAGAATTTGCTCGTCACGCGCCCCGCCAGGACGACCGGGGAAGGCGGCTCGTACGTGTAGGCGCCCGGCAAGGAATAGGACGCGCCGTTCGCCAGCTCCACGCTCATCGACACGACCCCGGCCGCATGCGCCGGCATGAGCACCCGGATGCGCTGGTCGTCGAGCACTTCGAACGCGGTTTCCGTGCCGTCCACCCGCACGTGCGCCACCTCGTTCAACGGATCGATGGCGAAGAAGCTTGCCGCCGGCGACGACGAACCCGAAGAGGCCCGCGTCGAGTAAATGGCGATGCGTCCGGCGCCGCCCGCCCCACCGAGGCCGCCATAACTGCGACTGCCGCCGGCACCGCCGCCGGCGGACAGGGTCATGTTCATCAGATAGGCGTCCTCGACGTCCAGGCGGATGGATCCGCCGGCGCCGCCGCCGCCGCCGCCATCCAAACCAGCCCCGGAACCGGTCGCCCCGGCGGCCGTCAGGCTGCCGAACCCCAAGGCGTTGCGCGCCGCGATCATGATCGCGCCGCCGCCGGCGCCGCCGGCGCTGGGCGCGCCGCCGCCGTAGTAGTCGCCCGAGCTGCCGCCGCCGGAACCCAACATCATAAGACTCAAATTGGCCGCGCCATAAACGGCGCCGCCGGTCCCGCCCGGGACGCCGCAGACGCCGCTCCCGCCGTTTGCTCCGGTCGAACCGTATCCGCCGCCGCCGCCGGCGCCGCCGCCGCAACCCGAAGAGGAGCCATACCCGCCGCCGCCGCCGCCGCCGTAGGCATTGGCCAACTGTTGCGGGCCATAGGGAACCAAGCTGTCGCCGACGTAGCCATAGACGAGCGCCGGTCCCGCCGGGCCGGCCCGATAGCCCTTCCCCGCCATGGAAATCGCGCCATTGTTGCTGAACACGTTGGCAACGCGGAACATCAGGACGCCGCCCCGCGTTCCGTCCCAGGCGTTGGCGGTGAGCGTGCCGCCCGATCCGATCGTCAGGTTCCGATAATTGGGCACGCGCTGCAGCATCACGCGCTGTTGGCCGGCAGCGACGCCGATGCCCGCGTCCGAACCGCTGGCCGAACCGTAGAAGTTCGATTTGGGAGCGACAAACGTCACGACGTTGCCGGCAACCAATCCCACCCGCAGGAACTCGTGCCGCCCGACGTTGCTCACCGCGCCGGCGGCCCCCTGCAGATTGATCAACATCACCTCGTCCCCGACGTTCAGGGCACCCGCGGCCGGAACCGCCGACAACGTGGCGGACCCGCTCGTGAGATTGGTCACCGAAAAGCTGATCGCATCCGCGTTGGTGCGTCCGGCGGCCAGCCCATCGACGTTCAGATTCTTGGCGCCGGAGAGGACGACGTCGCCATCGGTGCCCGTACCATACGGCGTGGCCACCGACCAGACGCCCACGCCTTGCAGCGTGACCCACTGGCCCCCGGCCAGCCCGCCCTCGTTGGGGACGACCGCCAGGAGCGTGGGCTCCGCGAATTCCCGGTAGACGAAACCGTTGGTCAACGTGGCCACCACGGTTCCGGATTCGACCAGCTGGACATCCACGGTTCCCGCCGCGTGCGGGGGCAGCGTCGCCACGAGCGTCGTCGCGTTCGTGCAGACCGCCGGCGCATGCGTGCCGCCGAACGAAACCGCGGTGCCGAGATTCTGTTGCAGGGTGCTGGCCGCCGGCACGGACTCTCCCGAAAGCGAACCCGCGTACTTCACCACGATGCGGCCCACGCCGCCCGTTCCCGCCGCACCGCCCGAGCCCAAGGATTGGCCCGTGCAGGACGTCCCTTTGTCGCCGCCCGAAGCGTTCACGTTCGTCAGACCCATCGCGAGGTTTCCGGACGTCAACAGGATGCTGCCGCCGGACCCGCCGCCGCCGCCGCCGCGCCCGTCGTCCGCCGCGATCAGGGCGTCGCCGCCGCGGCCGCCCGTGGCCTGGATGGCCCCTTCCGCCGTGGCCAGGTCGGCCGCAAAAACCAGGACGATGCCGCCGCCGCGGCCGCCATCGCCGCCATACCCGTTCACGCCGCGACCGCCGCCGCCGCCGCCGGAACCCAGGAACACCCTGTCCAGCTCCGGCGAGCCATAGACGTCGCCGGCCGTCCCGCCGCGCTCGCCCGAAGAACTGTTGCCCCCGTTTCCGCCGCTGCCGCCGTAGCTGCCGCCGGCCCCGCCGCCGCCGTTCCGATAGGGATTGGCCGTTCCGCCGCCGCCGCCGCCGCCGCCGCCGAAATTCTTGGGGGTGGCCACCAGATTGCCGAGGACGCTGGCCCGCCGGTCGCAGATGGAAATCGCATTCTGGCCGCCATAGGATTCGCCATGGTCGCCGGCCGTGGTGGGCCAGGGATAGCTGGGACAACCGTTGTCGCCCTTGGCGCCGCCGCGAAAGCCCAGGCCGGTCGCCGCGATGGTGCCGTCGTTTTGCAGCTTCCCGTTCACCCGGAAAGCCAGCACGCCGCCCCGGAGGCCGTCCCACGCCGACGCCGTCAGCGTGGCGCCCCGGTCGATCGCGACGTCCTGGTAGTTCGGCACCCGCTGGAGCATGACCTTCTGATCGGCGGCGTTGGTCCCGATGCCCGCGTCGCTGCCGGCCGCGTTTCCGTAGAATTTCGTCTTGTTCGTCGCAAAGCAAACGCGGTTGCTGGCCACCAAAGCCACGCGGAGGAACTCGTAATTGCCGACGTTGGCGTAGGCGGAAGTCGAGCCCTGCAGATTGATGAGCAATACCTCGTCGCCGGCCGCGAGCTGCCCGGCGGCGGGCGCCGCGGACAGCATGGCCGCCTCGCTGTTCAGGGCGACGACGGAGAAATTGACCGCGTCGGGACAGCCGCGGTCGGCGCGAACCACGTCCGCATTCAAGTTGATCGTCGCGGCGACCTGCAACGATCCATCCGCCCCCGTGCTGAAGAATTCGGGAACGAAGCCCGTTCCCGCGATTCGAATCGCCAGGTTGCCGTTGGTGGGGCCCTCCCCCGGAAACACCGAGGTCACCGTCGCCGCCTGGGCCGCCACGGGCAGGCACAGGGCCGCCCACAGCCAGCGGGAAAGCCGGCCGATCCGGTGGCTCCCCTGCGCGGCACGATCCGGCGCCGCGTTCCGAGGCGTTCCCGCCGGCCGTTCCGGCCCGACGTTTTCCCCACCCGCGATGCCCCCTCCGGAATAGGGGCTTGGACGACCGGTCTGATGGCAGTTGTTCATGGACTGTCTCTGGATTTGTGTGGTTTGAGCTCTGCTGATCTGCACGTTAGAAACCGACGCTCGTGGCCCCGGCCGCGGGCTGGCGGTAGTAGTAATAGGCCTGTCCCGGTTCCAGGACGTTTGTCGCGATCTGGCAGGTCGACAGGTCGAACCAGTTGCCATCGTACGGCGCGCCCCAATTCTGGACGTACATCAGGAACCGCCACGAGCCGTTCGCATTCTGCAGCACGATGCGGTCCGTTTGTTCCTCCTCCGCCCCCCCGCGCGGGCCGGCGGCGGCGAAGGTCGATCGAATGGGCAGGCGGCGGCCTTCCGAAAGCCCGATCAGGTTCCAGCCGGGCTGCAAGGTCATCGAGTTCGTGCCCACGTTGCCCACGCGCCCGGGGAACGCCGCCGGCAGCGTCGCGGAGGCGTCGTTGCGCGCCAGGAACAATCCCTGTCCGGGCGCCAGCACGTAGTCGCTGACTTGGCCGTTGCTTTCCCGCCACGTCTGGTTCTGATCCAGGTACAGGATGCGCCACTGTCCGGAAGCTTCCAGGACATAGACCTCCGGTCCGACGTGATCGCCCACCCCGCCATCGCTGCCCGTCATGACTTCCGCCAACTGCTGGCCGAATTCGCCGTTGAAGGCGCGATCCATCGCCAGCGGCGGCGCGATCATCTTGAACAACTGGTCGCTGCCGGCCAGGTCCATCCGGTGGACCGCCCACAAGGCGTTGGTGTCGGGCGGCTCGCCGCGCAGCACCACGCTGTAGAAACGAGTCGAATTGGCGGCGGTGCTCCGCCGGGCGCCGGAAGATTCGAGCAGGGCGTCGCTGACGCTTTGCTCGCCGCTGCCGCCCGTCTGCGAAGCCAGCTTGATCCAGTTCATGCTGGCGCCCAGCGCGCTGTCGCTCGCGTAGACGTCGTAGTAGACGTTGGAATCCGCCGTCCAATCCACCTGCACCTCGTGGCCATTCAGCGAGTCGTTCGGGAGCACCGACAGGCTCTTGATCAATCCCTTGGTCCGCAGCGAACAGGGGATGCCGTCGCAGAGCTGCTCGTTTTGCTGGCCGACGTAGATGCGGGTGTTCAGCCAGACCGTGTTCGCGCCATCGCTGCAGACGAAGGCCAACGGACGGACGCCGACGTCGTTCCACGCGGGAACCCAAGTCAGGGTGCCCGTGCCGTCCCCGTTGTCGACGAACGTCGCGCCGGGCGGCAAGTTCACGGCCGTGATGTGGACGTTCGCGCCCGCCAGCGAGGGGGCGGTGATGGTTTGGGAGATGGGCGCGCGCTCGGTGGCCACGACCGGAGCGCCGGCCACCCACTGCGCCGGTTCGATCAGCACGGAGCTGCCGTCGTCTTCCGTGCTGTCTTCCATCGTGACGTCGCGGGAGGGGAACGGATCCAAGACCATGTGGGGAATGCAGTCCGCCGTCAGATTGAAATGTCCGCGCCACGTCCGATTTCCCAGCTTGAGATAGAACAGCACGAACGTGGACGGCGCATAATCGATGTCGAGGCTGGCGACGTAGCCGCCGCTCGGGGGCGCATTCATCGCGGCCAACGCTTGGCTCGCGGCGTCGAACGAATTCGAAACCAGGATTTGGTCCACCGCAAAGCCCGAATCCGCTTGCGCCGTGATCAAGTGCAGATCGCCGGCGTTCGGCCAAGCCAACCCGTTTTTGGGAAATTGCGCATCGAACGGCGTTTCGTAGGGGGACGTCCCGGCCTGGATGCGGTTCAGATCCAGCACCTGCAGTTTTGAACTCCATTCGATCTCGAAGGGATCCGTGGGTTGCCAGTAGAGTTCATAGGCCACGTACACCTGCCGCGAATTTTCATCCAGGGCGGACAGGCCGCTGACCACCCCCTTGCCATAGCGCGAGCCCACCTTGACATAGACGTAGGTGTCGTCCGTCAGGGAGGTCAGCGCGAGCGTGCGCTGGTAGCCCGTTTCCGGGGCCGTTTTCATCGCGCGCAACGCCGTCAGGCGATCACAAGTTCCGGTGGACGCCACGATGAATCCATCGCCGGCCGCGATCATGGTCAAGACGACGCTGTTCGCCTGGCGGTCCGTGCGCGCGATGATCCCGCCGCTCTGCGCCACGTCCAGGTAGAGGCCATGCGCCGGCCACGGCTCGCCCGGAGCGCTCGTCGAACGCTCCTCCAGCGCGCCCCCGCCCGCGAAATCGAAGGCGTCGAAGCGGCCGCCGTTCATGAACCGCAGCAATCCGCTCGCGCTCATCATTTCCACGGGCTGGCCCTTGGGATCGAGCGCGACCACGTGCGATTCCATGACGGCATTGGTCTTTTGAACCACTTCGCCCGTGGCGGGATCCTCGACCAAGTCGCTCGTGAAGCTCACGGAAAGTTTCTCCGGGTAATAGCCGTCCTTGGCGAAGGAAACGTCCAATTTCGTGCAATTCGTGCAGCTGATGGCGAAGGTGCGGGAAGCATTCGTCACGTACGCGACCACGTTGGAGTCGAACAGGGTGGATTGCGTGACGCGCATCGTCACCTGGTCGAGGGGTTCGCCGGACGTCTGCTGGATCAGGCCCGTCACGACGATGTTCCCGATGCTCATCATGCGCTCGTACGGTCCATCGGCAACGAAGGCATCCTCGGGTTCGCTTTCGTCCAGGTCGGACGGCACGACCGTTTCCTCCACGTTGACGACCCGGGCGTCGACCACCGTCACCGGTTCGGGCAAGTTGGTCGGCAGCAGCGTGGAGCCGCCCGCCTCGCCGACTTCGGAGTTGTCCACCGTGATGCGCCCCAGGGCTTCGGCGCCGTTCTTGAGGTAGATCGTCCCCGCGCCGCCCGCGCGTCCGGCGGCGCCGCGCCCGCCGCACGCGACCAGGCGGGCGAAATCGAACGCCGTCGCATCGGCATAGTAGACCGCGATTCGGCCGCCGCCGCCGCCGGCCCCCTGCATGACGGATTCGCCCCCGCGCGCGCTGACGGAACCGGCGCCGGACAAGGTCTGCACGTTCAACCAGACGGACCCGCCGGCCGCGGCGTTGTACCCGTCGTAATCGGTGCTGCCGTCGGCGCGGATGGCCCCGTCCAGCGTCAGGGTGCCGGCCTCGACGTAGACGCTGCCGCCGCCCACGGAGGCCGTCTTGTAGCGGGGACCGGGCCCCAGGTTCGTCGGCTGGCGCAAGTCGCCGACCGTGAACCGCGAGTTGACCGTGCCATAGCCGCCGCGACCGCCATGGCTGCCGCCGGCCTGCATCTCGTAGGTCTTCGCCTCCCCATCCAAACCCGCCCCCGTCACGTCGATGGCCCCGTCTTCGGCGACGTGCAGCTGGGTCGCCTTCACCCACAGGCGCCGGCCGGACAGCGCGCCCAACACGCCTTGGTTCTTGATCGAAACCGACGTCCACGTCTGGGAAGTGCCGGCATACAGGCTGTAGTTGCTGATGACCAAATTGCCCGCGATCGGCAATTGCGCGGCGGCATCCTGGTACCAGCGCGCGCCGCCATCGATTTGCCAGCGGGTCGAAACGGCGACGGGCGCCGACTGGGACCAAACCGTCCCCCCGAGGTGCAGATCGCCCAGCGTGGCCGGCCCCGTTTGCCGCCAGACGCCGCCGACCAAATCCAGGTTCGCGCCATTGACCGCGCCGGTCGTCACCAACCGGCATGCCGTCGCCTGGACCGCGGGGGGCAGCGCCACGGTCGCGCCCACGAAGGCCACGCAGGCATTCGAGGCCACCAGGGCATCCGCAATGCCTGAACCCAGATCGGTGGCACTGCCCGCCATGCCCGCTTCGCCATTGTCCACGAGGAGGATCCCCGTCGCTTGGCTCTTGGATTTCAGGAAAACCGTCCCGGCGCCGCCGCCGGCGAGCTGCGCATATGAGCGGTCTTGGCCGCCGCGGGCCTGGACGTTCGCCAAGTTGAAGTTCGCGGCGTCGTCATACGCCACGGCCACCCGCCCCCCGCCGCCGGCGCCCCCGAGCAGGTTCACGTTGCCGCCATTGGCCACGATCCGGCCCGCGCCCGAAAGCGCGCCCACGTCCAGCCAAACCGAGCCGCCCGCGCCGGCGCCGCCCATGGTTCCGTCCTCGCCGTTGGCGGCGATCTCGCCGTCCAAAACGAGGGCGTCCGCCACCAGATGGAGGGCGCCGCCGCCGGCCCCGGTGTCGCCCGCGCGCGTCCCTTGCCCCGGAAGAACCGGCGCCCGGTAATCGCCGCAGCAGGCCCGCGCCGCGCCTTGGAAATCGGCGCCGCGGCCGCCATGGCTCCCGCCGGACGAATCATCGCCATCCGCGCCTTCGGCACCCCAACCCTTGCCGGTCAGGTCGATCGCGGAATCGCTCGAAATCGAAACCGTCCGGGCGACGAGCTCGAGGCGGTTCGTCGCGCCCGCGGCCAGGTTGGCGGCGTGCGTCAAGGTGGCGCCGTTCGTCAGGAACACGTCGCCGAAGGAATGCTCGCCGACCAGGGTCACCTGCGCGCCGCGAATCAGGAGATTCAACGAGTCATAGGCCCGGTTGGTCGCGTCGATCGTCAGATCCTGCTCGATGACGCAATCCCAAGTGGGCTGCAGCGTCCAATATCCCGTCGCCGGCGCCCGGGTGACCCCGGTCGGATTGAACGCCTCGACGTACCACCTGTACGTCGCGCCGCGCACCAGCGGCTCGCTGAAGTTCAGGTAGCTCGACGAGGTTTCCGCATAGAGCGCCGGGGAATCGTTGGTGCCGAAATAGAGGCGATAGCCCGCCGCGTTCGCGGCGGAGGACCAGTCTACCTGGCGGGGCTTGGCCCAGTTCGTGGCGCCGTTGGCCGGCGTCAACGGCTCGAAGGGGCCGGGAACCACGCCCTCCTGGATCGCCAGGCGCAGATCGAAGGGCGCCGAAACGGCGACCGTCGCGCGATTGCTGACGTTGAGCCGGACCGAGGAATCCTCGCCGGAGAAGGTCACAGGCCCCGACCACGTGCCGTTGGTGAACGGACCGACTTCCGCCGGCGAAACCGCGACCGGCCCCAGATCGCCGGAGGCGGTCAACGCCACGGAATTCGTGTAGTGGATTCCGCGGAACGTCACCGGGCCATCGTGCGCGTCCTGCGCCACGAGGGTCACCCAGACCGGCACGCCGGACGTCGCCGCGCCGGGCAGACCGGCCAGGGTAAACCCGCCGGCGGGGATGTTCGAGATGCGGCAATGCACGAACACGTTGGTGAGCGCGTTCTCGTCGATGAGATTCGTCGTGGCGGTTTTTCTGCTGATGCCGAGGTAACACCACTCCGACGTCGCCGGCACGTAGTTCGCTTGCACCCGGTCTCCGGCGCAATCCACCCCGAAGAAAACACTGCCCGAGGCGGGAGTGGTGAGCACGCCTTGCAGGTTGTCGTCGTTTTCCCCGTTGCCGTTGCACACGCGCAGATCATAGGTCGGCCCGTGCGCAAAATAGGCGTTCAGGTAGTCGTACCGGTCCGCTTTCAACAGCCAATGCGGGCCATGCGCCTGGTCCGGTTGGTCGAGCACCCACGTGGGCGGATTTTGATTCCAGAGATCGTCGCCCGGATCCCAGGGGTCGCTCCAGAGCGCGTGCGCGATGTAGTTCAACTGGTAGGCAGCCGTGTCGCCTTGGTTCTTGCTGATGCGCAGGTAATACGTGCCGGATTCCGGCGCGGCGTAGGCGAGCCCCGCGCAGCCGTTCGTCGCACGCGTTTCGCTGGCCACGAGCTGCTGCGCGGCGGCGTCCGCGAACAAGCGCATCTGGAAGCCTGCCACCACGGACTCGGACGTCTTGAATTCATTGGTTTTCCCGCCGGTCAGCGACACCACATACCAGTCGGCATCCGCATCCACGAGGAAGTGCGACGGGGCTTGCTGCCAAGCGTCGCTCATCGTCAAGGAATTCGCCCCGGCGGAGGTGTCGTCGCCCGGATCCCACGCATCGCCGACGATTCCATATTGGAGCACGTACGAGCGCGCCTCCGGCGCATTGGTGTCGCCGGAAACGCCCAACATGAAAATGCCGCGGTTGGTGGCGGTGTACGACAAGACGAAGCCGTTCGCGCAGTTGTTCGTCGCCGCGGCGACCTGGACCATTTCGCCGGGTTCGGTCAGCGGACTCCCGTAGGCCGGGACGTTCTTCAGCAAAACCGCCGTGGTGGGCCGATCTCCGCCGCACGTCCGGAAATAGCATTGCACGCCCGCGCTCAAATAGAAGGTGATCCAATCCACCGGATCGGTGGGACTGAGCCGGTGCGGTCCATGGCTCTGGGCGGTCACCAGGGACGGCACCAAGTACGTGGCCCCCGTCCCCAGCGGCACGTCGTCCGCCGGATCCCATGGATCGACGGTCTGCTCGCGATACTGAATCGAATAGGATTGGGCATCGCGGTAGTCCTTGCGCAACACGCGCACGTAATACGTGCCGTCGGCGGCCGCCGTGAAGACGGCCGAACACGCGCCGGTCGCCGTCAGGGCGTCTTGGGCAGCCGCATCGGAGAAGACCATCAGCGAAAGATTCGCGTCGTCGCTGCCGCCGCAGGCGCTGAATTCATAGGACATACCGGCCCGGCCAGCGAAGCGGAACCAGTCCACGCCGTCGCTGGTGCTCAAGGTGTGGTCCTGCTGTTGAGCCTCCACCGCCGGCTCAAGCAGGGTCGCCCCGCCGCCGATGTCGTCCGCCGGATCCCAGGCGTCTTCGACGACCGTGAAGCTGCCCAGATCCTGATAGTGCAGTTCGTAGCCGAGCGCGCTGCCCGTGGCGCTCCGCACCCGCAGATAGTAGGTGGCGGTTTCGCTCGGCGCAAAAGTGAGCGAAAATTGTCCGCTGCCGCACGCGCCGGAAACGTCCGCGGCCACCAGATCGGTGCCGGCCGCATCCCGGAAGATTTCCCCGATCGTCGCGGACGACGAACCGCAGGCGTCGAACGCGTAGCGGTGGCCGCGTTCCAGCGGGACGCTGAACCAGTCGGCCAGATCGAGCCCATCCAGCGAATGGGGACCATGGGTTTGCGCTTCGGTGGTGGGCCCGAGCACCGTGCCGTCCGCCCCGGCATCGTCCAGCGGATCCCACTCGTCGCTCACGCCGCCCCCCTGATACCCCAAGGAATAGTCGATGTCCCACCCGACCTCGTGGCTGGTGACCCGCAGATAATACGTGCCCGACGCCGGCGGCGAGAAGGTCATGAAAAAGTCCCCGTCGCCGTTGCTGTTGTCGTCCGCCACCAGAGGCTCGCCGGTGCCGGGGGCCGCAAAGATATCCCCGTACGTGTCCCACCAGCCGGTCGACGTGGCGAAGGAATACGTCAGGCCCGCGACGAGCTCCAGGCGATACCAGTCGCCCGGATCGTTCGTCTTCATCGAATGGCTCAGATGTTCCTGCCAATCGGACGTCGGTTCGATTACCGTGGCGCCGGCCGGCACGTCGTCTGCCGGATCATACTCGTCCAATTCGGTGGCGCCCCACCCGGAATAGCTGAGACTGTACAACACCGCGGTGCCCGCCGCGCCCCCGCTCCGCAGCCGGAGGTAGTACGTGCCGTCGCTTTCCGGCGTATAGCTGATCCCATACTGATCGCCGCCGGCGACTTGAGTTCCGCTGGCATCCGAAAACAGGTCGAACAGCATGGCTTCGGAAGCCTCGTTGGCCGCCCACCGGCATTCGACGCCCGCGATGAGATTCATCTTGAACCAGTCTTCGCGGTCATCCGGCCCGAGGGTGTGCGGGCCATGGGTTTTGTCGCCGCTGAACCACAACAAGGTGGCTCCGGAGATCGCATCGTCGGCGGAATCCCAGGCATCGGGCGCCACGGGCAGGACGCCCTGGCCATAATAGGTGAGCGTGTAGGTGGCGTTGTCTTCGGCCATGACCTTGAAGTAGTAGGTGCCATCGTGATCCGGCGCATAGCAGGGTTTGAATCCGGCCCCGTCGCACCAGCCATAAACCGAATTCACTTCGCTCAGGCCTTCGGCGTCCGCATACAGCTTGGCCCAGGGATAGCCGCTGCCGCTGCCGCAGGCGTCGAACGTGTACGTGTTTCCGGCGAGGAGCGCGACCCGATACCAATCGACGTTGTCGGTCGCGCTCATCGTGTGCGGGCCGCTCGTTTGGTGATCGGCGGCAAACGCCAGCACGGTGCCGTTCTGGGCCACGTCGTCCGCCGGATCCCACGCGTCGGGCACGACGGGCCACGAGCCGACGCCGTAATAGGTCAGGCTGTACGTGGCCGCCTCCTCGCTGCGGATGCACAAGTAGTAGGTCCCGCTCTGCGCGGGGGTGAATCGAAAGGCGAATCCGGTCGATTCGCACCACCCGTTGCCGCCGCCCACCTCGTTTTCGCCGGCCAAGTCCGAATAGATTTTGGCCCAAGGATAGCCCGTGCCGGTGCCGCAGGTGTCGAAGGTGTATTCGATGCCGGCCAGGAGATCGATCCGATACCAATGCGCGTTGTTTTCCGCGCTCAGGGCATGGGGCCCGCTCGTCTGGGGGGTGGCCGTCGCCGTCAGGACGGTGCCGGCCAGGATGTCGGGATTGGGGGTCACTTCGCGATAGCGCAAGGCGTACGATTGTTTGTCGCGATAAACCAGGCGCCGCACGCGCACGTAGCAGGGGCCGTTGGAGGGCGCCAAGAACGTCGTCGCGCACGCGCCCTCGGCGACCAGGACGTTCTGTCCGGCGGGATCCGCGAACACGGCCAAGGCCACGTTCGCATCCAGGCTTCCGCCGCACGCGCTGAGTTCGTAGTATTTGCCGGCCTGGCCATCCACGCGGAACCAGTCCTCCGCATCCGCTTGGTTCAACGTGTGGCAGTCCTGCCGCTGCACCTCCGCGGTGATCGCCAGCACGGTCGCGCCCTCGCCCGCATCGTCCGCCGGATCCCACGCGTCGTTCGGATCGGCCGCGGCGCCCACGCCGTAACGCGCCCGCAAGTAATCTTCCGCCAGCTTGCGCTCCTCGTCGGACAGAACCCGCCGATAGACCATGACCTCGGCGATATCGCAATCCGAGCCCTCGTTGTTCCCCCAGTCCTGGCCGTTCCACCCGTTGAACTGCAAGCCGTTGGGGCCGGACAGTCCGTTCGCGTTGCGCGCGATCGTTTCGCCGTCGCGATACAGCACCGATTCGGACCCCGATCCCGATCCGGCATAGAGCTGCCAGTTGTCGTCGGCGGAGGGGCCGGAAGACTCGGTGACCCACCCGTCGGCATAGAAAATGTTCCCGTACCCGTTCCAAAAACCCAGGACCCAGTTGTTGCCCGCGCTCAGAACGCGCGCCTTGGTGGTCCCGTTCATCCGCGCCACGTAAAGGATCGTGTAGGGCGGCGGGACGTTGCCGTCGGTCTTCAACCACTGCTCCGGACTGAAATGCACGGCCGCGTTCCCGTCGCAGCCGATTCCGGCAAACACGGGCCTCCGCTCCGCAATGGAGTTCCACGCGTGTTCGTTGGCGCGGCTGCCCACGTTGCTCCACGCCACCACCGTTTGGTCTCCGTCCAGCGACAGACCCCGGCTCGCGTCGTACCACTGGTCCGGCATGGGCGGCACGACGTCGGCGCGGGCGGACAGGACCCAACCGGTCGCCAGGATGCCGAACAGCATGCCCACGTGCCGGCATGCGCTGAATCGAGTTGCGTTTTTCATGATGTGCCTCATTCCTCTCCAATGACATAGCCGCCCGTGCGGTGAATCTGTTCATACCAGCGCCAGACCACGCCCAAGCTGGCATCCGCCTCCCCGCCTAATTCCACCCCGGCGACCGAGCCATCCCCGAGCGAGAAGCCGCTGTGCGAATCGGGATGCCAGCCGTAGTCCTTCGCGCTCACGTTGATGGCCTGCGCATACGTCCCCCCGCTGGGCATGGGTTTTCGGCCTTGGGCGATTTCGTAGTCGTTGTCCAACGCCAAATCCGAGTTGGCCGTGTTCAGCGTCACCCGAGACCCCGGCATCGGCAATGGGAATGCGCGCTTGACGAAGTCGATGATGCCGCCGGCGCACGCAGCGCAGTTTTCGCAATACGTCACGCGATAGTCGGACGGCCATTCGTCGTTTTCGAACCCCTTCATCAGCGGGTTCTCGTACTCCCACATCCGCCCCTTCAGATCGTTCAGGGTAAAGGTCTTCAAGGCATAGTCGTTGGCATTCCAGCTGTTGATCCACGTGCCGGCCGACCGAAACGCCTCGTGTCCGGGTTGGTTGGCCCAGAAGGCCTTGGACGTTCGCTTGAGATTGTCGATCGTGACCGTCTTCGCCCGTTCGGTGTTCCACGGGGACGGCCGATAGCGAACGTTCAGGTCCTGGACGGGCCAGAACATCGATTCGTGGACCGCGGGCTCCACGCTGATGAACGTGCGCATGAACACGTGCCCGGGACTTTCATATTGCAGCAACCGCAACGCCTCCACCGACACCAGGTTGCCCAGGCTGTGGGCCATGACGTTCAGGCGATTCGGCGCGATCCCGTATCCATTGAGAATGGTGTTCCGGATCAACTGCATGAACGCCGGCGCCGAGCGCAGCGCGTCGCGCACGGGAATGTCGAAATTGTTCTTGTCCAGCAGCGCCCCGCCCCGGTCGCCCGGCCAGCAGTACCCGATGAAATTGCCGCGGAACCCCGTCCAATACATGCAGCAATACGTCGTCCAGGCCTGAACGACCCCATCGCTGAAATTCAGCGAGTACCCGTGGATGAAGACTTGATAGTTCTTGCGCGCGGTGTCGATCCCGTCGTGGCTGCCATCCACGCGGACGGCAGGCTTGAAGGCGCTGATGGTCTGGGTCCGCCCATCGTCGAGGGGATAGGCGTACGGCATCGTGCCCGAATCCCGGGCGTTCATGACGCTGATGATCTGGCGCGGCGTCTTGAAGTCGATTTTCACGCTGTCGGTCACCTGCAATTCGTCGCTGCCCGGCGCCTGGACCAGCAATTCCAGCGTCCGCGAGCCCCGGTCGCACGAACGGACCAGAAAACGGTTTTCCTTGAAGTTGATCGGAATCCGCACGTCTTCCGCTGCGACGCGCTTTTCCTTGGCCTTCTGGACCTTCAACTGCGCCTTGGCGTTGGCGTCGCTCTTCAGATAGAGCAGCAAGTCGGATCCTTGGGCCTGCCAATGGGAGTAGGGATGAACCAACACCGAGCCCCCGCCCTGCACGCGCAGATAAAATCTATAGCCCAGATTTCGCAGGTCTTGCTCGTCGCGGACCAACAGCGGCATGCAGTCGATCAGACCGCTCAACTTGTACGTGGAGCCATCGGTCAGATCGGTCCAGAACGGCATGCCGTCCTTCTGGTCTTCCAGCGCTTCGTCGTTGTCGTTGATCTTCCACGTCACGTCCGGCACGCCCACGCGCAGGCCGTCCGTGTCGTCCATGTTTTCGTTGTTGTTGATGCCGAGATTCGCTTCGGCAACGCGGATCGAATAATTGGTTTCCCACAGCAATACGCCGTTCGGCACCTGCTTGTAGTCTACAGGATGCGCATCCCAGAAAGGCAGGGAGTTAGGCATGTAATTGTTTCTGGCAGTTGCCGCATTGTTTCTGGCCGCCGTCGAAAAGTAACAAGACGGGATGTCGCAGGTGAAATAGCGGGAGCTGGACCATCGAATATGGTCGTTATCGGGCGCATTTGAAAATAGCCTCCACTCACGGCAACTGAGAGACGTACCGTAATGATAGCACCACGGCCAGTCCCAACTATCTTCGCTCAAGCAGGAAAAACCGTATGCGCGGCAGGTGAGATCGACCTGCCCCGGTTCCAATCCCTCCAGCCACAGCGTGATTTTTCCCCACTTGTTCGTCAGGCCGAAGTCCTCCAGCTGGCAATAGTTGTCGATGTGCTCTTGCTTCCACGGAACACCCCCCAGCCAGAGTCTGCTCAGCGGAGTGGGTGCATACCGAGGCGTCCACAGATAGAACTCCCCGTTCGAACCTATATCCCCGAGTTCCACCCAATGCCTATCGTCTTTGAAGGTCAGGGGCCCGAAATTGGTAATCGAGAAACTGGCCTCCCACGGCCATTCGCTCCAATTGGTGGCCACTTTGGTGAAGATGTCCTTCGGCGAGCGGGCTTTCGTGGGATCCTTGGTCCAGATCCGGACGTGCCCGTTCGAGCGCAACGGCTGGAAATCCAGATACCCCCGGTTGCCCACTTTTTTCCCGTTCCACAATTCGGCGGCCGGCACGGTGAAGCTGGTGTTGCTTGCGGAAAAGACGACGTCCGTCGGGCGCCACCAGCACACCCCATCGCTGCTATTATCTGGCGTGGAGATGTCTTCGATGTACAACTCGATCTTCCGGATGTTCCGCTCCATCGGATTTTGGAGATCCGCATAGTCCGGAACGCCATCTCCATCGTCGTCGTTGATGTTGGTCAGCAGCGTGTAGGTGCCGTCCTTGTTCTGCGGCAGGGCCAAATCGTCGCCGTCCGCCGCCCACGCCCGCCCCGCGCCGACCAGTCCCAGCAGAACCGACGTCAAAACGACCGCGTTCCCGAACCAGAAACGTCCGGTTGTGCTTCGGATCTTCTTCATACGCTTCCTGCCTGCCTCCACGACCATTTCTTCCCGCAACACCCGTCGCGCGTCCCGGACCGCCCAGCGTCGTTCCGGCACCGCGATGAGAAACCACTGTGAATGTCGCACACCCCCAGCCGCTTGTCTGTAGGAACGACTTCCGCAAGCGTGTGAGAATTTTACCCGCGCCCCGCCTGCACCCCATTTGTCCGCAAAGGCAGGCCCGGCTCGACGCGAGCAGAAAAACACGTCTGTCGCCATAGAATCCAAACTGAAACGAAGTCGTCCCGGATCCAAACGGCCGCAGGCTGCGCCTTATTCCTCGCCGATGACGTACCCGCCCGTGCGGTGAACCTGTTCATACCAACGCCAGACGCTGCCCAGCGTGACGTCTCCGGGGCCGGTTGCGGGTCCCCACAAGTCGCCTCCCGCAAAAGCGCTGTGCGACTTCGGATCCCATCCGTAATCGACGGCTTTCAGGTTGATGGCGGCGGCATAGGCGCCCGTCCTGGGCATCGGCTTCCGGCCTTGGGCGATCTCGTTGTCGTAGCTCGTCGTCGAGTATGGTGCGTTTGTTCCTGCCGATTGCGTAGAGGCCCGTACGGTCGAGCCCGGCATGGGCAGGGGTGCCGCGTGATAAACGAAATCCACCGTGCCGGCCGCACAGTCGTCCTTGCAATAGGGAATGCGGTACTCCTCGGGCCACTGGTCCTCGGCCAGACCCTGATCGATGGGATTGCCCTTGAGGACCCGCCGCCCCATGTCGTTGGCCGCAAAGGCCAGATTCAGGGCGAAATCCTTGTAGTTCCAACAGTGGATCAGCGTGCCCGCCGAGCGGATCGCTTCATGCCCCGGCTGATTGGCCCAGAACGCGCGGGACACCCGTTTCTGAATGTCCACCGTGAAGGTTTTCGACTGTGAAGTCCCGACGTAGTGGGGAAAGTAATTCACCGTGAAATCCTCCACCGGCCAGAACATGGATTCGCTGATCGCCGGCTCGATGGCGGTCAAGGCGCGGACGGCCTTCTGGCCCGGATGCCGATATTGCCAGAGCCGCAGCGCATCGAAGGCCACCATGTTGCCCAGGCTGTGGGCGAACAGCGTGATCCGGCTGGCCGGAGCCCCGTAGGTGCGATTGAGCGTCGTCTCCACCATGTTCGCCAATGCCGGCGCCGTTCGCATGGCGTCCTGCATGGGAACGTTGTAGTTCTCCACGTTCACGCCGCCGAGATTGCCGTTCCAGGAAAACCCGATGAAATTGCCGCGGAATCCCGTCCAATACATGCTCTTGTAGATCTGGGCCGACGAACTGATGGCCCCGTTTGGATCGACGCTGTACCCATGGACGAAGACGTGGTAGTTCTTGCGGGCCAGGTCGATTCCATCTGCGGCGCCATCCTGCCGGATCGCATCGTTGAACCGCTGCATGTCGAAGGTGCGGCCATCTTCCACCGGATAGACGTACGGCGACGTGCCCGTGTTCCGAGCGTTCATCATGCTGATCAGGGTGCGGACGTTGCGGAAATCCACTTTCACGCTGTCCGCCGGAATGTATTCCGCGCTCCCCGGCGGTTTCACCAGCAGCTCGATGATCCGGGAGCCCACGTCCGCCGAACGGACCAAGAAAGAACTGACGTCGTAATTGACGGGGATTTTCACCGGGGTCGTCCCGATGGTTTTTTCCTGGTCGGCCACCTTCAGTTGCGCCTGGGCCATGGCATCCGTCTTCAAGTAGTTCAGCAGGTCGCTCCCCTTGCTTTGCCAATGCGATCGCGGCTGCACCCGCACCGTGCCCTCGCCCCGGACGCACAGATAAAACGCATAGCCGGCCTTGCGCAATTCCCCGTCGTCCTGGATGGACAACGGCATCATGTTGACCAGCGAACGCGGACCGATTTTCGCGTTCATATCGACCCAAAACGGCATGCCGTCCAGCTGGTCTTCCAGCGCTTCGTCGTCGCCGTCGATTTTCCACGCCACGTCCGGCACGCCCACGCGCAGGCCGTCCGTGTCGTCCATGTTTTCGTTGTTGTTGATGCCGAGGTTCGCTTCGGCGACGTTGATCGCATAATTGGTTTCCCACAGCAGTACGCCGGTTGCCTCCTGCTTGTAGTCCGGGAGCAGGGAATTCCAGTCGGATAAAGTGAAGGCATTGTTTGGGTTCCAGCCCGGGGGGCTCCATGGCACGTAAAAGAAACCTTCAGCCCTATAGTTTAAAGAATCACCCCCCGGCCAATATCTGCCACCGTAGTAAGGATCCCCACTGCCGATGTTGAATGGAATTTTCTGCATGTAATCGTCGTCATATACGGTATAGCCGTATGTGCGGCAGGTGAGATCGACCCGACCCGGCTCCAATCCCTCCAACCACAGCGTGATTTTCCCCCACTTGTTCGTCAGGCCGAAGTCCTCCGGCTGGGAAAAGTCGTCGATGTGCTCTTCTTTCCACGTTTTTTTCAAATACCACAGGCCCGTCAGCGGATTGGGCGCATAGAGCGGCGTCCACATATAGATCAGGTGCCCGTTCCCATCCAAGGGCGAGGGCGCATGCCAGTGCCCCTCGGCGGGGTCGGGGTCGCCGATCAGGCACGTGAGGAGATTGGTCAGCGAGAAACTGGCCTCCCACGGCCAATCGCTCCAATTGGTAGCCACTTTGGTGAAGATGTTTTTCGGCGAGCGCGCTTTCGTGGGATCCTTGGTCCAGATCCGGACGTGCCCGTTCGAGCGCAACGGTTGGAAATCCATATACCCCCGGCTGCCCCTGGCTCTGCCGTTCCACAATTCGGCGGCCGGCACGGTGAAGCTGGAGTTGCTGGTGGAAAAGACGACGTCGGTCGGCCGCCATGTGAGCGAAAAAGCGTGGCTCTTGTCGTATATGTAATCCACCCTGATGTCATCGACGTCGATCTCCAGCTTCCGAATGTTCCGCTCCTTCGGATTGTTGAGATCCGCATAATCCGGAACGCCATCTCCATCGTCGTCGTTGATGTTGGTCAGCAGCGTGTAGGTGCCGTCCTTGTTCTGCGGCAGGGCCAAATCGTCGCCGTCCGCCGCCCATGCCCGCCCCGCGCCGGCCAGTCCCAGCAGGACCGACGTCAAAACGACCGCGTTCCCGAACCAGAAACGTCCGGTTGTGCTTCGGATCTTCTTCATACGCTTCCTGCCTGCCTCCACGGCCAATTCTTTCCGCACCGTCCCGCGCATCCCGGACAACCCCGCGTCGTCCCGGAACCGCGACGAGAAACCATGCTGAAATTCGCATATCCCCCGCCGCGTGTCTGTAGGAACGACCCCCGCATGCGCGCAGGTATTTTACTCGCTCCGCGCCCCGGAATGCCGCATGTGATTCGGGCGGGCCCCGCCACCTGGCGTGGTGGGGGAGCCAACTTGGCCTCCCCTGGCGCAAGGCCATGAGAGAGCGCCGCCGGCGCTACCGGAACGAAAAACCGCCCCCGCGCCTCCCGCTCAGGAATCCAGCGCAAACCGGCACGTCAGCCGGGTCCAGCCGTCCTTGGTCAGGTCGATCGCCAGCTCGCTCCCGATCAACCGCGCGCGCTGCTCCATGATGGACAACCCCAAACCGGCCCGGCGCGTCGGCAGCTTGTCGAAAGGCTGGCCGTCGTTTTCCATGATCAATTCCCCGCCCCCGCCCGGCGCGGCCCGCACCACGATCCTCGCCGTCCGGGAACCCGCATGGCGGATGGCGTTGCGCAAATGTTCCTGGACGATCCGATACAGTTGCGCCGCCGTTTTCACGTCCAACCTCGATTCGTCCAACGTGAACTCCAATTGCGCCTGCATGTGGAAGATCCGGCTCCCGATCTCGAACAACTCCCGCAAGGCGCTTTCCAGCGAACGATCCACCATCGTCAACGGCACCAGCGACCGTGCCATGCTGCGCACCTCCGCGGTCAGGCTCTCGGAAATCCGATCCAGCTTCACCACGCTTTCGGGATCGGCCGGTTCTCCCCGCTCCGCCCGCTCCTTCAGGGTGAGGCACTGGATCTGCAAGGCCGTGGCATAGGGCCCCAGCCCGTCGTGGATCTCGTAGCCCAGCATCTCGCGCTCGCGTTCGCTGATCTCCTGCTCCAGCCGCTGCACCCGCAACCGCTCGGACAGCGGCCGGGCGCAGCACACCACCGCCGGCTGCCTGTTGAAATCGTGCGCGTGGAACAGGAATTCGACCTCCACCTCCTGCCCGTCCCCCGCCAGCAGCTGCGTCTCGAAATTGGCGGAAACGCCCCCCAGCGCCCGCTCCAGTCGCCCCCGGACCTTCGTCCGGTCGCGGAGCGCGATCAGGTCCGCGAACGGGCTCCCCACCAGCTTCTCCAAGGGACGTCCCACCCAGCGGCACGCCGCCGAATTGGCGTGCAGCACCGCGCCCGCCCCGTCCACGACCAGGAACAGATCCTGCGAGGTTTCAAACAGGCTCCGGTACCGGTGTTCGCTCTCTTGCAGCTCGCGCATGGCCCGCCGCCGCAAGACCCGGCTGATTCCCAGTTGCAGGATGATCAAGCTCTCCAACACGATCACGACGGCGCCGCCCAAAAACCACCATTTGTATTCCCGCACGAATTCGAACGGTCGATTGACGATCCGGCTGCCGACCGGCAGGCGATCCGCCGCGATGCCCCAGCGCTTCAATTGCCGATGGTCGAAACACCACTCGCACGGCAGGATCACCGGCGGCATGCCGCCGGGTTTTTCCCCCGCCAGGATCCGCTTCGCCATCTCGCCGGCCACCACCCCCATCCGCCAGCCGTCCACGACGTTCCCGCCGATCGCCCCGTCGCCGATCATGTCGATCTCGGTGGTGAACACCGGCGCTTTCGACTCGCGCGCCAGCATCCGGCTCAGGCGACGGGTCATGTACACCCCGCCGTGCAGATCCGAGAGGAAGTGCGCATAGACCACGGGGTCCTCCGCCGTGAGCGAACGGACGTACTCCATCGCTTCGGGAATTCCCCACGTGTTTTCCAGGGGGCTCTGCCGATTTCCGGGAATCAAGAGCGGAACCGGGAAACGCCCTCGGTCCTCCGCCTCCGCCAGCGCGGATCGCAAGCGGGTTCCCGCCGCCGTGTAGTCGATCAGCAGGTGGACCGCGCGCCCCGACGGGTGCAGCTTCAACGCCCAGTCGATCATCTGCTCGATGTCCGGATCGCTGAACACCCCCGTCCACGACCCGTCCGGCCCGCCGTGCTGCCGCGCGAACTCGAGATCCTTCCCGCACACCACCAGCGGTACCCGCTTGAACACGTTGGTGCGGTATCGATCGAACACCTGGAGGGCGCCTTCGTTCAGCGCCACGACCACCGTCGGTCGGCGCCGCAGATACTTGCCGCACATCACCGCTTCATAGCGCTCGACGTAGTTCTCGTGAAAGCTCATCCGCATCACGTCGAGGCAGTCGATGACGACTTCCGTGTCCGGCGGCAAGGTGGCCCGCAAGCCCGCGATCTGCTCCGCCTCCAACCGCGATTGGCTGTCCTCGGTGGCCAGCACCAGAACCGTCGGCACGTTTTCCGCCGCCCCCCGCGCCGTCCCGCCCGCCAACCAGCAGGCGCAAAACACCCCCCGCCATGCGCACCTCAAAAGGCGAGTCCCCGGCCCCCCGCTTGCGCGACTAGAAAACATCGTCGCAAATCCAATCCTGCGCCTGGTGGGCGACGTCGCGCAGCCGCTTCTTCTCCAGCTTGGTCTTGATCCGATCGCAGAAACTGCCCACCGTCTTCTCGCTGATCTTCAACTGATCCGCGATTTCCTTCATCGTCAATCCCTTGCCCAGGCACTCGAACACCTGCCACTCCCGGCTGGAAAGGATCCGATCCGGCATGCGCATTCCATCGCCCGACGCCTCTTGCAACAGCCATTGCTGGATGGTTTCGCCGACGACCCGCTTGCCTTGGCTCACGGCTTCCACCGCGCGCAGGATTTCTTCCGGACGCGCCGTCTTCATCAGATAGCCCAGGGCCCCCTCCTTGATCGCGCGCAACGCGAATTTCGACTCCTCGTGCATCGAAAAGACCAACGCGCGCACGCCCGGATGTTCGACCCGCAGCCGCCGCAACAGCTCAAATCCGTTGCTCCCCCCCAAACCCAAATCCACCACGATCACGTGCGGCGCCGTTTCCTTCAATTTCCGCAGCGCCTCCTCGCACGACTCCGCCTCCCCGCACAGGCACAACCCCGGCCGCGACGCAAACAAATCGCTCAAGCTGGCGCGAATGATGGGGTGATCATCCACAACGAACACCCGAATGTTTTCCGCAGAAGACATTTTGTGCATCCTTTGCCTCCATCTCCTAATTGTCATGGTCCATGATCAGCCTGGCGCCATCCAATCCGGACGCCAGGCCTTATCTTCCGAACCGGCCAGCCAACCCGCCTCCCCATCGCCCAGCTGCCTGTCCCGCATGGGATGGGATTGCGTATTTGGTGAATTGTTAAGATTTCTTTAATGCCCGATCAACCTAAAAAATCGCGCTCTGCGCAACCGTTTCGCCGGCATCGCCGCCGCGACATGCCTTTGATTTTACCCCATGACGAACGCCGGGGCAACGTTGGGGCTCCAAAGTCAGGAATCCGCGGGAGGTTTGGAACCGGGACATGCTCGTTCCGGTCGGATTCGGCGGCTGCCGATTCAGCGGCCGGGGTCCCGCCACAGGCTGGCAGGCAAACGTCCCGGTTAAAGAAAACCATTACTAGTTCTATATAAGCGAGATGCGTTTGTCATGCCGGGCGCAGGCGCGCAGCGCCGGAGTCGAAAAATCTCGGCCGGATCCACACGTCCGGCCATGGGGGCGGAAGCCGAAATCCATCGAAAAGCTCGGGATGACAGCCCGAAAACCGGCCCATCCATGCCGGCATGCAACCCACTTGTGCAAAGCACAATAGAGCAGGGCGAACCCGCCGGGCAAGCCGTCCTCCGAGGGGGGGCTTGGAACCGGCGACGAGCAAACGGAAACGGCTCTAGAAGGAGATCTCCGTTGCGGATCCTCGGCGCAGATAGTAATAGGCGGCGCCCGGCTCCATTTTTTCCATGGCGGGCGCCACGGCGCTGGCGTTCAGGTCGAACCAATGGCCGTCGTAGGGCGCGCCCCAGTTCGTCACGAACATCAGGAACCGCCACGAACCGTCGGCCTTCTGGATCACCAATTGGTCGGCCGTCTCCTCGGTGGCCCCGGCTTGGGGACCGGCGTCGGCCAACGTCTGCTCCAGCGGCAAATCCTTGCCCTCCGACAGGCCGATCAGATTGAAGCCCGGCTGCAGCGCCACCGCATTCGTTCCCGCGTTCCCCACCGGGCCCGTGAACGTGAGGCGGGCGGCCGTCCCGGACTTGCGCGAGATCCACAACCCCGATCCGGCCGGCAGTTCATAGGTGCTGGCGATTCCGTCCGCTTCGCGCCACGTCTTGGAGGCGTCCAGATACAACGTCCGCCACGAGCCGTCGGCCTGGTAGATGAACACTTCGTCCGCCCCGGATCCGACCCCTCCGTCGTTCCCGTTCAACGGCTCGGCCAGCATGCGTCCCAGCTCGCCGTCGAACCGCCGGTCCGTCAGCACCGGCGGAGAAACCAGCGTATACCCCGGCTTGGCGTCCGTGCGGATCAAGGCCCAGAAATTGCTGACGGCGGGTTCATGCCCGCTGAACGCCACTTGATAATACCGGCGCGTGACCGCCGCGCTGGCCGTGTCGGTGTCCATGAAATGGCGCAATTCGTCCGAGGCCACCATGGTCGCGCGTTCCTCCCATGCGGGATCTTGCTGGACCTGCAAGCTGTCGTCGCTGGTGTAGATGGAATACCCCACCCCGACCACGCTGTCCCATTTCACCGTGGAGTTGCCGCTGGACGTGCTGGCATTCAGGTTCGTGATCACCACGTCGTCCATGATCCGCGCCACGTATTCGGCCTGGAGGTAGTTGGAATCCGAATCGGCCATTTCGCCCGCCGTGATGCGCGCACCGTTGGTCCACATGCCGGGCAACCGGGCTTCCGTCAGCAACGTCAGGGTCCTTTGTTCTCCGCCGGCGAGGGTCCCCACGGTCCAGGCCCCGCTGGCCGAATCGTATTCCGCCCCGTCGCTGCTGGACACGTAGGCGAAGCCGGCCGGAATCGAGGAGGTCACGACGATGCCCGCCACCGGATCCTGCCCCGCGTTGATCACCGCCACGGAATAGGTGAACGCATCACCGCGCGGCACCGGATTGGTTTCGCCCCACATGGTGAGGGCGAGCCCGTTATCCGGCTGCCTTTCATAGGCGCCCAGATCGACCTTGTACAACACGCGCGGCTGGTAATCCAGATCCCGCGAGAGCACGTTGTATCCATCGTGTCCGGCGTTCAAGCACGGGGAATCGATCAGCAACCGGTAGTTGCCCGCCGCGCGATTCTCGAACCGAGGATCTCCGGTCCGGTTGCCCGCGCCCGCATAAATCTGGCTGGCCAACGTGTAGGTGATCAGCGGAGCCTGCACGACGCCCTCGATGATGCAATTGTAGAAGGCGGACGCCTGGGCGCCGCCGGGGACGTTGTCGTAGATCGTGCAGTTGACCACGCTGCCCTCGCCCGACAAGCCGGCGGCATTGGTGGCCCCCGCCGCCCGGTTGCCGTAGATCAAGCAGTTGGCGATGCGCGCCGACACCGAATTGCCCAGCGCCACGCCGGCGCCGGCCCGGTTGGACTCGTTCGTGTTGCCGCAGACGATCGCGTTGTTGAGGAATCCGCTCTGGACGTAGGCGCCGGAGCCCGAGTCCGCCCGCCCGCCGGTCAGGGTCACGCCGCTGACTTCCGCGTTGCCGTGGGCGACCCGCAAAACGCGCGAAGGAGTCGCGCCCACCTGGCGGAGCGTCGTGAAATGGGCGCCGTTCACGGAACGGATGCGGATGGGTTTGGTCACCTCCACCGTCCGCTGGAGCTCGTACACTTCGTTCGTCAACCAGACGATCTCGCCCGGAAGAGCCGCATTCACCGCCGCATGGATGCTCGTCGCGGCCATGGCCCAATTGGTGTACGGATAAGTCTGGCTGCCCGTTCGCGACACGTAGCGGTTTCCCGCCACTTCCGCAGGCGTCCAGACGTAGTTCCGGTTGGTTTGGTCGGTCCAGACCGCCGGATAGCTGAGGACTTCCGGCTGGAAGGTTCCCCCCGCCAGCGACGGCGTCGCCGTGCCGCTCCAGCCCGGAGCCACGCCTTGCACGTAATACCCGCCATTGGTCGTCGCGACTTCGCCGCCGCCATTGCTGAAACGCACAACCACTCCCACCAAACCCTCTTCTCCCATGCTCTCGGTGATTCGTCCCGAAATCGTTCTTCCCGGATTCCAGGCAAACAGCAGATTCGTTTGATCGGCGATCAGATTGTTGCAGGAACGCGTGACCGGCGCAAATACGCCCGTTGCGGCAGCCGGAGCAACCGCCCCGCTCCAATGCAGCGGCACCACCACTTGGAAATATCCGCCATTGGTCGTCACGGCATCCGGTTGCCCCCCGACGTGCACCACGATTCCGTCCAAGCCGTCCCCGGTGTCGACGTGGGTGATCCGGCCGCCGAGCCGCGGATCCGGAGGCGTCCAGCCGAAATCCTGCCCATCGAGATCTTCGGTCAGATTGGAGACGGACGCGATCGCGGGATCCGCGAACGTTCCGCTCGCATAGACGGGCCAGCAATTGCCGGTCCAACCGAAGGTCTTGGTCAGCGAGTACTGGCCCTGGCTGTCGGTCACGGTGCTGCTCCCGTCCGAACACCGCACGGTCACGCCGAGCACGCCCCCGCCGCTGGCCAGATTGACCACCCGGCCGCGGATGATCGGATTAGGCTGGATCCAGCGGAACTCCTGGTTGGTCACGTTGACCGTGACGCCTTCATAGCTCCGGTTGGTCGGCACGAACACGCCCGTCGGCAACTGCGGCGTGAGGGTTCCGCTCCAACCATACGGCACCGCCGAGGTGTAACAGCCATCCGACAGCGTCTGGGTCGCGCCCGACCAGCCCGCGCCGCTGATCTGCAATCCCACGTTGGCGATCCCCGCGCCGGTCTGGTGGTTCACGACCCGTCCGGAGATCAACCGGGGGGCATGCATGCCCAGGTTTTTGCCGGATTGGTTTACCACCACGTTGCTGAACGCATACCCGCCGGGAACGGACAGCCAGTTGGTGAAGGTCGCCGTCAGCGTGCCGCTCCAGCCATACGGCACCGGGAGGGAGTAGAGACCGTCGTTGGTCGTCACCATGCTGCCGGCCCCGCCCGACAAGGCGACGACCACGCCCGCCAGATTGGTGCCGGTCAATCCGTTGGTGACCTGTCCCGACACCACGCGGTTGCTGCGCCAAACGAAGGACTGGTCCGTGCGATTGGAAACCAATCCGGCGTAGCTGCGGGAAAGCGGCTGGAAGGAACCCATCGCCTTCGCCGGCGTCACCGTGCCGCTCCAGCCATGGTACACCGTCAACTCGTAGCGGCCATCGGCCTGCGAACTGGCGAATCCCCCCGTCGAATTCGTCACCACGACGAACGCCAGCGGAGCCCCGTTCTCGCCGTCGGTCAACGTGCCGCCCACGGTCAAGGCCGGCGGGGTCCAGACGTAGTCCTGCCCCCCAGCCGTCGCTTGCAGGCCCGCATAGGTGCGCTGCGCGGGGTCGAACGCCCCGCCCGCGGGAATGGAGACCGTGGCGGTTCCCGACCAATTGAACGGCACCTGGCCGACGTAACTGCCGTTGTTGTCGGTCAGCGCGCTGCCGCCGCCGTTCGCGAAAGTCACCGTGACGCCGGCCACGCCTTGGGTGGTGTAGAAGTTCACCACTCGCCCCGTGACCAGAACGGATTCCGCCGTGCCGCCAAAGGCCATGACTTGATTGGCGGCCAGATTGGCGACACTGGCCGAAGCCGGCAGGAAGACCCAGCCCGCCAGCGCCGGAGCCACCGTGCCCGACCAGCCCTGGTTGGTCGCCACGACGAAATATCCGCCGTTGAACGTCGTGCCGGCGGGAACGCCTCCCAACAGGATCTGCACGCCATCGACGCCCACGCCGCTCACCCGGTTCGTGACCCGGCCGGAGATCGTGCGGGACGGATGCCAGACAAAGGACTGCTCGGCCATGTCGGCGGAAACCGCGGAATAGGTCCTTTGGGTGGCCACGCAGTGCCCGTCCGTCGGCTGCGGCCGCAGCACTCCCGACCACCCGTGCGCCACCACGGTGCTGAAATAGCCGCCGTTCGCGGTGACCAGATCATTCGTGCCGGTGCACTGAATGCTCATCCCGTCCACCCCGGTCCCGGTGTCTTGATGGATCACCTGCCCGGAAATCGTCCGGTGCGGATACAAGACGTAATCCTGGTCGGGAATGGCGCTCGTGATCGATTCGTAGCTGCGACTGACCGGAGCCGCCGTCATGTTGACGATGCCGCTGGGCGCGGCGACCCCGTGCCAGGTGTAGTAGAGGCTGCGCGTGTAATAGCCCCCGTTCGTGGTGACCGCGCTGCCGCCGCCATTGGAAAAATACACCGTGACGTTGGTCAAGCCGGCTCCCGTGTCGCCATGGGTGATGCGGCCCGAAATCGACCGCAGATCCGGCGTCCAGCGGAATCCCTGGCTCGCGGCATTCGTCGTCAGATTGGTGTAGGACCGCCATGACGCGGCGAACGTGCCGACCACGTGCGACGGCGTCACGGTCCCCGTCCAGCCATAGGGCACCGTCATGGTGAAGACTCCGTCCTGCGCCGTGGTGACCACGCCCTGCCCGCCCGAGAACGTCAGCACCACCCCTTCCGCCCCCAACCCGTTGAAAGAATTGGTCACCTGGCCGGAAATGACTGGGTCCGCCGGCACCCAGGCGTAATCCTGATTGGCGACGTTCGTGCTCAACAGTTCATACTCCCGGTATTCCACCGGCAGGAACGTCCCGCTCCACGGATGGCTGGGCGTCGCCCGTCCGCTCCAACCGTGATACAGACGCCCCGTGTAGACGCCGTTGACTCCCGAGGTGCACACCCCGCCGCCCGACGAGAACTGCACCAGAACTCCGGTGACGGATGCGCCGGTGAAATAATTCGTCACCCGGCCCGAAATGGTTTGCACCGCCGGAGTCCAGACGTAGTCCAGATCGAACTGATTGGTGAGAACCGAACTCAAGCTCCGGCTGGCGGGCGTGAACGAACCGCCGGCCGCGAAATAGGATGTCACCACGCCCGACCACCGACCCGTCACCATCTGGCTATACCACCCGCCATTGGTCGTGAGGGTCGTCCCGGCGCCGTTGGAGAAATAGACGGACACCCCGTCGAGGCCGACGCCCGTGATGCCGTGCGTGATCCGGCCGTTGAGGAAGGGATGCGGCGGACGCCAGGAGAAATTCCGATCGCGCAATTCGTTGGTCAATCCCGCGCCGACGGTGTAGGAGGCGGGCGCCAGGAAAAATCCGTTGGGATAGGAAGGCGTGACCGTCCCCGTCCAATTTTGGTTGAGCAAGGCGACGTAGTAGCCATTGGGCTCGGTGGTCGCCGTCACGCCGCCCGAACAGGTCAAGAGCGCGTTCTCCAAACCGAGAGCCGGGTAATATTCGTTCGTGACCCGGCCCGAAACCCGGTACAAAACTCCGGTGTATTCGTAGGCGCCGCGATCGATTCCGAACACCTTGCGGGGCTTCATCAGGATATCGTTGGTCAGGGTATTGTAGCCGTCCAGGCCGCTGTTGATGGCCAAGGATCCGGGTTGCAGGCGGAAATTGCCGGCGGCGGCATCCACGAATCCCGGATCGCCGCGCATGCAATAGACGTTCGGCGACACGGCATTGTCCGCCGACTGGTAGGTGGAGTTGCGCACGTACATGAGTCCGCCGGGCAGTCCGCGCAAATCGCCGCCGGTGTTGTTCCAGATCAGGCAATTGTCCACGTAAACGTTCGCACCGGGGGCTTTGAACACGCCGCCGACGCCTTCCGTGTAATACTCGCTGCGCCGGTAGATTCCGTATCCCGTGTTGCCATAGACGACGCTGTTGACCAGATAGCTGTTGGTGCCCATCCAGACGCCGCCCACCAGACTGTTCATGTTGTAGTCGAATGGACCGGAGGAATTGTTGTAGATCAGGCAATTGATCGCCTTGGCGCCGCTTTCCAGCCGCACGCCGCCCGGCACATCCATGCCGGCCGCCACGCAATCGCGGACGATGCAATTCTGCAGGGTCGATGAATTGTAGAGCGCCACGCCGGCCGCGCTGCCGATTCCGTAGACGACCTCGCGGTAATAGACGAAGTAGGCCGACAAATATCCGCCCCGGATGGTCAACCCATCCACCACGGCGTTGGTGGCGACCACGTTCACCAGTCCGCCGTTCCCGGACACGCGCTGGACGATGGTCGTGGTCGGACCATTCACGCTGCGGATGGTCACCGCCCGGTCCACCGTGATCATGCTGTCCACGTCGTACACGCCATCCCCCACCGTGATGGTTTCCCCGCCCCGGCAGGAGTTGATGGCCGCTTGCAGGCTCCAGGCCGCGCTCTCCCAGTTGGTATAGGGATACTGGTTCAGGCCGGACAGGGACACGTAGCGCGGTCCCGAATAGTATGGCGGACTGCACGCGTAATTCTGGTTCGTGAACGCCAGGATCAAGTTCGTGTACCCCCGCGATGCCGGCGCGAAGGTGTGCGCGCCCTGCGCGGTCGTGTAGGCCAGAGTCACCGTCCCCGTCCAGCCGTAGGGAAGCGTCCGGCTGTAATACCCGCCATCAGCCGTGATCGTTTGCCCGCCGCCCGCCGAGAAATTGACCGTCACCCCATCCAGCATCACCCCGGTCACCGCATTGCTCACGTAGCCGGAAATCATCGGATTGGCCGGCGAGAACGCGTAATCCTGATTGGTCAGGATCGTCCGCACATTGGCATAGGGACGCGATGTCGGCGTGAGAAGCCCCGGAAGCGCCGTGGCCGCGCTGACTTGCCCCGTCCAGCCCAACGGCACCAACAAGGCATAGGCCCCACCCACTCCCGTGGTTGTGGAGTAATTCCCCGTGCGGGAGGCCACCGCCACGTTGGTCACCCCCGCACCGGTCAGGTCGTTGGTCACCACGCCCCGGATCTCCGGCATGTAGGTGAAGGCGTTCGCCAACGTCGTCGTCTGGCCATCGCCGCAGCGAACCGTGACGGGCACCACCCCGCAGGTTCCCGGAGGACAGATCACCTTGATCGTCGAGGAATCGGTGACCTCCCAGACCACCGCCGGATTCGTGCCCACGAAGACTTTCAGATCCCCGCCGGTGCTGGCCGTGCGGAGATAGGCCGCCGGGGCCGACGTGCAAGCCAAGGCCGATGCGCACTGCACGGCCACGCGCCCCTCGCCGCCCATGTTGTAATTGTAGTTTTCCGCGGAAATGCACGTTCCGCCCATGGCGCGGGCGAATTGCCCGGTCGTGGAGATCGCGTCGGCCATCAGCAACACGCTGCCGCCGGAAGACGCGCCTTGGCCCATGCTGCCGACGTTCCCGTCGGCCGCGATGGTTCCCTGGCCTTTGTACTGGACGGCTTGGACCATGACGATGCCGCCGCCGCCGCGCTCCGGCCCCTGCAATCCCGGACCGCCGCCGCCCCAGCAGCTGAAGCCGCCGGCGCCGCCCGAACCGAAAAAGATCTGCGCAAGATCCGGCTGCCCGTAGGTTCCGCCGGGAGTTCCCGGCGTGCGGCCGCTGGCCGCGTATCCAAGCTGTCCGGTCGTGGCATGGCCCGCGGTGGACGGCACGAACGGCGAGGCAATGAAACCGCCGGATGCGGCGGCGTTGCCGCCGCTGCCGCCGCCGTTGCGCGCGGTGCCTACTCCGGAAGGCGCCAGATACGATTCGCCATATTCGGTGGCGATGTTGTCGCTGCAGGTGGAATCATCCACGCTCCAGCGTCCGCTCCGGTATCCCTGCGCGGTCATATCGATCAGGCCGTTGTTGGTCACGGCTCCGCTGGCCCGGATGCACAGCACGCCCCCGCGCACCCCGTCCCACGGCGAAGCCGTCAGGGTTCCAGAGGAAAGAATCGCCACGTTCTTGTAGTTTGGGATGCGCTGCAGCATGACCCGCTGGCTGGTGGCGGCCGTGCCGATGTTGCTGTCGTTGGCCACGCCGTCGCCATAGAACCGGGTCTTGGCTTTGGCGAAGCGGATCACGTTGGTCTCCACCGCCGCCACGCGCAACACCTCGTAATTGCCCGCGTTCGTGTACGCGGCGCTGCGTCCCTGCAAGTTGATCAACAACACCTCGTCGCCGGCCACCAGACTGCCGGCCGGCGGCGTCGGCGTCACGCGGGCATAGTTGGTCGTCAGTTCCGTCACCGAGAAGTTCACCGCATCCGGCTGGGTCCGCCCTTCCGCCAAGGCTTCCGTGTTCAGGTTCCGCACGCCATCGACCGTGATGGAACCGTCCGAGCCGGATCCATACAAGCTGGCGCCGATGAAGTTCTGCCCGGTCAAAATGAGTGGGTATCCCCCCTCGACGTTCCCGCGATTGGGCGCCACCGATTGCAGCACCGGAGCCGCATGCCGATAGGTGAAAGCATTGGTCAGCACGCAGGACTGGCCATCCCCGTTGACGATCCGCACGTCCACGCCTTGACCCGGGGCGTTGGATGGCGTCACCACGCTCAAGGTCGTGGCGTTGATGCGCGTCAGGCCGGTCCCCGCCCGCGCCCCGAACCACACCACCGGCAACGGCGAGGAGGAAAAATTCGTGCCCGTGATCAGCACCGTCGTCCCGCCGGAGAAAACCCCGACGGCAGGCGATAGGCCGGTCGCGCTCGGCGGAGGCGCCCAGTACAGGTCCGGCAGCACCGTCGCCTGGGAAATCGCCGCCACGACGAGGCTTGTCGGGGCAAACCGGCCAATCCCATGCGAGGGCGTGACGGTCCCGCTCCAGGCCGCCCCCATCCATTGGGTGTAACATCCGCTGGAACTCGTGAAGACCTCGACCCCCTTCGTGAATCCGATCCGCACCCCGCCCACGCCCTCGCCTGGGAT
>Ga0209098_1000382_pt1 | contig 49283 bp, 46 predicted proteins | sample AD_JPNHW1_MetaG_FD_184429 | JGI IMG/M metagenome (GOLD analysis project Ga0209098, IMG submission 184429) | Active sludge microbial communities of municipal wastewater-treating anaerobic digesters from Japan - AD_JPNHW1_MetaG (SPAdes) (version 2) | ecosystem: Engineered > Bioreactor > Anaerobic...
CAGCGGGATAGGTACGGACCCATCCGTTCTTTGCAGCCTCGTAGACCCGGTAGGTGCCTGGCTGCAGGTCTACAAACTCGTAGACTCCTTCCTTTCCAGGCTCCCCGCTGGTGGTAGTGGTCTGCAGGAGTCTGTCGCTCTCATCCGTGAGCTGCATCTCCCAGCCGGAGATGGGCGGCTCATCTGCGTCCATTTTGCCATCGGCATTCTTGTCATGGAACTTCAGGCCGGAGATGGCAAGCTGATTGTTGCCGAACATATTTCCCCGGGAAGGCATGTTGATCAGGGTGACTGTGTGGTACTCCCCTGCGGGATAGGTACGGACCCATCCGTTCTTTGGGATCTCGTAGACCCGGTAGGTGTCGGGCTGGAGGTCCAGAAACTTGTATGTCCCCTCTTTGCCAGGCTCCGCGCTGGTGGTAGTGCTCTTGAGAATCTTGTCGCTTTCATCTTTTAGCTGAATCTCCCAGCCGGAGATGGGTGGCTCGTCGGCATCCATTTTGCCATCGGCATTCTTGTCATGGAACTTCAGACCGGAGATGGCAAGCTGATTGTTGCCGAAATTTTTTCCCCAGGCAGGCATGTTGGTCAGGGTTACGGTGAAGTACTCCTCTGCGGGAGAGGTACGGACCCATCCGTTCTTTGCAGCCTCGTAGACCCGGTAGGTGCCTGGATGCAGGTCCACAAACTCGTATGTCCCTTCTTTTCCAGGCTCCCCGCTGGTGGTAGTGGTCTGCAGGAGATTATCGCTCTCATCCTTAAGCTGTATCTCCCAGCCGGAGATGGGCGGCTCGTCTGGGCCCTTTTCTCCGTTGGCGTCCTTGTCATGGAACTTCATGCCGGAGATGGAGACCGGTTGATAGAGACCGGCATCCCAAGACAAGTCCGTGCTGCCCGACACCACATTAACCTTCCCTGTCCGATGAGTAACAGGATCGGCATCGCTGTCAAGTCCGTTATCAGCGCCTTGATCCTGGACTGTGATGCTGTAGCCAGCCGGAGGCAGAAATTCCAGATAGTAGGCTCCTGGGGCAGGGCTCTCAAAGAGGTACTTTCCATCGGCGTCGGTGGTCTGGCTCGCGACAATGTTATCTGCCGCGTCCATCAAGTTTACAGTAACCCCTTCCAGGCCCTTCTCGTCTGCATCCTGGATGCCGTCGACGTCTTCATCCACCCAGACGTAGTCGCCCAGGCCATACTTGATCTCCACCCGGTAGTCCTCCACCTCGCCGTCAGATGCCGGGCCATAGGAAGCAAGGCCGGTCAAGCTGCTGAATCGAAGGCGGGAAAATGTGTACCCTTCTTTGGCATCGGCGGGCACAGAGAAGCTCACGGTCTGAGCGCCGGCAGAAAGCGCCCGATCGGCGGCGATCTGCTCTCCGGCATCGGAAAAGTCGCCGTCCCTATTGAAATCCATCCAGGCCTGGAGAATTCCCGAAGCGGAGGCGGTCACGCTGAATGTGGACTGCTGGCCAATGATAATATGATCTGAGAACGTCGCCCCGTCCTCGTCGGCTCCATCGCCATCGGCATTGGCTGTGGGCTGGCCGTCCGATTCACTGTCCACGCTGGAACCTAGATAGGGACCGGTCACAAAGTGGCGTGCTCCGTCGCTGGCTCGCAGGGTCTTGAAGGTATCAGGAGCATCGCCATAGTCCATCTCAACCATATTTGGAGCGCCGGGCAGACTCGATTGGGAGAGGTCGCCTCCGAAGGTGGGTTCGCCCCAGAAATTCCAGTTTTCGGATGCGTCCGGAATGCATGAGTAGCTCAGGCCTTCGTAGTCGCTGGGTATCGGGCATGCAACTCGATCCACCTCAATTCCATCGAAGTTGGACAGAATCACAGGATCACCGTTGCCGTTGCTGATACCATGTGAGCTGTCGCCGATATGAAGCACCAGGTATCCGCCTGCCGGGATGGTTGTTCCGACGGGAATGGTTGCCAGGAGGGGAGACGAGTCGTCATCTTTTATCGTCCAGCCTCCCACATTGAAGGGCACACTTCCGACGTTCTTCAGCTCAACCCTCTCCCAGGATACTGTCCCTGCCTGATTGTCGCTTCCCACCGGATTGGGATAAATTTCGTTTATTACTGTCGGGTTCTGATAGAGCCCGGCATCCGCACTCTTGCTCTGGCTGGGATCGAGCGTGATTTTGTCGCTTCGACCTGCAGAGTTCACATCGCTGTCTATGCTGTCGTCAGCGCCCTGGTCTTTGGGGCTGAAGCTCTTTCCTGTGGGCTGGGTGAACTGGACATAATAGCTGCCCGGAACCAGGTCGGTGAAGGAGTAGCTGCCATCGCTGCCGGTAGTCGCTGATCTGCCGGAGATGGGACTGCCGCCGCTGTCCAGAAGCTGGACCGCAACATTCGCCTCGTCAGGCTCGTCCATGTCCTGCAGGCCGTCGCCGTTCAGGTCGCGCCAGGCTTTGCCCTGCAGGGTCGCTCCCTCTGCGATAATTTGCAGGACGCTGTAGGCGGCCACATAGGTGAGACCGCCCGAATGGGCCACGCCAAAGGCTGAGTCTTGAGTATTGCATGAACCCACAATAGAGGGAGAGGACGGGTCACTGACATCGATGATCTGCAGGGCCCCGGACCCGGCACGGGACGACACATAGGCATAGCTGCCGGAGACGGCAACGCCATTGGCTGGGGTGTTGCATGAGCCCTTAAGAAACGGGTGGATGGGATCGCTGACATCGATGATCTGCAGGCTGCTGTCGTCGGCCACATAGGCGTAGCTGCCGGAGACGGCAACGCCATCGGCAACGCCTGGGGTGTCGCATGAGCCCTTGAGAGACGGGCTGGTGGGGGTGATGACATCGATGATCTGCAAGCCATTATCGCCATCGGCCACAAAGGCATAGCTACCGGAGACGGCAACGCCTCTGGCATTGCTTGGGGTGTCGCAGAAGCCCGCGATAGTGGGTTTGATGGAATCGCTGACATCGATGATCTGCAGGCTGCTGTCGTCGGCCACATAGGCGTAGCTGCCGGAGACGGCAACGCTATAGGCATAGCCTGGGGTGTCGTAATAGCCCACACGACTTGGACTGGAGGGAGTGTTGATATCTATTATCTGCAGGCCAGAATCATAGTCGGCCACATAGGCGTAGCTGCCTGAGACGGCAACGCCCTTAGCAATGCCTGGGGTGCCGCATGAGCTCTTAAGAGACGGGTTGGTGGGGGTGCTGACATCGATGATCTGCAAGTCATCAAAGCCACCGGCCACATAGGCATAGCTTCCGTCCAGAGCGACGCTGTTGGTATCTTTTCCGGTGCTGATTGAGCCCACTGTTAGCCAGGATCCCTGGGCAGTGGTGAGGAGAAGCAGAGACATCAGGGCCAGTAGCAGCAGTAGTCCGCTGAATCCAGTCCGAGGCTTAATCCTCATGAGATCTTTCTGCCTATGCCTGCGGCTCATTGCCGCCTGCGCGCGCTCTGCCGAGCAGCTCGATCTTCCAGTCATTCCTCCCGTATCCTCCTGCCAAAAAACCGAAGTTGGAGCAGCCGTCCATCCCCGGAGATGCCCGCATAACTAAGATGAGACTAATAAGACTATGCAGATTCATAATGAAGAAAAACATAAGTATAAATTCCTTACCATTATCAGCATTATTGCATATAAAAGCAAAAAAAAAATATCATCAATAAATCCAAGAACTTAACAGAAGCAATTTAGTGACATTGTCATGCGAAATCGATGCGACATAGCAGCTTGTCAGCGCAACAGGTGCTCGGCACTAATTTTAAAAATGAAATGTTTGAATCTCACTGAGCTTTTGCAAACACAATGGTCTTCTCATGCTCATCTCCCACATTTGTCTTCACCTTTTCTAGATTATTCTGAAACTCGCTGTTATTCGGCTCCAGACCCAGAGCTTTCTCAAAGCAGACCTTCGCATCCTCAAGGGAGCCCAACTGCTCCAGAACTAATCCTTTTGCGTTCCAAGCATTGGCATTCTTGGAATTGAGCTCTATCGCCTTGTCCAGGGGAGGAAGTGACTCGCTGAGACTGCCCTGTGAAGCCAAGATCCAGCCCTTCCGATACCAGGCCATATCAAGCGATGGAGTCAGGGCAGCGGCCTGATCGTACGCCTGTTGTGCCTCATCGTATCTTTGCGTCTCCTCGAGGATCATGCCTTTGTTGAAATAATAGTTGGCATTCCTGGGGCTGAGCCTCAAGGCGGTCTCAATGGATTCCAGGGCCGCATCATGCTGCCTCATCCCGCCGGAGAGAATCAGAGCCCGATCGTTATAGGCCTGGGCATTGGACGGTTCGAGCTTGATCAGCTCATCGAAGCTATCCACCGCTTCGCTGTATCTCTTCATGACCCTGAGCAGATTGGCCTTGAAGCTCCAGGCCCAGGTATCGCTGGAGTTCAGTTCGAGGTACTCATCGATGTCCTGCAATGCCAGGGAGTACGAACCATTGTTGTAGTCGCTCTGCGTTTGAGTGATCCAGTAATTGGCATCCTGGCCGGCTGCGGCGGAGACGGCTGCCAGGAGAAAGGCCAGGAGAAGGAGAGAGATGGACTTCATGCATCCTAATGTATTCGAAGAAGTGGATAAGGCTTGCGGTCGATGGCTTAGGTAAGAGTAATAATAATGCCCGTGCGGTGTAAGGCCAAATCAGAATTAAAATAAGTGCAAAGATCGGCCTAGAGGACGACCTTCGCAGCTTCATCGACGGAAAATCCCTTATGAACCACGCTGCATAGCTTTTTCACCAGGAGGGTGGGGTCCTCCGCCTGGAAGATGTTCCTGCCGAAGGCAACGCCCGCTCCGCCCACCGATATGGCGTCATAGACCATCTGCAAGAGATCCCTTTCCGTGTCCATCTTGGGTCCACCGGCGATGACCACCGGCACGCTGCAGCCCTGCACAACCTCCTTGAAGGTCTCAGGAGAGCCGGTGTAGTTGGTCTTGACAATGTCCGCCCCCAGCTCGGATCCGATTCGGGCGGCTAGCTTTACATACTCCACATTGTGCTCGGACTTTACCTTAGGCCCGCGGGGATACATCATGGCGATGAGCGGCATGCCCCACAGATCGCAGGTCCTGGCCACCCGGCCCAGATCGTGCAGCATCTCCGCCTCGTCCTCTGCACCCACATTGATGTGAATGCTCACCGCATCGGCGCCAATCCTTATGGCGTCCTCCACCTCAGTCACAAGAACCTTGTGATTGGGGTCGGGGCCCAGAGAGCTGGATGCCGAGAGATGAATGATCAATCCGATATCCCGCCCATAGCCTCTGTGACCGTGCAGCGGCAGGCCCATGTGTCCTAAAACGGCATTGGCGCCGCCCTCAGCCACCTTGTCGACCGTTGCAGGCATGTCAGTCAGGCCGGCGATGGGGCCGACAGAGATGCCGTGGTCCATGGGCACAATGACCGTTCTGCGAGTCTTGCGATCCAGAATGCGCTCCAGTCTTATCGCCTTACCGATCTTGCTCATGGTTTCTAGTTCATGGGGACACCCAAATTAAAGATGATGGTCGGAAAAAAAGGAGTTTGCGGAATCCTCCCGCATCATGCCTAATCCATTCAGCCCGCTATGCCATCTCTCTCGTCCAGATAAAGCAACGTGGCCAGGCCGTAGACGTAGGGCAGTGAGAGCAGGCAGATAAGCGGCCCGATGAGGGGAATGCCGGGAAGGATGGCTCCAATGGCCAAAGAGACCAGTACCACGACCAGAGCATCGGAAAGATTGGCCTCGACGAAACGGTAGCTTGCTTTCAGGGCCTGCATCCCGGATTTGTCATCGATCATCACCGCCTGGGCCACGAAGTAGAAGGCAAAGCTCAGTATCAGGCCGGGAATGAAAAAGAGCACATATCCGAGTGCTACTATTATGCCCGCCAGAAAGGATGTGACAACTAGCGGCCCCATCCTGGCGGATGTTGCCTGCCAGGCAGAGGAGAGATCCGCCTTTTTGCCTGAGGACGCTTCCCGGACCATCTCGATTGTCATTCCTTCCGCCAGGAAGAATAGCACTATCATAAATACTACGAACATAAAGAGTCCTGCCAGAACCGAGAAGGCAACGGATCCATCTTCTCCAAAGACCGTGACCAGCCCTATGTAGCCCACGAAGGTCAAGAGAGTCACGAAGATCACTGCTATGGGGATGAGCGACGGCACAATCATGAGGGGGTTACTGCGGTAGATCTCATAGGCTCGGGAGAATATCTCGCCGATCGGCTTTTTTCCCGGATCATTTCTTTTTTCGTCTTCCCTGATGGTATCAAGCGCATCAGGATTCTGATCGGACTGATTATCAGGATCAAGAGGGCCAGAGTCTGAGTTCAAAGAATTTCACCTTACCTATGATTTTCAGCTATCTATTTGAAATTTTGCAGAATAATCCGCGAAGCTCCATCCTCAGGAAAAGATGAAAGGAGAGCGCCAGCATCAATGCTGCTAACAGCCGCACCTTCCAAGCGAATTTTTAATATCTAAGGACAACAATTCTGCGAGGGGGAATTACATGAAGTGGTTAGTAATCGCATTTTGCATTATGATTGCTGCCGCACTCCCAGCCGGGGCGGCGGGCGGCAATCCCACACTGACCGTTGTGGGCGAAGGAACTGCGAGCGTACCGGCTGATATTGCCATCATCTCCGCCTCTGTACATAGCGGCGACGAAAATGTGACCGCAGCATCAGCCGTCGTCCAGGGGAAGATGGACCAGGTAATTAATGCTCTGAAGGCAGCGGGCGTCAAAGATGATGAGATCATGCCCGGCCAGTCCAGCGGAGTGACCAGTTTTCAGTCCACTAGCCGCGTCTGCAAGAGAGTAAACAACAGCACGGTATGCGAAAATGGCTCAACCTCACTCTCTTCACTGGAGCGATCGATCGTCATACGCCTCAAGAGCACCGATGAGACCAGAATAAACCACGTCCTGGATGCGGCCCGCTCCGCCGGAGCTGAGGCAGAGGTGGCAGGATACAGCCTGAGCGATGCCAGCAAAGCTGCAACGCAAGCCCGCGGAAAAGCAGTAGCCAATGCCAAGGAAAATGCCCTGGCAATGGCAGCCGCGGAGGGAATGCGCCTTGGGAAGGTGGTGGACATCTCCGATTACGGATACCCGATGGCGCGCACTGACTTCTCAGGCGGCTCAGCACAGCTGGGCACGGTGGATGTCAAATCCTACGTTCTGGTAACTTACGAGATCGAAATATAAATTTAATTGCCACTTTTTTATTTGCAGCCAGAAACGCGCCAGAGAAAATTGAGAAGATAAAAAAATCAGGCTTCGCTATCCTGCGATTGCGAAATCTCAGCTGTACATCGGCTCAGGAGGACCCGAAACCCTGCCATTCTTCCCTTCCCCAAAGATCTCCTGGAACTTCCAGACCACGTAAAGCTCGCACTTGAAGTTATTCCTGATCGCCTGCATAAGCTCGTTCTTGGTGAGGCCGTCATAATAGATCTCGCGGGTAAAGCGGATGCTCTGCAGATTTCCGCCTCCAGGCTCGATCTCAAAGCTGCAATCCTGGAAGAGAAGATCATAGCGCATCTGCCAGATCAATCGCTCCCTTTCTTTGGCAGGAAGGGCGGCCAGAGCCTTCTGATGCGCTTCTGCCAGCCTTATCCTGCTGAATACCACGATCAGGTCCTCATGGCCCCTGGGCTGAATGACGGACAGGTGCCGACCGGTCTTCGCAGGAAACTCTGCCGCTATCTGAAAGTAAAGATGCTCCGGCTGATCCTCTGCCTTGAACAGCCCTTCCTGGACCAGCCAGCCCCTGATCTTTTCCCGGGTATTGGTGATCTCTTGCTCGGTCATCGAAGGTATCATCTACTCCAGGACCATATGCAGCGGGAACTGATGAGTGCCGAGCTTTCCTTCGTAATTGGCGGCGCTTATCTTCAGAACTCCAGGCACGCGGCAGGCGGCATTGATTCCCGCCTTCATAGCTGCAGAGATGGCCTCGCGGCTCACGCCGTTTATTACTATCTCAAAGACCGCGGAGACATCCTCGGCCAGAGTGCAGACCCCGTCCTCGCGCAGGGATGTGCAGAAAGCGGTATTGGTAGAGGCTTTCAGGAACTTGTACTTTGAGCCCACCTTTGAGCCGCTGGCCACGACCCCGCCTGGGAAGGGAGTTATGACCCCCTTAACCTTACCGATGGCGCCGACAGCTGCCTCAGCCGCCACCAGGCCTGCAGCCTGGTTCTGAGCGAAGATGAGGAAATTTCCGCCCGCTATTCCGTCTACGGCTCCGAAGCTCTGCTCGACGATGAAGTCCCCGGACATGAGGGGTATCCTCCAGACGCTCCTGCCGCTGCATTCCGCTTGCTTCTGGAATCCGTCGCCAAAGAAGGACAGCTTCTTGCCGGTATCAAACTGCTTTTCGGCATCCGGCATGCCGGAAAAAGCCGCCGCGGTAGGAGCCGTCAGAATGCACTGGCCGATCCGGAAGAGGAGCGAGTTTTCCAGGTTCTTGTAGCCCATGTTGCAGATCAGGATATTGACTCCCGGCCTGCCGTCCGGCGTCTCGTCGCCCCCGACGATACCCTCGATTCCTGCCTCTGCAGAGCATCCTATCACCGACGTGCCAAACCCCGTGGCCTCACGCGCCGCCTCGGTAGCCCAATGCTCCGTCACTGCCGTGACGATAACCCTTGCAATTTTTATGGGAAATCCTTCCGCAAAGGTATCTTCGATCTGAACACCATTGATTTCCATATCATCCCTCAACAAATTTCGTTTCTATCTCGGATTGAATACCGCAAGCTCAAATCCGCTGCCCATATTCGCCTGCTCTGCAAACGCCGCAGCCGCACAGACCGGCCTCTCCAGGGGCAGATCATATGCCGCTTTTGCAATCTTTCCGGCAGATTCTGCACCCATATCTATCGCCTCAAAGTCGGTCTTCTCGTACGTCGCCACCAGAAAAGAACCGTCTTCCAACAGATCAAAATGCTTGACCCGCAGCTCGTCCTTTCTGGCGATTCCCAGCCACGCATGATCCGCCTGCACAACGCCCGCTATTCGAGGAGTATCAAGCTCATCCCTCTCGTAACCGTAGGCTGCCAGGCTGAGGACGATGGCGTCCATCGGCTTCTGGCCGTCCTCTATTCTCTCAAAGATCATGTCGGTATGAGTGCCGTTGCTCACCACTGCAAATCCATTGTCTGCAGCGCTGCCAGCGGCACGGATGCAGTTGTAGGCGATGTAAGGATTCCTGGCAAGATCTGCGCGGTCCAGCGGCGAGACCATGATGCTCTGACCGCGCACTTCAGCCCTGCGATTGGGAAAAGAGCGGGAGGAGACTCTGTAGGCGACAAAGCTCCTTCCTTTGCTGCGGCCTACTACGACTATTCGGCCTACATACATATTCAGTCAACCAGCTTGTACCTGGCGATGTTGGCATCGGCCAGGGCCTGAATCCGTCCCAGGTTATCCGCACATTCCGTCTTCTTGAAGAGGTGCTTATAGCGGCCCTGCAGCTTAAGGTACTCCTGCACAGGCTTGGGCCTGCGCACTTTCTTGACGCCGGTAAGCTCTCCGTTCTCGTATTCGGTGAGCGGCCAAAGGCCGGTCTCGACAGCCAGGCGGGCCAGCTCGATCATCGTGCCGGCATCGAAGGTCCAGCCGGTGATGCAGGGCGCATTGACCTGAATATACGATGGTCCGTTAGCCTGCAGAGCCTTCTTGACCTTCCGCCGGAGGTCAACAGGATAAGCGACCGAGGCAGTAGCCACATAGGGAATCCTGTGGGCCAGAGCGATGGCAGGCATATCCTTCTTGGGGCGGGGATTACCCTGACTCTGGCTGCCAGGCGGGGTAGTAGTAGTCTGTGCGCAAAACGGCGTCGACCCGCTTCTCTGCACGCCGGTGTTCATGTAGGCCTCATTGTCGTAGCAGACGTAGAGAACCTTGTGCCCGCGCTCGAACATGCCGGAGTTACAGCCCATGCCGATGTCAAAGGTGCTGCCATCTCCGCCGATGATAACCACGTTGGTGTCCTTTCCCTGTCTCTTCAGCATAACCTCCACACCGGAGGCTACCGCAGAAGCATTCTCGAAGAGGGAGTGGACCCATGGAACACACCAGGCGCTCTCCGGGAAGGGAGTGGTTGTTACCTCCAGGCAGCCCGTGGGCGAGACCACGATGGTATTCGGTCCCGCTGCATCCAATACCAGCCTGATAGTAGTAGGCATGGCGCATCCTGCACAGGCCCTATGCCCAGGTGCCAGCAAAGATTTTTCCATTTTTCTCAGCTCCTAAAGGATCTCCGTCCTCAGATTCAGGAATTCAAATTCGGGCTGCTCTCCCTTGCGGGCAGCTTCTGCCTTGGCGACAATGCTTCTGATGTCCTTGATGGTGATATCGCGACCGCCGAGTCCCGCCGCAAAGCCGATAATGGGCGTTCTGATATTGCTGTTGTAGAATGCCGCCTTCAGGTCGGTTACAAGTCCTGCTTCGCATCCTATGGACACGTCCTTCTCGATAACGGCGATTACGCTGGCATCCTTCAGGGCCTTTCGCAGAGCCTGCACAGGGAATGGCCGGTAGCTTCTCACCTTGAGCAGCCCGACCTTCTTTCCTTCAGCGCGCATGGCATCGATGGCATCCTTGATGGTGCCGACGACCGATCCCATTGCCACCAGCACTACCTCCGCGTCATCCAGGAAGTAGCCGTCCAGCAGCCCGCCGTAGTACCTTCCAAAGGCCGCCTCAAACTCGCGCGCAACCTTCTCGATCTTGACAAGCGCCTTCTGCTGGGCCTCGAACTGCTGGTACCGGAACTCAGTAAACGTTGAGGGGTCAGCAAAGGCTCCAAAGGTCTTGGGGTGAAGTGGGTCCAGGATGCTGTCCGGCTGGAAATCAGGCAGAAACTCTCTGGCCTTTTCCTTGTCCAGAAGCTCTACCGGCTCGTATACGTGAGTGAGGACGAATCCATCCATGCAGACCATGATGGGCATTCTTATCTCCTTGTCCTCTGCGATCTTGTAGGCCTGCAGCGTAGCGTCAACTGCCTCCTGGACATCCTCGGCATAGATCTGAAGCCATCCTACGTCGCGAGCGCCGATGGAATCCTGCTGGTCGTTCCAGATGTTAAGCGGGGCGCCAATTGCCCGGTTGGCCACATTCATAACAATAGGCAGCCTCATTCCTGAGACGTTGTAAAGGACCTCATACATCAGGGCCAAGCCCTGGCTGGTGGTCGAGGAGTAGCCTCTGCCTCCGGCTGCGATTACTCCGACCAGAACGGAGAGAGCCGAGAACTCGGAATCCACTGTTAGAAACTCGCTATCAAGCTCGCCATCCGCTACCATCTGGGAGAGGTTCTCAACAATGTGAGTCTGAGGTGTAATTGGATAGGCTGAGATCACATCCGGCCGGCAGCACATGACCGCATGGGCCACTGCATAAGAGCCCTCTACCACCTTTTTACTAGCAGTCTTCTCGCTCATCACTTCTCCTCCAAGACCATTGTAATTGCCATGCGTGGGCATTCATTGGCACACACGCTGCAGCCTTTGCAGTAGTCCAGGTCGGGAATAAATAGCCCATCTTCCTGGTGGATGCAGCCCTCAGGACAGTAAATCTCGCAGAGGCTGCATTTTATGCATTTATCATGATCAAATTGTGGTACGAATGTACGCCAGGCACCGGTCTTTGTTATGCGAGTGCTGCAGGCGTCCACCAAACTTCCCGCTTTGATAGCCATTAAGATACCCTCTCATAGGCCGTTTTAATGGCGAGCAGGTTCTTCTTGCCCAGCTCCCCTTTAAATCGCTCTGAAATGGCCTTGTTCAGGCTCTCCAGACCGACCTCTTTGCTAGCTCCGCAGAATGCACCCAGCATGGTGGTATTGACTATCGGCCGCTTCAGGATCTCCATAGCGATCCTGGTGGCATCGATGGTAATAACCTCCGCGTCGGTCTTCAGCTTGAGCGTCTCGCCGGGCCGGTCAGTATTTATTATTATCTTTCCATTCGGCTTGAGCCCTGCCGCCACATCCACCACATCGAGCAATGTTACATCCTGGACTATGACATAATCCGGCTCATAGATCTGACTTCTGACCCGGATGGGCTTATCGGCGATCCTGGCAAAGGCCATGACCGGCGCACCTCTGCGTTCCACTCCAAAGGCCGGAAACGCCTGTGAGAACCTCTTGTCCTCAAAAGCAGCAACGGCAATCATTTCGGCAGCTGTGACCGATCCTTGGCCACCGCGACCATGTAATCGAATCTCTTTCAAGGGCTGACCTCCAATAACTCGCGCTCTGATCTTCTCTTCCCCGCGAAAAAGTTATGAGTAAATATATCTCTTTCGGCGCCACGGCAAGTTCTTATGTAAGATGCACTTCATACAAGCCCAGTATTAATCCGTCCGGGCATGAGCTCGGGGCGGAAAAAGGAATAGTCTATGGACAACAGGAACGAAATACTCTTTGCCGTCCGGGAAGCGAGGAGGAACATGGGACAGGCCGCGGACTTCCGCGTCGCAGATGCTCTTACCATCCTTGAAGGCATCGCGCCATTCCTGAATAAGGAAAACATCATTGCGATGAAGTGCAAGAACTGCGATAACTATGCGGCTGCCACATTTCCACTGAACAGGGATTTCTGGGCAGTGGACGAAAACGAATACTGCCATGCAAAGGACGCATCCCTGAAGAATCTCACCGCATCCAAGCTTGCCGGTTGCCCACAATACTCCAGCCAGGCGTCCCATGAGCTGATCGCCCTGGGCACCGCCATAATGGAAGAGGATCTGCGGCCTGCGTTTCAGGAGAGAAAGCTCTACGACCGCAGCAAATTCGCCAGCTACACGGTGGCCTTTCGGCTGCAATCATCACCGGGAAACGTCTGCATCGAACTGGGGCATAGTACCGACGACGGCTTTGCCTGTAGCGATATAAAGCTCTACATATTGAGAAGGCTGGATCCTGGGTTGGGGGCAGTAGCCTCCCAGAAGATCGCCGAGGTTATGAAGAGCAGCCCGATCATAGTGGTGCAATCCAGTCAACAAACCAGAAGACAACTGGACATAGACTATGTGCTGGAATGGATAGCTGAAAAGCGAAAGATGGATCTAGTCTATCTTTAGCCCGAAATCTAGATGACAAATGATGACTAAAGGATGTTACAGACGATGGCGCAACCGTTAGTGCCAGATACCAGCGTGGTAATTGATGGCAGAGTCTCTGCCAAGATAAAAGCAGGTGAATTGAAGGGCCGCAGGATCGTGGTACCGGAAGCAGTTGTAGCCGAGCTGGAAGCTCAGGCCAATCATGGACGAGATATCGGCATTCGCGGATTGGAGGAGCTGAGGAAGCTCTCCGAGCTTGCCAAGACCGGCAAGATCGAGCTGGAATACGTGGGGATCAGGCCCAATTTGGACCAGATCAAGCTCGCCGGCGGTGGAGAGATCGATGCCATGATCCGGGATGTTGCCCTGGAGCTAGGAGCCTCCTTTCTTACCAGCGATCAGGTTCAGTTCCGGGTTGCGGAAGCCATGGGCCTGGATGTGGAGTATGTCCGCCCCCAGCGTGAGGCCATCAAGCCCCTGAGCCTGGAGAAATACTTCACCGAGGATACCCTTTCCGTGCATCTCAAAGAAGGTGCCATTCCCATGGCCAAACGCGGCAGGGTAGGGGATTTTTCACTGGTTCGCCTGGGCGAGAGGCCACTATCGGAAAGAGAGCTGAGGGACCTTTCCCGCGAGATCTATGAGCGGACCAAGGCGGATCCGGAAGGCTATGTGGAGATGGAGAAGATCGGCGCGGCGGTAATTCAGCTCGGACCGATGAGAATCGCTATTGCTAAGCCGCCGTTCTCCGACGGCCTGGAGATAACAGCCGTCCGGCCCGTGGCCAAGGTGAGCTTCGACTCCTACCGCCATAGCGCCATGCTGAAGGAGAGGCTGAAGGAGAGCCAGAGGGGCATTCTCATCGCCGGTCCGCCTGGATCGGGAAAATCCACCTTTGCCGCAGGGGTTGCCGAGTATCTCTTAAGCTGCAACTATGTGGTCAAGACCCTGGAATCGCCTCGCGATCTGCAGGTTCCAGATGAAATAACCCAATACGGGCCGCTGGAAGGCAGCATGGAGGCCTCGGCGGATATCCTGCTCTTGGTCAGGCCGGACTACACCATCTACGATGAGGTCAGAAAGACGCGCGATTTCCAGGTCTTTGCAGACATGCGCCTGGCAGGCGTGGGCATGATAGGCGTGGTTCATGCCAACAAGGCCATCGATGCCTTGCAGCGTCTTCTCGGTCGCGTCGACCTGGGCATGATTCCTCAGGTGGTGGACACGGTGGTCTTCATTGAGAAAGGTGAGGTGACCAATGTCCTCGATGTGGAGTTCGTGGTCAAGGTTCCCAGCGGCATGGTAGAAGCGGACCTGGCAAGGCCGGTGATTGTGGTCAAGAACTTCGAGACAGGACAGGATGAGTTCGAGATGTACTCCTATGGCGAGCAAATTGTGGTCATGCCCGTCTCCAATGAGGAGCGCAGGCCTTCGCCATCCTGGAGGCTGGCCAGCCGGGAGATTGAGAAGGAGATATCGCATCACGTGCGAGGCCCCTTCCAGGTGGAGATGCTCACAGACTCGTCTGCGGTCATCCACGTTCCCCAGGACGAGGCGGCAAGAGTTATCGGCAAGGCCGGCAAGAACATCGACCAGATCGAGAAAAACCTGGGGCTGCATATCGATGTGCGCACACAGGATGCTCCGCCTCTGGCAACTCCCAAGGTGGAAGATACAGCCAAGCATCTCATCATCTGGCTGGAGGGAATGGCAGGGGAATCGGTGGAGGTCTTTGTAGGCGAGGAGCCGGTCTTCACAGCTACCGTGGGCAGAAGAGGCGATATACGGGTAGCCAAGTCATCGGAGATGGCCAAGCGCATTATCAAGCGAATGAAGGCCGGTGAGAAGATCGTGGTGCAGAAGGCAATCTCGGAATGAGATTGCCTTTTCATAGGGATATTCTCATTTCGTTCTATTATTGTCACAAGAATTGGGGGGGAAGTTAAAGAAATGAAAATTGCCAATATAAAGTCTATTGCCAGCATTATGATGCTCATATTTCTGGCTGCTGTCGCGGTGGCTGCGGATGATCCGCTGGACCCCAGCGGTGATGCTGCCATGCAGGACATAAAAAAGACCATGGGTGACGACATCTTCCGTCCGGGGGAGCAGGATCAGCTGGGCAATGCTACCCCAGTGATAACCGGAAAGAATCTGCCTGGATCAATTGGCGCCACTCAATCATCTCAGCCCAAGACGAGGCTGCTCAGCCCCACCAGCACCTGGAGCATGAAGCTGATGGACAGCCAGGATCGATATGTCTCTCTGCAGATGTGCCAGTCCAATAATGTCGTATTTGGCAAAGGCACAATCGCAGTGGGCATCAACACTCAAAATATCATGGCAACCGGAACCATCAGTGGAAATGCTCTGAACATGGACATTCTCTCCGACGACTTAACTCTCTTCCGACTTTCTCTGAAGATGAACGGTAAATCTCTTTCAGGCGACTATAATAGCTACAGTGCCAGCTATGTGCCCTGGAAAGGAATCGCCATGGGGAAGATCAATTAGATTTTAAACCATTATTTTTTAGAGCTAGTTTAATAGATAATTTATTATAGATCGTTGTTTGTCGTATAACCACCAGGCTTATCAACTAATAATTTTCATAACAACGGCAATGGCAGTAGAATTGAACAAATGCAAGGTGAATATGTCATGAGACTTAAAATTATTCTATTATCATTATTGCTATTCATTGCCTTTCTGGCAGTGACTGCTCTTTGTATCGACTGGGACAATCCCAGCAATAACGCGGACGAAATGATTTCCTCTGGAGAGGTGACAGTATATGGGAATCCGACCGGCTTTGCGCCGACACCTCAGGCATCAAGAGAGCAACAAAAGAATAAAAGCTCACTGGACTGGACCATGCCCAGCACACTGACCGGTGGTGGCAACAGCGCCAAGGAATCCCGGTCTCAAGCTGAGTCTGCCAGCCAAGAGGCAGAGACCAGCACGACTGCAGCCAGCACAGCCACTACAGAGACAACAACTGCTACCAGCACATCCGCAGCCACAGATACTGAGCTGCCACCTGCCCAGGCTGATCAGGCAAATGTCGCAGGAGTTGACGGAAGCTGGTATTTTGTGCTCAATGACAGCGTAGAGAGAGATCTGGCAGTCATCCTCTTCCAGAAGGGAAATGATGTATTCGGAGCAGGCAAGATCAAAGTGGGCGAGACCACACTGGACGCGACCGTATCCGGCAGCGTTGTGGACTCCGCCCTGGACCTGAATGTGGTCTCCCTGGGCACAATCAACCTCTACAAGCTAAAGCTCGATCTGAGCGAGGGCTTGGCTGGCGGAGAGTACCAGGCATTCGCCTCGGGCAGCGACTCCTGGACGGGAAGCGCTGAGGGCGAGAAGACTGCTTAGTAAGTGATATGAAACAAATGCCGGAATACTGGCATTTCATAATTTTATTCTTAGCTGACAAGCATAGCTGCAACTTCGTTCACAAGGTAAAATATCATTAGAGGCTGGAAGATAAGAAATGCCATTACGCCGACAGCATCAAATTGGATGCCCGAATTGCCATATTCGCCTTTAATGCTCAAGTTAGCAGCTACATCAAATCCAATTTTTTTTATGGCCCACAGTTCAGCCAGACTCAGAAGTATTGTAAATCCAAATAAGAATAGGACGGCAATTATTGCATAAATTGTAGTTTCGAATGAAGCTAAATTTTCTCCTTTTTTCGCTTCATAAGCGTAATTGGCACTCATGTTCGCCGGTGCAGCAGCTTCGGCGACAGGAGCTTCTGCAGTCCTATTCTCCTCGACCGCGGGGGCCTCTTCCGCGGCTGGTGCGGCTTCGACCGCGGGTTCGGCCTCAACGACGGGTGCGGCAGCCCCCCCAATGGTTACTTCCTTGTAGATGTAGTATCTCTGCGGGTTAACGTCGTCGATTACATCCTGGTCGGATGTCTTGATCTTGATGTCGCCCATCAGATCGATGTCCTTGTTCTTGCTCAGAGTGATTGTGTTGTCCTTGTTGTCCATGGTGATTGTGTCGGCAGAGACGCTTGCGATTCTCATCTTGTCATACTCAGTGTCGACCTCGACATCGATTGGGACAATGGAAAGCTGCCAGATACCGTCAACGGTGGCCAGGTTTGTGTCGGAGCCGCGGAAGGCGTTCTTGAAGTGAACTGCAATGGTAATCAAACTCCCCAGATCGCCTACTGCAGGATTCTTGTAGAAATAAGTCCTGTCGGCCATGGTTGCCCCGTCCTTGGATGGGGATACGACTTTTTTATCCACAACCGATCCATCCTTAGAGAGCTCGATATTAACCTCTCTGCCATCGAGATCAATAGACGTAATATTCAGCTCATAGCCTTCCGCTAACTTGAGGGGGGAGTTCGAGACAACAGTCCGCTCCGTATCATCATCAATAAGAACCTTCAGTAGCCGACCATGAGATAGCACATTATTATCAGAGGATTGCTTGAAAAAAAGATTTTTTTCGGCGTATTTTGTATTCTCGATATAGCCTGCAAAATATCCTTCTGCCAGAAATCCAATGAGATTGAATGCGCCCCAATCCTTGAATTCGAACTCTTTTGGTTTTGAATGAGTCTCATATCTGACGCCGCAAGGCGGGTCGCCACTCAGTTTCATGCCGGTTAATACTGTGCTGAGGGTCTCAGCCCCTATGTCACCCTTAAGATCAATATTTTGCGTTTTCGCCAAACCCTTCAAAACCAACAAGACAAAAAGCAGGTTACAAATATATAAATAATAAATACATATCATATACATATTGACAACCACTTACCGAAAGCGATATGACAGGAGACGCATGAACAGAGATGGATTATGTCCAAGCTCTCACCCCTCATGGAGCAGTATTACCGGGAAAAGATGCAGTACCCGGATGCATTGCTGCTGTTTCGGGTGGGCGACTTTTATGAGACCTTTGCCGAGGATGCCGTAGTCGTCGCCCGCGACCTGAACATCACACTCACTTCCCGCCAGAAGGACGATGAAGGCAATAAGATACCGCTGGCAGGCGTTCCCTACCATGCCCTGGAGGCCTACCTTGCCAAGCTCATCCGCGCCGGTCACAAAGTCGCCATCTGCGATCAGGTGGAGGACCCCAAGCTTGCCAAAGGGCTCGTAAAGCGGCAGATCACCCGCGTGGTAACGCCGGGAACGGTAATTGAGCCTGCAATGCTCGACGAGTCCTGCAACAATTTTCTTGCAGCCATTGCAAAGGAGAGGGATGATGGCGAGGCTCTGGGAGACGGCGAGAGGATTGGGCTAGCATTTGTGGACGTATCCACAGGAGAGTTTTTAACCACGGAGATTGCTGCGGAGCGGCTATCTTCCGAGATGGCCAAGTTCCGGCCTGCCGAGTGCATCGCCGCTTTTCCTCTTGCTGCGCCCGCCGGCTCCAGCCTGCAGATCCTGGATGAAGCTGCCTTCTCAGAGGAGAGCACCTCCGCCGCCCTGATAAGCCGTTTTGGTCCGGACTGCAAGGAACGGCTGGGCCTCGCGGATAAAACCCTGGCTGCGCGGGCCTGCGGGGCGATTCTCAGCTATCTGCACTCCACCCATTTCGATGCTCTGGGGCACCTGAATGAGGTCTCCCTCTACTCGACAGCTGAGTTCATGGTCCTTGATGATGTTACATTGCGTAATTTGGAGATCGTGAGGAACATCCGGGATCGCTCCAGGAGGGGGACCCTTCTGGAGTTTCTATCCCGGACCAAGACCCCGATGGGAGCGCGCACCCTATCCCGCTGGATTCAGATGCCGCTGCTCGTCCAGGAGGCAATCGACCGCAGGCATCAAGCGGTAGAGGTGCTCTGCAATGATCCCCTGCTGCGAGAAAGCCTGACCGAGGAGCTGAAGGGAGCATGCGACCTGGAGAGGCTGATGAGCCGGGTCGTCTGCCGCTCAGCCAGCCCTAAGGAACTGGTGGTGCTGATGAATACTCTGGCAATGCTGCCCAGGGTGCAGGAGATTTTAGGGGGCGCCACTTCTCCATACCTCGCTGCGCTCCGGGACCGGCTCACCCCCTGTGGAGATCTCGTCTCTCTTCTGGAAAGGGCGATAGTTGATGACCCGCCGACTCACCTGCGAGAGGGAGGGGTGATCAGAGATGGCTATGATGCCAGGATCGATGAGCTTCACTCCATCCTGCGGGACGGAAAGGGCTGGATCGCCCGCCTGGAGGCCGCGGAGAAGGAGAAGACGGGCATCAAATCGCTCAAGATCAGCTACAACAATGTCTTCGGCTACTACATCGAGGTCACAAGGGCAAACATGCATCTGGTGCCCCAGGACTACATCAGAAAGCAGACCCTGGCAAACGTTGAGCGGTTCATCACTCCGGAGCTGAAGGAGATGGAGGCAAAGGTCCTGTCTGCCCAGGAGATGGCAGTCTCTTTGGAGCAGGAGATCTTCGCCGCCCTTTGCGGCCAAATCGGGGCCGCGGCCCCTGTCATCCAGGAGAAAGCGACGGCTCTCGCCGAGACGGATGTGCTCGTTGCTCTCGCCAATGTGGCCAGCGAAAGCGGCCTCGTGAGGCCGCAGTTCAACAATGAGGGCAAGCTCTTCCTGCGAGGGGCCAGGCATCCCGTTCTCGATAAGGCCATGCGTGGGGCCTTTGTTCCCAATGATGTGCTCCTGGACAATGATAAAAACAGGCTGCTGATTCTCACCGGCCCCAACATGGCAGGAAAATCAACATTCATGCGGCAGATTGCCCTCTGCGCCATCCTCGCCCAGGCTGGCTCCTTTGTGCCCGCCGCCTTTGCCTCGCTCTGCCTGGTCGATCGCATCTTCACCAGGGTGGGAGCCTACGATGACCTATCCGCCGGGCAGAGCACCTTCATGGTGGAGATGACTGAGCTGGCCGCGATTTTGGCAGCAGCCAGCAAGGACAGCCTGGTGCTGCTGGACGAGGTTGGCCGGGGGACCAGCACCTTTGACGGCCTCTCCCTAGCCTGGGCGATATCCGAGCATCTGCACAGCAGCATCAAATGCAAGTCGGTCTTTGCGACCCACTACCACCAGCTCACCCAGCTGGAGGGCACCCTTCCCGGGGTGAGAAACTACAGCATTGCCGTAAAGGAGGAGAAAGGGACCATCACCTTCCTGCGGACTGTCGTTCCGGGAGCCACAGACAAGAGCTACGGTGTGCATGTCGCCCGCCTGGCCGGTGTGCCGGAGGCGGTGACAAGGCGGGCGGACGAGATCCTGAAGGCGATAGAGAAGGAGGCGGTGATAGAGCCACTGGCGGGAGCGAAGAAGGGCAGGAGGTCATCGAAGTACACACAGTTGATCTTCTTCGACCAATCTGGGGGCGAGACTGCTCTACAAGAAAAGGTGATTGCCAGAGATCCCATTGCAGAGGAGATACTGGGATTGGACCTGGACTGCATCACCCCTCGCGAGGCGCTCGGCAAGCTGGCGGAGTACCAGAAGAGGCTGGGGGAGAGGGGCGACGGTGCACCAGAGTAAGCATCAAGTTTTGTCAGGGTGGTTGCATGCATCCTGATTTATTTTAACATAATTTTATTTATTTCTAAAACCATTTTCCGGTACGCATGCATTCACAAAGAAGTCACCAAAATCGGTTAAATGTATTTTAAATATGAAAACGAATAATTTCCCTTGCTAAAACACCTATGAATCGATTAGCAATTATATGCTCCCGTCGGGATTTGAACCCGAGTCGAAGGAGTGAGAGTCCTTCATGATTGGCCGAGCTACACTACAGGAGCGCGGAATGGGGGTGGTTTTACTATCATTTAAGGCTTTTGGCCATGCAGGTAATAGTCGCAGCAATCTCGCAGGGCGCACTCCTCGTGCCTGGGATTTCGCGCCCTGCAAACCCTCCTGCCGTGCGTTATCAGGTTCAGATGAAAGGAGAGATACTTATCCACAGCAACCACTCGCTCCAGGATGCTCTGCGCCTTCTCCAGCGCTACAGCCTCATCCAAGAGCCCCAGCCGATGGCAGACGCGATATACGTGCGTGTCCACCGGCAGAAAAGGCATGGAAAAGGCGAAGAGAAGAACCACGGATGCCGTCTTTGGTCCCACGCCCGGCAGGGAGAGAAGATATGCCATAGCCTTCTCCTTTTGCATATCCGCCAGGAATGAAAGGGAGATTGCTCCCGCATCCCGCTTGATCCTGAAGAGGGCTTCCTTGATCCGCCGGGCTTTGATCTCCGCCAGGCCTCCGGCACGAATGCTCTCAGCCACGGCCTCATCTGCTGCCGCCAGCACTCGCTCATAATCGGAAAAGGTGCTCTTCAGCCGGGCAAAGGCCCGCAGGCTATTGGTATCGCTGGTGTTCTGGGAGAGGATGGTCATCACCAGCAGGTCCACAGGGGCCCGTTCCTCCGCCCGGGGTATGCCGTACTGCTCCTCAAGAAGACTGACGCATCTCGCTGCCCTTTGCCTGACCGAATTGTGAGCCATATTGAAAGGTGAAAGGTGGACATCGCTTAAAAGCCTGGCTAACGTCCCGAGCAGAGCCACGCAGTCGACCTGGCAAAGTCTATTAACCAATAAATGAGAGAAAATGCATAATGGACTTTGCTGATATCTACCCATTTCTCATCGCCCTGCTCATCGGCGCCCTCATCGGCACAGAGCGCCAGCGGCGGCTGGTCGAGGACAAGGTTAGGGGCGTGGCAGGACTGCGCACCTTCGTCCTGATCGCCCTGCTGGGATCGCTGTGTTCAGCTCTCGCCGTCCATTTCGGCTCCGGATTTGCCATTGCATCCATGGCCACCTTCATCATCCTGGTGGCAGCAGGATATGCGTCATCCATCAGCACTCTGGGCAGAATCGATTTCACAGCGGCGGTGGCGGCGGTCGTCACCTTTGCTCTGGGAATGCTCTCCGGCTTTCCGGACAGCATCCTCCTGGCAGTAGCCCTGGCGATCATCACCACCTGGGTCCTGGCCACGCGAAATATCACCCACCGCTATGTAGAAGCTCTGAGCGAGACAGATCTTCTCGATACCCTCAAGATGGGCATAATCGCCCTGGTCATCTATCCGCTCCTGCCAGAGAGTCCCATGGGACCCTGGGGAGTCCTAAACCCCCGCCAGATCTGGCTCTTCGTAGTGATGGTCAGCCTCATAGGATACGCGGGCTACATCGCGATTCGCATCCTGGGCGCAGAGAGGGGCCTCGGCATTACCGGCATCCTGGGTGGCCTGGTATCCAGCACCGCCGTCACCTCATCGATGGCGACGGAAGTCAAAGAGAACCGCGATATATTGCCCTCCGCGGTCTTCGCCACGGCCATCGCGAGCTGCACCATGTTCCCGAGAATCCTCTTCATAGTGCTGGTGGTAAACAGGGACCTCTTCTTTTCCCTTCTGCCTGAGCTGCTGCTCATGACACTGGTTGGCGCGACACTTGCCTATATGCTGGTAAGAAAGAACACCTCCCTGGGAAAAGAGGTGAAGGTCAAGGACCCATTCCGAATCGTACCGGCACTGAAGTTTGGCGCATTTTTCGCCTTTGTGCTCATCATCTCCAAGCTGGCCAATATCTACTTCGGAAATGCGGGATTTTATGCTACGGGCATAGTCTCAGGCCTCGCTGATGTAGATGCCATTGCTCTGACCATGGCATCCCTGGCCAGGTCGACGGTTGCTCCTTCAGTGGCAGCTGCCACCATCAGCCTGGCTGCCATAACCAACACCCTTGTCAAGCTCTGCATAGCTTATGTGCTGGGAACAAAGGAATTCGGCAACAAAATGGCATTGATCCTTCTCCCAACGACTGCGGTGGGACTTCTCATGCTATTATTGCTCTGAATCGAAGTCTATTGCAGCCGAGCTTGGCAAAATTCACGAATCATTATCCCGCTTATGGGCCCGACGCGATTCGAACGCGTGATCCCCGCCGTGTAAGGGCGATGTCATAACCAGCTAGACCACGGGCCCTGCCCCTTCCACTATCTCCTCGTAATATTAGATCTTATCGCTCGTATTGAGCGCAATCCCATCATATATAAATCCGTTTTCGGTGAACAGGATATCGGTAGAAATGAGTTACCTCAACGAAATTAGGAAGCTTGGCAGCGATGCCAACCCATTCTTCCGCCTGATGGGAATAGAAATCGGCTCTTACGGCAACGGCGAAGCAGAGCTGCATATGCCGGTGCGCCCGGACATGCATAACGGCGTGGGATGGCTTCAGGGCGGCCTTTACACCGCCCTCTCCGACGAGGCCATGGCTCTGGCCCTCTTCACTGTGCTGGAAGAGGAGACTGCCATCGCCACCATATCTGAGAGCACCTCATTCCTTCAGGGAGTGCGAAACGGCAGAATCACTGCCCGGGCGAGAGTGGTCAAGAAAGGGAGAAGAATTTCTTTCGTGGAAGGGTCGGTCAGGTCAGAAGATGGCACACTGCTCACAGAGACCCGGGCCTCTTTCGCCATCATGGCAAAAGCTGCTGAAGGCCATAGACCCAGCTAGCTCAGCAAAGCTGAAATCAATATGATGCAATAATGCAATCCGCCTAGCTAACGCTAGAGCCCGGCGGGCCTAAATCCGGTCATGCCGTGCCCCTCAAGCTGGAGCGCCCTAACCATCTCGCCAGCAGCATCGGCGTCCTCCGCCTGGGCCAAAACCTTTACCCTGCTGAGAAGAGCCCTCTTTCCACAGGGACAGGTCCTGGTCTTGGCGTCCTTCGGCGCATAGAGGTGACGACCGCAACTGCACCGGAAGACGATGAACATTAAAAGAGATGGAAGGTTAAGCGGCAGGCAGCAGCATGGCATTGATTACGCCATCCTGGCCGGGCCTGTTGGTTATCCTGGCGTCTCCCATTTCCGTCTTGATGACGGCACCCTTGGTGAGGATATTCCGTCTCATGTAGTGCAGATTGGCTTTGTTCTCCTTAACGGTCTCAATCTTTACCATCTTGGACTTGCCGGTCACGGGATCGGCAATTGTAGCCACATCGCCGCGCAGCATGCGCATCTTTATGTCTCCACCCTTGGTCTCGATCTTCTTGACCCGGACTGGGGCAATGGTGGTATCGCTCTGCTCTCTTCCTATCTCGCACTTTCTCTTGCCCCTGGCGGGGTTCAGCTTTCCGCCGGTGGACTTCCTTCCGAATTTGCCTTGCCAACGCATATTACTATTCCTCAGATCGCAGAATCTCTTAGATGCACGGTATTAAAGGTTGTGGTGGATTACGAAAGAGAGATATGCGATCAGAGGAAACTGATCAGTGGCTATGGCTCTATTCGATTATCTTCTTCTCGGCGTAGCGCTGCTTCTGTTTCTCAGCGTGATCTCCAGCAAGGCGTCCACCCAGCTGGGTGTGCCCACTCTAGTTCTATTTCTGGTGATAGGCATGCTGGCCGGATCGGATGGTCCAGGCGGCATATACTTCGACAACCCCTGGCTGGCACAGTCCCTGGGAAGTGTGGCTTTGATATTCATTCTGTTCTCGGGAGGCCTGGATACCAAGTGGAAGGAGATCAAGCCAATCCTGTGGAAAGGGGCGGTCCTATCCACCCTGGGCGTCATCTTTACGGCCCTCATAGTGGGATGTGCCGCTTATTATGCCCTCAACTTTTCCATTCACGAGGCGCTGCTGCTGGCAGCCATTATCTCCTCCACCGATGCGGCAGCGGTCTTTTCGATTCTGAGGTCAAGAAATATCGGCCTGAAGGGCAACCTGAGGCCTTTGCTGGAGCTGGAGTCAGGCAGCAATGATCCCATGGCCATCTTCCTCACAACCAGCCTGATCAGCCTGATCCTCAACCCGGAAACCTCCCCGATGGCAATGATTCCAATGTTTGCCCAGCAGATGGCCCTGGGTGCGGTATTTGGATTTTTCTCAGGCAGGGGCATGGCGTATTTGATCAACCGAATCCGTCTGGACTACCAGGGGCTGTACCCCATTCTAACCATCTCTCTGGTAATGATAACCTACACCGCGACATCGATCCTCGGAGGCAACGGTTTTCTGGCAGTCTACCTCGCCGGCCTGAGCCTGGCAAACCACTCATTCATCCATAAGCGCAGCCTGATGCATTACCATGACAGCCTGGCCTGGCTGATGCAGATCATCATGTTCCTGACCCTCGGTTTGCTGGTATATCCCAGGCAGCTGATCCCGGTAGCAGGCATCGGCCTGTTCATCTGCTTTGTGCTGATGTTCATGGCCAGACCGATCGCCGTGCTCCTCTGCTTCTTGCCATTCCGGGACATGTCCATCGAGGAGAGGATTATGGTCTCCTGGGTGGGCCTGCGTGGCTCGGTGCCCATCATACTGGCGACATTTCCCCTCATTTACGGCATCGATAAAGCCAATATGATCTTCAATGTGGTATTCTTCGTCGTCCTGACATCCGTTCTGGTGCAGGGGTCCACCATACCATTCGTGGCCCGCCGTCTTAACATGGAGATGTCGGCGGAGCCGCCCAGAAAAGCCATCCCTGAGAAGACGCTGGAAAAAGAGATATGGGACACTCTCGTTGAGTTGAAGGTCTTTCCGAAGAGCAGCGCCGTGGGCAAGCAGATTGCCGATCTCAACATTCCTGAGGACACCTGGATTGCGGTCCTCAGAAGAGACGGCAGGCCCCTGAGGCCCGGCGGCAGCACCATCTTGCAGGCAGGAGACATACTGATAGCCGAAACCAGCGACCATTCTCTGGAGAAGCTCAGGTCGCTGCTGGGAGATAAAGCGGGCTTCAATCGAAACGGCCAATTGGAGACGTAATGCAGCAGCTTGTAGCAGCTCAAGGGCAGCCCTTTTTAGTGCGGATGTTCTTTGCCATGTACGGCCCCTTCCGCTCATAGCCGAACCTCCGGTAGTAGCCCCGAGCGCCGATCCCGCTGGTGATCTGCAGAAGGCCGTAGCCCGATTCCAGGGCCAGATCCTCAGCAGCGGCCAGCAGCCGCTCTCCGTATCCACGGTGCTGCCAGCCATCCTCCCGGCTGCCGATGGGAAGCATCGGCCCGTAGACATGCAACTCCCTCACCCGCGCTTCATCTGACAGCCGCAACCTCAAAAAGCCTACCAACGTGCCGTCCCGCCCCTCAAAGGAGAGAAAATGCTCATCTGCCCCGGCTGCTCGGTAGGTCTCATATTTCATTGATACATCGAGGCTGGTCACATGGAGCAGCCCCGCCTCTCGGCAGCGAATGCATCGGCAGCGTCCTCCTCTCGCCTCCAGGCGCTGGCTGGCAAGCTGCCGCAGATTGGATTTCCTGACCCCGGCTACGATGAGCGAAGCCGGGATATCCCTCTGCACCCTCTGAAGCCGGACATAGCCGGGCAGAATCTCCTTGATGCGGCTGACCAGCTCCGCTGCTGTTTCATCCTCCAGAGGAGTGTATTCCTTTCGCAGGTATTGCCGGTATAGCTCAGTTCCCTCCACCACTAAAGTAGGATAGATCTTGAGATAGTCCGGCCGGAAGCGTTCGTCTGAGAATAGCTCCTTGAAGACCTGCAGATCTATCACCGGAGAGGAGCCGGGCAGTCCAGGCATCATGTGAAAGCCAACCTTCAGGCCAGCCTCTCGCAGAGCGCGGTTGGCGGCGGCCGTATCCTCAACGGTATGGCCGCGTTTCATCCTTTCCAGCAGATCGTCGCGAGTGCTCTGCACTCCCAGCTCCACCTTGGTCGCCCCCAGGAGAAGCATGTTCTCAGTCTCTTTAGCACCGCAGTAGTCCGGCCTGGTCTCGAAGGTGGTGCCGATGTTTCGCACCGCAGCCACCTCATTGGCAGCGGCCACATCGGCAAAAGACTGGTAGCGATACGGGCTCCGCCCAGCAGGCGCCCCTGTCGCAGGATAGTCATTCATGGCCTGAAGACAGCGCTTGATAAACCAGCGCTGGTAGGCGAGCGGTCGCGCAGTGATCGTTCCGCCCATGATGATCAGCTCGGACTTGTCCAGAGGATGGCCGATCTCGTCCAGCTGACCGAGCCTTGCGGCTACCTGCCTGTAGGGATCGAATTCATTCTGCGCTGCCCTAAGAGCCGCCGGCTCGCGACCGGTGTAGCTCTGCGCAGAAGAGCGGAGAACTCCGCCCGGACAGGGGACACAGGTGCCATGCGGACAGAGTGCCGGAGAGGTCATGGCGGCGATGACCGCAACGCCAGAGAGGGTTCGAGTGGGCTTTCTAACCAGCATCTTAAGACGATCGCGTTCCGCTGCGGTGGCCAGGCCGAGAATATCGGCGTTGCTCGGCAGGGACGCAAGGGCCAGACGGGAAGATGCCTCTTTTTTATGGGACTCGAGGTCTGCCTGGGTCTTGATGGTGCCTGCCAGTATGGCATCGACTATGCTCCTCAGCTCTGTTGCCAGGGCCAGATCATCACGGGATTTAGAGAGAGCCTCTTTCGTCACGCACAATCACAATTGGAGTCGATATTCCCTTCGGCCTTGGCCTTTTGATACTCCTGCTCGATCTGCCGGGCCAGATTGCAGCGCAATAGACCGGAGAGGAACATGCCGGCCATCAGGGACTGCTCTCTGGACATCTCCGCCAGCGCCTCCTTGAGCTTGCCCAATGCTTCCTGATCGCTATCGGTTTGGGGGTCGAAGAGCAAGGCCTTAACCTTGTCTCCGATCTTCATCATCTCTTCCGACGGCATATCAAAGAAGCCGCGGACGATCTCCAGGGCCAGGGATTCCTCTCGTGGATCAAACATGATAGTGGCTTAGCAATGCATGATGAAATAGGTTTGGCATGAACAATAGCGCTGGCATAAGGAAATTGTCCCTCCATGGCAAAACCGATCAGATTTGAGGACTGTCTTCTAGAGAAGCTCGCATAAAAAGAGAGGCCTTTTCCTGCCCAGCTGCCTTATGGCCAGTCCCTTCTCATCCATGAACATATAGGTATCAGGAGTCTCAAGACATGAGCCGTTCCCCTGATCGCGAGTAAAGCTTCCTGCGTTCAGGGCCAGAGGTCCGCCCCTTTTTTGATAGACTCCCGGACGGTGCGTGTCGCCGTAGATAAAGCAATCAACCCTGCCCAGGCCCCTCTCGCGAATGAAACTCATTATGGCTCCATATTGGCCCTCTACGCTCGCTTTTCGCTGGTTGGAGAAGACTCCGGCATTCAGCCACTGCAATAGTCCAGATGCCTTCCAGATGGAGGTCTCGAAAGAGACCATTTCTCCGATGGAGGCAGAGCGATAGAGCCCCTCGTAGGCATAGGTCATCATTATCTCCAGGTCTGCGGGAGCCAGCTGCTCCCCGGAGAGGCGGCGCAGCTTTTCAACCAGTTGCAGAGTAAAATTTTGAATGCCGTCCAGATGATGACCGTGGGTAAAGAGGACGGAACGCTGGCAGCAGCGCATCCTGTAGGTGGGATAGTACATATCGAGATCGATGCCGCAAATGGTCCGATGCCAGCGCATGCAAGGAAGGTAAACCGGAAACAGATCTCCGCGAGCGGCCCGCTCCATGAATTCCGCCTCCTGCTTTTGCACCACCAGGTGATGGTCGTGGTTTCCCACTACATAGCGCGTCTTCAGATCTTCTCTGGAGAGCCGCTCTAAAAGAGGGATAGCATCCTTCACCGCATTCTCCGGGCGCACCCTCCAGAGGTCGAGGATATCACCCAGGAGGACGACATCTTCGCAGCCGCCCTCATATTCCCATACCTCTCGCAAGAGCTGGTCGACCTTTGCCTGGCTTTTCAGAGTCGAGCAGTCCAGGCCAAAATGAGTATCAGAGATAATCAGAGATGCCAATCGCCTTCACCCTTTCCGCAAATGTTTATTACTGTAGTTATTTATAAATATTGTGAGCCAGAAGGCTGAAGAATGAATTGGCCCGAGCAGACCTGAGAAAAACCTGGCAGACCCGAGCAAAAGACAAAAATATGATCTCTAAAAGCAGAGCACTAAAATGATAGACATCGCCATTCCCAAGGGCAGCCTGCAAAATCAGACACTGCAACTCTTCGAGCAAGCCGGCTTGGAGGTTAAAAGGACAGAACGGGAGTACAACGCCCGCATCCAGGACCCTCGCATCGGCAAGGTGAAGATCCTCCGCCCGCAGGAGATACCGGGATACGTAGCCAAAGGCTACTTCGATCTGGGCATCTCCGGAACTGACTGGATAATGGAGTCGGGAGCCGTCGTGGCCAGGGTGGCGGAACTGAACTACGGCAAACAGGGCCCGGGTATCGTGAAGCTGGTGGTTGCCGTGCCAGAGAGCCTGGACATAAACTGTGCTCGCGAGATTAAGCCTGGCAGCCGGGTATCGACCGAGTATCCGAACCTGACGCAGGCTTTCTTCCTGAATATGGGTATACCGGTGGACATCCAGTTCTCCTTCGGAGCCACCGAAGCCAAGGTTCCAGAGCTGACCGATGTGGTGGTGGACCTCACCGAGACCGGCTCGACTTTGAAGAAGAACAGCCTGAAGATAATCGATGTCATGCTGAAGTCCACCTCGGAGCTGATCGCCAACAAGAAGAGCTGGGCTGACCCGGAGAAGCACGAGGAGATAGTTGCCGTGCAGACTCTGCTCTCTGCAGTGATAACCGCAAAGGGAAAGGTCCTGCTCAAGATGAATGTGCCTGATGAATCGATGGCCAATCTGATAAAAATGCTGCCCAGCATGAAGAACCCCACCATCTCCAAGCTCTACAACTCAGGATACTACGCAGTGGAGACCGTGGTTGACAGATCATCTGTAAACCTGCTCATACCCCAGCTGAAAAAAGCGGGAGCTGAGGACATACTGGAGCTGGCCATCTCCAAGATTGTGCCATAAGGTACTGATTTCTGAGATAATGATTTCATAGCTGCGGATTTTTTCAAAGAAGGCTGCAACAGACAAAAGGGTGGCCAAAAGAGACGAGCGGGCGCGGGGGGATTCGAACCCCCGATCTACAGCTTAGGAGGCTGCCGCCTTATCCAGACTAGGCCACGCGCCCTTTTCAGGCAATCACCTATTACAAACACGTATATCAACCTTTCCGGATTGGCTGACCGGCATTCAACCATTTTTCGCTAATCGATCCACTCCCGCGGGGAAGCTGCCGCTTTGTTCATCGAATCAGCACCGCGCTCAGCACGACCACGAACAGCCCCAGGAAGAACCAGCCGAGAATTCCCTCTGCCATTGCCAGATGCTTGTAGACCCCCACCGGATAGGTATTGACAGGAGCCTGAGAGGTGGTGAACATGGCTATGCTGAAATAAAGGGCATCGGTGAAAGAGACGCGCGCGCTTGGCCGCCGCCGCGTGTCTCCGGGAAGCTCCACGCCTTCGATCTCGAATTTGCTCATGCCCTTTCCCGCCCAGAATATTATCCCAAAGATGAGAATGGTAAAAAGACACCAAAAAGCGGTGTAGCTCACCCGAACCCCGTATCCGCAGGAGAGCCAGGAGATTATGTCCGAGAGTTTGTCCCATCCCCAGGGTGCCAGATCCTGGCCGATTCGGCGGTATTGATAGTAGCATTCATCTGCCTCATCAAACCACTCCAGGCTCTTGTAGTTCTTCACCAGGGCCAGATAGGCGGCACCATTGTAAACCATACGGCTTTGCAACGTGTTCCAGTGGACCACGAACTTGGAAAAGTCGGTGCTGTTCAGGTTGATCTTCGAACTCTCATTAAACGAGGCATTGTCCAGCTGCATGCTGTAAAGCCTGGCGCCCTCAAGGATCAGATCACCGCTAAACCGAGCATTGGCGAAATAGGCGAGGTCTGCAAATTTGACCCCACCAAAGAAGGCGGTCCTGTTGAAGTCGACATTGCCATAGTCTGCCAGCCCCCCGAAGCTGGACAGGCCGAAGGTGCTCCCCTTCCAAAAACGTGCCGCCCTGAAGAGCACATCGCTCTCGAAACGGGTGGCGGCAAATGTGGCATTGCCTTTGAACTGGGCGGAGCGAAATGTGACCTGCCCGGAAAACTGAGTCTCAAAGAAGCTCACATCATCAAAATCGGCATTTAAAAAGGACCCAGACCTCAGGAACTTGCCATAGTTGAAGTCGACATCGCTGGCAAAATCGCAATTCAGAAATACTGCATCCCCGTCAAACTGAGAACTGCCGAAGCTGCTGTCTCCCTGAAAGGTGGTGGCGATGAAAGAAGCCGCCCCCTGGAAATAGGTCTCGGCAAAGTCGGATTGCTTGCGGAATTTAGCGCCGGCAAATTTTGCATCACCCAGGAACCTTGATTTGATAAAGCTGACGTTATCCTCAAAGGTGCATCCCCGCAGGTCCAGAAATTCGTTGAAGGTCACCCCTTCGATCTTCACCGGCCCCAGGAAGCGGGAGTTAGTGATCTTTATCGACTGTCTGACAGGCCCCTCTCCCGGACCCAGATCCAGCCGGCCGGTGATGGTGACGTTGTTATAGTCCAGCGGCTCGCCTGAGCTTATTTGAGCCAGGATATCCTGGGCAGCTATTGCCTGAGAGGCCGGAGATGCGGCATCAACTCTGCTCTCTTCCGACAGGGACCCGCCAAGCAGCAAGAGCAGCAGGATGGCCAGGGATTGCACATTACGTCCGGATACTGCAATCAAGATTGGGGTCAATTATCTCACAAATGACGGCCAAGGATTTATCATTTTTGCATTTACGTTGCTGCATTATGCGTTACCGGATCATGACCTTTCCCAGCGTCACCAGGAAGAGCGCCAGGAGTAGCCATCCCATAATTCCTTCCAGGATGACGTAATATCTGTATTTGCCCACGGGCAGAAAATCGATGGGCCCCTGGGAGAGAAAGACCATGGTGCTGAAGAAGAGAGCATTTCGGATCGTGGCATGCTCGGGCAGGCGGCTCTCTTCAGCTGGCTCATGCAGAGGCTTGGCGGAGCGACGAATGCCATCCCCCCTCCAGAATAAAAGGCCAAAAGCCAGGATGGTTGCCATCGACCAGAATACCGCATAGCTTGGCCTCACTCCGTAGCCGCAGGAAAGCCAAGCCAAGATATCGATGATCTTGGACCAGCTCCAATCCTTTCCCGCCTGACTCCGGCTCCGATATTGATAGTAGCAGTCGTCCTCGTCTGCAGACCAGCCCAGACCGTGATAATTGTTGATGAGCGCCAGATAGGCTCCCGGATCCCAAACCACATGCTCTTCGATCTCATTCCAGTGGGCTTTGAAACGGGAGAAGTCGGTGTCGTTCAGGATTATGCGAGAGCTTTTGGCTAGCTCCGCTTTATCCAGAAGCATGGTGGAGATAGAGCTTCCCTTGAAGTTCAGATCGCCATCGAACCTGGCACTCTGAAAGCTGGCGATATCATCGAACCTGGCCAGACCGAAAAGGGCAAGCCCTTGAAACTCAGCTTCTGAGAAATATGCCGCCTGGGAGAATCGAGCCAGATTGAAATTGGCTTCATCAGCAAAGACGACCTGGCCAAATGAGGAGAGGCCGGAGAAGTCGGCCATGCCGAATTGAACCGGTCCGGAGAATACGGAATTGGAGAAGAAGGCGCTGCTGAAGCGGGATTGAAAGAAATTGGCCTGCCGGGCGAGCTTTGCCGCGGAAAAGTCGAGCGCTCCTGAAAAATCGATGTCCGAAAAGAGAGCGTCGCCAAGAAACTGCGCCCCGGTGAAGTATGAGTAAGAGGCGAAGTTAGAGTAATTGAAATTGACACTATCCATGAAGAGGACCTGGCTGAAGAAGGCATCCTTGGAGAACTGAGCGTCTTCAAAGCTCAAATTGTCCCTGAAGACGGTCCCAGTAAAATAGGCTGGCTGGGCAAAGGAGGCAGAAGAGAAGCTGCAGTTGGCAAAGCTGGCATTCGCGAAGTCTGCCTGGCCGAGAAAAACTGCATTCTCAAAGCTGACGTTGCCGAAGCGGCTGCCCCAGAAGACGGCATCCTTCGCGAAGGTGACGCCGGAAAAGGTAGCATTGCCAAGGGAAGAGTTGGTAATTGCAAGCGGCCCGTAAATCCGAGCCGCAGGAAGAGAGCGCATATCCAGATCGCCGGAGATGATTACGCCATCATAATAGACAGGCTCTCCTGCCACCAGTTTTGCCGCTACCTCCTGGGCGGGGATCACTTGCTGGGCGCAGGCCGAGGAGACGGCTGCAATCGCCAGAACGGCCAACAGTAGAATGAATCGGCAGAGCATTTGTCCGCACCTTTGAGATAACCGGATCATATGCTTTGCTATGCAGAAGAGTGCTACATCCGGATGCGCAGCCTATATATCTGCGAATATTCTTTTTTCGCCAGGAATGCAACCGGAAAATGATGCTACAAAGACTCTCGCCCGCCAGGGCTACCACCTCGTCGGCAGCGGAGCGGTCAAGCCCTGCCTCTGGCTTAGCCGCGCCATGCGGGGCGGGGACCAGTGCTACAAGCACCACTTCTACGGCATCTCCAGCCATCGCTGCGTGCAGATGACTCCCACAATGGAGTGCAACCACCACTGCCTGCACTGCTGGAGGCCGATCGACGATCCAGTGCCAGCAGCCGCGCCGCTGGAGCCAGCTGAGCTCTTGGAAGGCATCCTGCGCGGCCAGAAGAAGTTTCTCTCCGGATATGGCGGAGCCAAAACCACAGATCCGTCAAGGCTCGCGGAGGCACGGGAGCCCAGACATGTGGCGGTTTCCCTGATGGGCGAGCCCACCCTTTATCCCTATCTGAAAGAGCTTCTCTACCTGATCCGCAAGCGGAACATGACCTCTTTTGTGGTGAGCAATGCCACAAATCCAGAGGTTCTGGAGGATCTGCAGCCCACGCAGCTGTACCTCAGCCTCAATGCTCCTGATGAGCAGCTGTACCGGCGCGTCTGCCGGCCCGAGGCAGCCTTCTGGCAAAGGATCATGGAGAGCCTGGAGATCATCAAAGAGCACCGCTGTCGCAGCGTGATCCGCCTGACCCTTGCCCGCGGCCTGAACATGGAAAGGCCGGAGGACTATGCCCGTATCATCGCGAGAGCCGAGCCGGACTTTGTGGAGGTCAAGTCCTATATGCACCTGGGCCGCTCTAGAGACCGCATGACCAGAGAAGCCATGCCGCTACACCAGGAGATCATACAGTTTGCCTCTTCCCTGGGCGAAGCCCTGGGATATGATCTGCAGGCGGAGGTACCCCTGAGCCGGGTTGCCCTGCTCAGCAGCGGGCGCACAAATAGATTCCTGATGGATGAAACAGGAGTGTGAAAGGGTTTCATCACACCCAAAATAAAGATAAGATCGTTCTGGAATCGCACCAGATCAAAGACGCACCCCTGATCGAAAATCAGTACTACCACATGAGTTTAATATTCATAGGTTTATTGCATATAAAAGTGCAAACAACAAGTGTTGCATCCAAGGGATCAGGCAACAGGATTGGCAGGGTGATGAGCGGCTTGAGAGAGACCAAAAGAGTTCAGTGGGAAAACTATTTTTGTGGGTAGTTGTAAGGACTTCTTGGCTGTAAATGATGTCAAATGAGAGAAGAGGGCATAAAGCCCCAGGGGAATCTATGGACTTAGACATAAGAATACTGCTGGTTGAGGATAATTTTGAAGACGCCGCGGTAACAAAGCGTGTATTAATGCACAATAAGCTGAACACAGACCTGACCATAGTCGCCAGCGGCAAAGAAGCCCTTGCAGCCCTGCAGAACAAGAGCAAAGCAAACCTGCCCCAATTGATCTTATTGGACATCAATTTGCCGGATATCAGCGGCATAGATCTCTTGAGGCGTATTAAGAAAGATGAGGAACTTCAGAACATACCCGTGGTCATTCTTACCGGATCGAATGAGGATCAAGATATCCAGAAGAGCTACGATCTGGGCGCAGGAAGCTACCTGGTCAAGCCAATATCCAATAGCGCTTTGATGCTGGTAATTGAGAAGCTATTTTATCCCTGAGAAACGGCAGAAAGGTGTCTCGCTGCTTGCAGGTTCCCTTTATCGTCCCGGCGAGAGTCCGCTGGCGTCTCCAGGATCATGGCCAGGTCGGCAAGATCGGGATGCCCCAGAATGACGCGAAATCCCGCTTCCCCAATCTGCCCCATGCCGATATGCTCATGCCGGTCCAGATGAGAGCCAACTGCGCCCCGGCAATCGTTGAGATGAATGAGCCTGAGCCGCTGCAATCCGATGCAATCATCAAATTGATCCAGCGTCGCCTGCAGAGCGGAAGAGGTGCGCAAATCGTATCCTGCCGCATGAAGATGGCAGGTGTCCAGGCAGACGCCCAGGCGATGACAATCGTCCGGTGAAGACTCCAATACGGCAGCGATATCTGAAAAGGTACTGCCCATGCGGCTCTTGCCGCCGGCGCTGTTCTCCAGGAGCAAGATTGTATCGCCCTTTGTCTCCGAAAAGACGGCCTGCAATGCTCCTGCAATCCTGAATAGTCCGCTCTCCCGGCCTGCGCCCATGTGGCTGCCCAGATGGGTTACAAGATACGGAATTCCCAGAACCCGGCACCGCTCCAACTCCTTCGCGAGGGATTGCACCGATTTGGCATAGACCTCTTCGTTTGCGGAGGCCAGATTGGGCAGATAAGGCATGTGGTCCACAGCCGGCGCGAGGCCAAGCTGCTTTTGCAGTGAGACAAATCGCTTTGCTGATTCATCGGGAATGGGTTTTGTGAACCATTTGCGCGGATTGGATGAGAAGATCTGAAAGGCATCACAGCCTTTTTCCCGAGCGCGGGATACAGCCCGATCAACGCCGCCTGCAACGGAAACGTGCAAGCCAAGTCGCACCATATTGCGGCAATTATGGGCGCCCACCGGATCAATGCTTTCCCCAGAATGAGTGGGCCAGAGGACCAGGAGGGACATGAGGACCAGGGGAGACAGGAAGAACAAGGATAAATTGAATAAGCTGAGACCTTGCTTATGATGGCGGGGAACGCAACCGCATGGAACGCGGCCCGAATGGCGACGCCGATGATGATACAATATGCTCTGATGCAATGATGAGCCCTATGAGTTCTGAGGCGCGCGAAAAATCGCATTAAAGGAAAATCAAAAATCAAAAGAAAAGAGCGCTCTATCGTTCTCCACACGGAGCGTCAAGCAGCCATGCGGTCTCTTGCCCAGCGGCCGATATTATCGATCAGATTGAATTCGATGATCTTCCGAGGATCGTAAAGCATTTCTGAGACCTCATGCAGCGAGACGCTCTTCTTCCCGCCACTCTTGTCGACTACATTGAGAGCCTCATCGGGCATGGTTTTGCTCATCCTTCGCATCATTTCCGCCAGGACAGAACAGGCGTTTTTTAGATATCTTATGGAGAAGTCGGATGTAGACTTTCTGTCGGTGAGGTTCTTATTGACCTCCTTAATTGACCAGCACATGGTAAGGATATCCCTGTACATCTCGGCACCCTTAAAGAGACAGCGCAGAGAATATTTAAGCGCTGTGGAAAGAAAGGATCGTGCAGAGAAAGATGTAGGCTGAGAATGGATTGGGATGTGGATGGAATAAGGCTCGGAATAAAAGGTGGGGCTGGTGAGATTCGAACTCACGATCGACGGGTATCTCCGATACTGAAGTGTATCCAGCCGGAAATCAGTGGCTGACTACAGCTCATTTCAGTGCTCCAACGGATCATCAACGATCTCCCCGTCGAGAGACCTCAGTAGACCCGTTGCTCATCATTAAATAATACCGCTGGAGCCCATCGCCCTACCTGGCTAGGCCACAGCCCCGGTGTTCTAAAGCGGGCCGAGAGGGATTTGAACCCCCGACCTAAAGGTTAAGAGCCTTTCGCTCTGCCTGACTAAGCTACCGGCCCGGACTCTTCCAAGGTCAATGCCATATAAATACGTTTCGAGTGAACGACTGAAAGAAAGCCACTGCACCTTCATTTGACAATAAATGCAGAGGATGACAAAATAGAAAAGTTAGGAGCTGCAAGTGCTCCCTCAAAACTGATTGATGTACCTTTCAACCTCCCAGGGATGGACGAAGGTGTTGTAGGCCTCCCACTCCAGCAGGCCCAGGCGCATGATGTTCTCAAAGACATGCTCGCCCAGAGCCCCGCGCACCACGCTGTCCGCTTCGAGATAGTCCAGTGCCTCTTTGAGATTGGCAGGCAGGGTCTTGATTCCCATCGACTTTCTCTCCTCAGGGCTGAGGTGATAGACGTTCAGGTCCACCGGATCGCCGGGATCGATGCCCCTCTTGATTCCGTCCATGCCTGCCGCCAGGATGACAGCAAAGGTCAGGTAGGGATTGCAGGTGGGATCAGGCGAGCGGAACTCCAGGCGGGTGGACAGGCCGCGCCCGGCAGGAATGCGAATGAGCGAAGATCTGTTCGGCCCGGACCAGGTGATATAGACAGGCGCCTCAAAGCCAGATACCAGCCGCTTGTACGAGTTTATGAGGGGATTGGCAATCGCGGTTATTGCGCAGGCGTGCTCGATCAGGCCACCTACGAAGAACCTGGCCAGATCGCTTATGCCGCTCTTAGTCTCCGGATCGAAGAACGCATTCTCTCCACCTCTGAAGAGCGAGATATTGGCATGCATTCCCGTGCCTGCTGCGCCATAAATGGGCTTGGGCATGAAAGTGGCGCGAAGGCCTTCTCTCATGGCTATGGTCTTGGTGACATACTTGAAGGTCACAACCTTGTCCGCGTTCTTCAGGGCATCATCATAAACAAAGTCAATCTCGTGCTGACCCTTGGCAACCTCGTGATGTGAGGCCTCTATGGTAAAGTCCATCTGCGTGAGAGCGCGGATGATCTCGCGACGCACATCCTCTGCCAGGTCCACTGGACCCAGGTCGAAGTATCCTCCAAAGTCGTGGGGAATGGTAGCCGAGCCGCCATTCTGCTTTTCAAACAGGAAGAACTCGAGCTCCGGGCCGACATTCATGGCAAAGCCCATCTCCGCCGCCTTTTCAAGCTGCCTGCGAAGGACGCGGCGGGGATCGCCCTCAAAAGGCTGCCCGCTCGGCAGGAAGACGTCGCATATCAGCCGTGCCTCATTGGATCCGTCCTTGGTGCGCCAGGGCAGGATGCTGAAGGTTGACAGGTCCGGTTGAAGGACCATATCTGACTCCTGAATTCTGGCAAAACCCTCGATAGAAGAGCCGTCAAACGAAATGCCGCTCTTCAGGGCTTTGCCCATCTGGGTGGCAGGAATGGCCACATTCTTCACTACCCCAGATATATCTGTAAACTGCAACCGGAGAAACTCCACGTTCTTCTCCTGAACGATCTTAAGCACCTGCTCCTTTGAGTACACTCTAATATCATCTCCTGCTTTTTTTTGCCAACCATTCGAGATCAAATTTGCGGGTCAGGCTCAACTCTGCGTTTTATATAGCTATCCGATGGAAGAAAGCCATTCCTATCACATATGCTTATCTAGGGTAAAACTATTCATAAGGGATTTGATGTCCGGCAAGAGAGTTTTCGTAGTGGACGCAGGCGGCAGGGGAAATGCCATAGCCCATGCCTTTGCCCGAAGCGGCGATGTGGAGAAGGTTTATGTATCCCCCGGCAACGCCGGAAGCGAGATTATCGAAAAGTGCCGCCTGGCAACCCTTCAAGGCAGGCCCCCAAAGACCATTCAGGAACTGCTCGCTTTTGCTAAACAGGAGAAGATAGATCTGACCTTTGTGGGGCCGGAAGGCTACCTGTCCGATGGCATCGTCAACATATTCCTGGAGGAAGGCCAGAGAATCCTGGGGCCCAAAAAGGAAGCGGCCGTCCTGGAGAACAGCAAATGCAGGACCAAGGACCTACTCAAGAGCCTGAATGTGCCGGTGCCGCCCTGCGAGAACTTCGATGACCCGTCCGCCGCCGGAGAGTACGTCCATCAGTTCTGCTCGGAAAATCCCGGCCAGGGCCTGGTCATCAAGGCCGACGGCCTCGCCGCGGGAAAGGGCTCAGTGGTCTGCCGCACCGAAGAGGAAGCCCTGTCCACAATCGAACGCATCATGAAGAATCCCAAGCTCTTTGGTCAGGCAGGAGAGAGAATTGAGATTGAAAAGCGGCTGGAAGGGCGCGAGCTGATGTTCTTTGCCCTCAGCGATGGCCGGACTGCTCTACCGCTGCAATCGGCTCTGGACTACAAGCAAGCTTTTTCCTCAGACGAAGTGGTAGCGGTCCGGCTCTTCAATAAGCTCTCAAACAACCCCAATCTGGACAACAACCCCAATACCGGCGGAATGGGAGGCTTCTCGCCTCACCCCTGGCTGGACGGTGAGCTGACAGAGAAGATAATGAATAAAATTGCCCTGCCCACGATAAGGGGTTTTCATGAGGCCACGGGGCACGAATACGTGGGAGTGGTCTACTTCGGGCTGATGATCTCAGAAGAGCGCGAGCCTAGCGTTCTGGAGATCAACGTCCGCCTGGGAGACCCGGAGACTCAGGTCATATTGCCCCGCCTGGAGACAGATTTCTTCAAGCTGTCCGAGGCGGTTTTGGACAGAAAGCTGGATAATGTGCAGCTACAGTGGTCGCCCGACTATTGCCTGGGAATCTGCGCCATATCCGGGCGGGCCATCAAGCCGCTGGCTTCAGGCGGAGGGGAGAAACCCGGCTATCCTGGTGAGCACTACACCAACATGCCCATCTCCGGCCTGGAGAAGGTGGACCCAGGGGTACTGGTCTATCACAACGGAACCGCGTTGGGCCAGGATGCCGCTGGAAAGAAAAAGCTCTTTACCACAGGGGGAAGGGTCCTCACGCTGGTGGGCAGAGGATGCAGCCTGGCCGAGGCGAGGAGCCGCGCCTATGAGAACATCAAGCGGATTCGATTCAATGGAATGCGCTACCGAAAGGACATAGGACTGGGCTACTTATGATAGTATTCGGCCTGGAGGGGACCGCCTGGAACCTGAGCGCCGCACTGGTGGACGAGCAGGGTGTGATCTACGAGAAGAGCGCCACCTATTCCCCGGCCAAAGGAGGCATCCACCCTCGCGAAGCTGCCCAGCATCACGCCCAGCACATGGCTGAGGTGGTGGGCCAGGTTTTAAGTCACTGCCGCCAGCAGGGCCTGAAGATCGATGCCATCGCCTTCTCCCAGGGCCCGGGGCTGGGGCCGTGCCTGCGCACCGTGGCCACCGCGGCGCGAACCCTCTCCCTCCGGTTGGGCGTCCCGCTCGTGGGCGCCAACCACTGCGTCTCCCACATCGAGGTGGGAAAATGGCAATCCGGTGCCAGCGATCCTGCGGTGATCTATGTGAGCGGAGCCAACTCCCAGGTTCTGGCCCTGCGCCAGGGCCGCTATCGCATCTTCGGTGAGACGCTGGACATCAGCGTGGGAAATGCCATAGACAAGTTCGCCCGTTCGGTGGGGCTGTCGCATCCCGGCGGACCCAAGGTTGAGGAGCTGGCCAGCCAGGCCAAGCAGTACATCCCCCTGCCCTACACTGTGAAGGGAATGGACCTCTCCTTCTCTGGACTTTCCACCGCCGCCACCCAAGCGGCCAAGAAATACGATCTTGCCGATGTCTGCCACAGCTTGCAGGAGACGGCCTTTGCCATGCTGGTGGAGGTCACGGAAAGGGCCATGGCCCATGCCGAAAAGAAGGAGGCAATGCTCGTCGGCGGGGTCGGCGCCAACAAGCGCCTGGGCGAAATGCTCAATATCATGTGCGAGGAGAGGGGCGCGGAGTTCTTTTTGCCGCCGCGAAAGTTCATGGGAGACAACGGCAGCATGATCGCCTACACAGGGCTGATCATGCTAAAGAGCGGGGCGAGCACAACCCTTGCGGAGTCGAAGGTCAGGCCGAACTACCGGACGGACGATGTGCCGGTGACCTGGGCGTAAACAGGTTGTGGACTTCTTCTTTTTTCTCCCGGCCATTCCCGACTATTTTTCCAGCGCACCACATTCGAATAGTCCTAACTAAAAGTCCTAACCGAACTGGAAAAGGACAGGAATAGAAGCGAAATTCATCACAGTGGGTTAACTTTATGAGCCTGCCAGACAGAGCAAATGCATTCAAAGCGGAGATATTTTCCAGAGAGAGGCGTGGTTCAGATGGAAAACATTGTGGCAAGGATCGGGCGCTGGTCAGCAGCACTATCGGCGATATTTGGGATAGCATACATCCTGCCCCAGATAGCTGTGACAATGGGGATGATACCATCGCCCTGGGATCTGATATCGCTCTTTGTCCCATCCCTTTTCCTCGCGTCGGCTTTCCTGGTGCTCATGGTGAGCGTCTGCAATTATGCCACCCAGGAAAGGAAGGTCTGGGGCCAGATCGGTACTGCTTTTGCAGTAGTATATGCCGTACTGGTAAGCCTGGTATACTTCGTTGAGCTGACGGTCGTGATCCCCAAGATCATCCAGGGAATGGGAGACGAGGTGGCACTTCTCCACTTTGATCCCGGATCGTTCATGCAGGCGGTGGACGGCCTGGGGTATGGCTTCATGAGCCTGTCAGCCCTCTTTGCGGCCCAGGTCTTCGATGGAGCAGGACTAATTCGCTGGACACGGTGGGCTCTTCGGGCTCACGGGCTTCTGGCGCCGGCGATAATGCTGTCAGTCATGTATCCGGCTCTTATCGCGATCGGAGTCCTGTGGATCATCACATTCCCGGTATCTGCAATACTGCTCTACAAAGTATTCAGCAGGCCATCGATGAAACTTGATTCAAAATAGCAATCGCCGAAGCTGGCCCTTATAATAAAAAGAGGGGCCGGCTATCACAGCCCCGGATCTCCCGTGCGGATGGTGTAAGCCTCCTCTATCGGCGCCACAAAGACTCTTCCATCCCCGATGCTCCCGGTGCGGGCGCTCTCCTCAATCGTCTTCACGACTGCTGAAACGCTATTCGACTGCACCACCAGCATGAGGACCGTCTTGGGCATATCGTAATTCTCGCCGCCCACCACGACGCCCTTCTGCTTGCCCCGCCCGAAAACATCAAAGCGGGTCATGGCAGAAAATCCCCCGGCGCCGAGGGCTTTGACGACTTTATCGACTACTTCAGGCCTTATCACGGCCCAGATCATCTTCATGCCGAAAACATCCATTTATCTCAACCGCCAGAGGGCATCTATTTTTCAGGTGACTGTAGCCCGGTCTTATCATCACGTTGGCAGTGCCGGGAATTTATGGATGTATTTGAGAGAAGTTATGCGCCACTCATAACTCATCTCAAAATGAATACATCATAAAATAGATAAAAATTGCCGCCTGTTTCAGCACATTTAAATTTTAGCTCATGAAGCCCTGTAGCTGAAAGAGACCGCAGGATCGGTCAGAGCATACCCCTGCACATCCAGCACAATTGAGCCATTGTGGGCGCTGGAGAGAACCTCCAGTCCCTCGCTGCAGTTGATCTTCTGGAAGTCGAAACCTCCCGAGACGAAGAATACGGCATGATATTCATCATAATATCCCCGAGAGGGAAACGAGAGAATCCAGCCGTCTCCGTCCTTCTTTACCAGAGAATCGCATACTGCGTAAAGCTGGCCATTATCCTCGTAGATCTTGTCAGGGGTATCAAGGAAAGCCAGGCCGGATATATCATCCACATTGCCCACGACCAGCGCTTTTCCGGGGGTGCCATCCACATAGACATTTAAAAATAGCTGGCCTCCCAGGCATAAAGCCGCAGGCGAAATGAGGAGAAACAATGCCACCGCCAGGCCCGCCTCCACCAGGAGGGCCTTCAAAGCCTTAAGAGCACCGCCATTGCGGTCCTGGTGATCGGAAAGGTGATTAGAGACGATTCGATTAAAGGCTATTCACTCATCTCCCTCTTCATCTTTCCCTGACCACCCTGGCCATGCCTGGATGGCTCCATGTCGATCAAAAGAGAGTAGCTGGCAGAAGGCATGCCCTGATGGATGCAAAGCTCGCCCTTTCCGATCATTCCCCCGTCGGAGGGGGCAATGGTCAAAGAGACGCTGCCCAGGATCGCAGTATCATTGGACAATGGACCCGAATCAGCCAGATCCGCCATCAACTCGGTCGAATTGTTGCCCAGTGAAGATACTGCTATGTTGACCAGGGGATATATTTCGCGATCGAGCACCACGCTGCCCCGATTGGTCTTCTCGCCCTCTTTTGCCAGTATGTCATCCCTGATCTCCTCCAGGCTCTTGTTTGAAGCCAGGAGGCTCCGGATCTGATCTAGCTCCAGAGGCATTATCGACTCGACCTTCAGACGGAGGACATGAGACTCGTTGCCGGACAGAGCAAAGCCATGACCGCTATACAGAACCTCCAGAGGAACGCCCATGGGAAATCCTGCATTTTGGGGCGCGATCATCCCGCCAACGGAGGGCGCCATCTTATCCAATGGCTCATCCATTTTAGGGTCATTTACGGGTCTGGGGCCGTCCCCTGGATCGCCCATCGGAAAGCCTGCGCCCTGGGGAGGCATCGCCATTGCATTCTGCGAGCCCATATCCTGAGAGCTCATCTGCCCGGATGGCGGACCCGCCCTCCCGTTGCCGTCGGGCTCAGCTAACGACGCGCCGAACAGACCGATTAAGAGCAAACTCGTGAGCCCCATGCACATGATTCTTCTGCCAATATTCATCATCCAGATTCGCCTGCCAAACGGCCCAATAGCTTTCCATATTGTTCGCAATTCATTGGTTATAAGATTATTTCCGGTAAAGGGTGCAACCCCGGCAATTCGTGACTGCTCGCGGTGATCGCTCGCGACAGGATAATATGCGCAGGAACGATAGAAAAGCCAAGCGCCGAACGAACGATTCGAGATCATGCCAGCTTTGCAGCGGCATGCCTGAAAAAGGTTCAGGACTGTTCCTTCTTTGATAAGAACCAATCCGATAGTTCGATTATATTGGTCCGGCCCCATTCCTTCTTGCTTACGAGCTTTCTGCGCTCCAAAGAGATCAGAATTCCGGTTAAAGACGATTTAGGCGTCCCGGTCTCATACCGTATGTCCGCCTGAGTCATTCTGCCCCCATGTTCGATCAATGTGCTCATCACAGCCCGCTCCCGGGCGGTGAGAGTCTGCATAACCGCGTCCATCTCCGAGCTGACCACAATGACCCTTCTGGTAGATTCGCTTGGATGCGGACTGACCGCGTCCGCAGTGTCTCGATCTTTTTCAGGTGGGGAGGGAGAAGGACTGGATAGGGCCTTCTCTGAGAGGTCTTCCCGAATAGCCTCAGGGATAGCATCAGAAAGAGCATCCTTGGAGACATCCCTGGAAACTGCCTCGGGAACGCTGGACGCGCCCAGGGCCGAAGACGAAGAGGGCTCAACCTTGCATGGCACATTTGCAATGGGCTCCTGCGGAGTCTGGGAAATAAAGAGGCCATCGTCTTCAGGAGAGGAGAGATCCACGAGATTCGACGCTTCCGAAGACTCCGTTGGGGCAGCATTTGGCAAATCTGCCCGCACGAGGAGGTCAGGCATTCCAGGCGAGAGTGAGCTTGCCGCCACACCTGCTTGGGGGGCGGCGAACGTCCTGTCCGATGAAGCCCCGCTAGAGATGGCATTGGGGGGAGCCGTTAGACTGCGCTTCTTTCTTTGCAGGAAGACGGCAAAGCCAAAGCCGGCCACCAGGAGAGCTGCTGCAACGATGAGCATTATCAGTGCCGCGCCCTCGCTCGGATAGGGAGGCGGAAGAGGCGGCAGGCTGCTGCCGTTGGACGCAAGGAGCTGGCGATACTCTATGGTAATAACCGGATCGGAGACATCATATCCCTGAACATCCGCCACCAGGGACTCGTTTGATGCGGAGAGAAGGTATCCCAATCCGGCGGAGGCGTTTATCTCCCCGAGCCTTGTCTCGCTGGGCAGATAGAAGGTAACGCGATAATCATGGAAGCTTCCGGCTGCATCAAAGCGCAGAGTCCAGAGGTCGCCCGCCTTTAGCGTCAGCCTGTCGGTCAGGGCATAGAGTTGGTGAGAATCGTTTTCGAAACGAAATTGAGAATTGTTGAGAAACACAAGACCTGAAACGTCTTCTGCGTATCCGGTGATCAGAGCTTTGCCGGCATTATCCAGGTAGACATTGAGAACCAGATTCTGCCCGACTGGAGACTCTGACTGCTGAGCATAAGCCGATACAGCGGAAAAGACAGCGAGAAAGGCAGTCATAATAACCACTGCGACGGTGGTGTGCCAATGCGCCTTTCCGCTCCAATTGTCGCAGCCCTTCATATTAAATCCGTATTTTAGCCTGAATCTATTTAACTTGTGGGATGGCAAGAGATCTGACAAGATATCTCAGCCTTATTGACCCTGCTGCCGCCCGCGAGGAGCCTACCAGCCTTGGCAGGCCACCGGCATCCTCCAGCCGCTGCCGAAGGCCCGGTCGGTCACCTTCAGTCCGGGAGCAGCCTGACGCCTCTTGAATTCAGCATTCTTCACCAGACGCAGGACCTTTTCCACCACGGCTTCATCATAGCCCTGAGAGAGGATCTCCTCCTTTGATTGATGCTGCTGCAGATACCTCTCCAAAATATCATCCAGCACCTCGTAAGCTGGCAGGCTGTCCTGGTCGGTCTGGCCAAAGCGAAGTTCTGCCGTGGGCGCTTTGTCCAGGACGGATGCGGGGATGATCTCCCTGCCCTGGGCATTCAGCCACCTCGCCATCCGGTAGACCATGGTCTTGGGAACATCGGATATGACGGCAAGGCCCCCGGACATGTCTCCGTAGATGGTGCAGTAGCCCACCGCCAGCTCGGACTTATTTCCGGTGGTGAGGAGCACCAGGCCGAACTTGTTGGAAAGAGCCATGAGCAGGTTGCCACGGATGCGCGCCTGGATGTTCTCCTCAGTCACATTCCTCGCCAGGCCCTGAAACGGCCCGGCAAGCTCCCGGTCGTAGGACTTCATGATATCGGTGATGCCCATAGTCATCGTCCTGATCCCCAGGTTATGAGCCAGCTCGCATGCATCCCGGATGCTCACCGAGCTGGTGTAGGGCGAAGGCATGAGAACCCCCAGGACGTTTTGCGGTCCCAGGGCCTGGGCGGCAATGGCTGCCACTATGCTTGAATCGATTCCACCGGAAAGGCCCAGAAGGACGCCGGAAAAGCAGCACTTTCGCACGTAGTCGCGCGTTCCCAGAACCAGAGCCCTCCAGATCTCCGACTCCGGCGCGAAATCGTCTCTCGCGATCGCGGCTGGCCTGCGGGCCGGGCAGGCGGAATCGAAGATTATCAGATCCTCAGCAAAGCCCTGAGCGCGGGCTGCGAGCCGTCCCCTATCATCGAAGACGCAGCTTCTGCCATCGAAGACCAGATCATCGTTGCCTCCCACCTGATTGACGTAGACGAATGCAATCTCGTGCTTTCCGGCAAGCTCTGCCAGCATGGCCTCGCGGTGCTTTTGTTTGCCGACCGTAAACGGCGACGCAGAAAGGTTGATGACCGCCTGGGCTCCCGCCGCCACCAGCTCCTCGACCGGATCGGTGTGATAGCGGCGGCGCCGGCAAAAATCGCGATCGTTCCAGATGTCCTCGCAGATGGAGATTCCCAGAGTGGCATCTGCAATCTCCAGGATCTGCGGCTCAGACGCAGGCTCAAAGTAGCGGTCCTCGTCAAAGACATCGTAGGTGGGTAGCAGCGTCTTTTTAAAGGTCCTCTCCACCCTGCCCCGGCGGATCAGCGCTGCGGAGTTGAAGAGGGGACGGCCCACCTCGGCCTGATTGGGCTCTGCCAGGCCCACCAGTACGGGCGGCAGATCCGACACCGCTTCGGCCAGTTCCCGCAGAGCATCCCAGCTGCGCTCCACAAAATCGGCATTGAGAAGCAGGTCGCGAGGCGGATAGCCGAGCAGCGCCAGCTCGGAGGCGACAGCCAGGTCGACATCAGAAGCACGGTGGAGGGCTCCGGCGATGAGACGGCTGTTTCCGGCGAGATCACCAACCGTGGGATCCAGCTGCAAGAGGGCTATTTTCATGGCAATTATAGCAAGGGATGTCCGGGCGGCATTAATCTCTTTCGTTTCCTTTTGCAGGCGAGAAGGACGATAAAATAGAGAATAAAATGCCGAATAAAAAATAAAATAGAATCTGCGCAACTATTGCCTTCGGGAGAGCAGCCCGAATGATACGGCGACGATGCCAAACAGAGCCAGAGCGACCTCAAATCCAGGCTGCGTCTGGGGAGCGCTGGCTGCAGATTCATTCGTTGCGTTTTCCGCCTTCGCTGCCAGTCCCTGTCCGGTGCCCTGGGCGGCTTCTTTCAGCTCAGGATTGGCAAGGCCGGTTCCAGGTTCATGGATGCCCTGCTGGGCAGCCCCGTTGCCATTCTGGCCGCCGGCCATCATTCCCTGACCGGACCCCTGCCCGGCCTCTTTTGTCTCAGGGCTGGCAAGACCGGTTCCCGGTTCGTGGACGCCCTGCGGGCCCGCGGCAAGAGCAATGCTGCTGACCGCAAATATAGCCAAAAGCGCTAGCACTAATTTTCTTATCGTTTGAATCCCTCCATGATTATGCATTACATATGCGGGTTCCAAGTTTATAATTTTGATGGCGAAGGAACTGAAGACGTATTTGCAGAGGCGACCTGAAGGGAAAGCGCCCAATTCTAAACCATTTTATGACTGATTGTCGAGAATAGAACCTTTAAAAACGATTTCATTGCATTTGGAACCATTTTGAACTTCGACAATCACCGAAAAGAATAAATATCGTTCAGATAGGAGAATTGCTTGCGAGAATGACTCCGTCGGAGCGATCTCGACTCAGACAAGAATGAAAAACCAGGTGGAGGTTAGAATGATGAGATACATGAAATGGTTCGTTTCGCTGGCGGCACTATGCCTGATGGCAGGCTTTGCACTGGCAGCACAGAATGGAAATGGTCCGTCCGCAGGCACAGGATGCGGCAATGACAACTGCATCAACGGCTGCGGAAATCAGGGATCCTGCAACCAAGAAAACTGCCAGGCAGGAGCATGCCAGGGACAGAACTGCAAGCTGAACGGGGCCCAGGATGGAAGCGGCAGCCAGAACGGTAACGGCCAGAATGGCGGCGCCCAGGGGCCACAGGACGGATCCGGCCCGAGAAGAGACGGAAGCTGCCAGAACTAAATTTATTACTTTTTTTAGCGTGATTACTTTTTTACCATTGCGGGCTTATTGGCCTTCGGCGCTATGATGATCAGGCCTGTCTGATATCATGATGAGGATATTGAGTTCTGAGCGCCCCTAAGCCCAGCGACCCAATCCTAAAGATCTACGCCCGGCGCGAGATCGCAGCCCGTGCATCGGTAGCATCCGGTTAGAGCCTCGCCCCCGTCCAGACCATTTTTCTCCAGCGCTCTCTTAAGGTAGCGCGCCAGCTCCAGTAGCCTCTGGGAGGAAGGCCGGTCCATCCGCACCTCTCTCGCCCGCAAGGGATGGGCAAAGACCGCCCGCAAGACCGGAATCACCCCCATTCCCGCCAGCTCATCGATGCTGCGGCGCAGAAGGTCATCAGATTCGCCAAGGCCGATGATGATATTGGTAAAGACCCGGTTTCTGCCGAAAACACCCACTGCCTCCTCCAGGGCATCCATGATCTCCTGATAAGAGATGCCCGGACAGACGCGTGCAAAGAGCTCCGGGTCCGCGCACTCCAGGTTGTACTTGACCTCATCTGCTCCCGCATCTTTGAGAATCCGGTTCACTCCGGGAAAGGGGCTGATGGAGACGCCCACGGGAACCTGAAAACGTCCGAGATCCCTGACGATTCCGGCCACCTTCTCCGCCTCTGCCTGGGGGGATAACTCCACCCCGCTGGTCAGAGAGATAGCCCTTAGTTGACCGGTCCGGGCCGCCTCTTCCACCATCTGCACCACGGCCTCTTTGGATTTTATGCCCCCCATCAACTTGGGCACGGCGCAGAACTTGCAGTCGAAGATGCACCTCTCCGAGACGGTGATATAAGCCTGATCCGGGCAGTGCAGGAGCGGCTTTACCAGCCTGCCGCGAGCAACCTCCTGGCCGTCCCTGATCAGGGCTACGCCCTCCCCCCGGCTTATCAGATGCAAGGGCGAGCATTCCACCACAGAGAGGCGGACCAGACGGGAGCCGGACTGGAAAAAGACGGACTGGCCCCCGGCGCCCGGACCGGCGGTGGATGGCCTGCCGCCATCATGAGGCCCGGCCAGCTGCACGCTGCCCACGGATAGAAGAAGGGCTTTGGTCTCAAGATCCATGCTACCTCCATTCGCTCTCTTGCCTTAAAGCGGTAATCCTTGCGGAAATAAAAGAGGAAGCAAGAGTAAAATAAAAGGAAAACAAGAGAGGTACGTGTTTAGCTCCGTCTAATATCCTATAATTTCACCCCATTAAATATTATTTAGGCACCAGAAAAATTAAGTAATATAAAGATAATATTGTTCAATTGTGAGTATGGACAAAGACGAAATTATC
>Ga0209098_1000385_pt1 | contig 49051 bp, 35 predicted proteins | sample AD_JPNHW1_MetaG_FD_184429 | JGI IMG/M metagenome (GOLD analysis project Ga0209098, IMG submission 184429) | Active sludge microbial communities of municipal wastewater-treating anaerobic digesters from Japan - AD_JPNHW1_MetaG (SPAdes) (version 2) | ecosystem: Engineered > Bioreactor > Anaerobic...
CGTTGAACCATAGGGCTTCTGACTACCGGGCGCAAAGATACAAAATCGTTCAAATATTTCAGGAGGCAATAAAGGGCAACGATTTTTATTGTTGAATATCTCCTGAAAGCCACAGCAAGAACAAAAAGCAACGGGTAACATAGAAGCCGGTTTCGCGCAATTAGTGGTTGCTGTTTCGCCACGAATTTTCACGAATGGAGCACGAATGAGCACGAATTAAAATTGCAAGATACCGATTTTCGTGATAATCCGTGTCCCGACGAAGCCGGTTTCGGGTAGTTCGTGATCATTTTTCACCACGAATGAACACAAATTAAACACGAATTAGAATTGCAAGATACCGGTTTTCGTGATAATCCGTGTCCCGGCGAAGCCGGTTTCGCGCAATTCGTGGTTGCTGTTTCACCACGAATTAACACGAAAACTATTCCACGGAAGCGCCGGCAGTAATTTGCAGTCTGAAGAGCTGCCCTGATACCTAAGATACCTTAAACCCCAGTTTCACCAGTTTGTCTTTTACGGCGGGCTTCAGATTGCTTCCGGTAACCGTATAAGCCTGAAATTCACGGCGTACCGGGTAATAGTTTCTCAGCTTTTCGAAATCAGCCGGGTTCTCTCTGAGCCGTGTACAATCGTTGCGGATATCGTAAGTATGCAGAATGGCATGCAAAATAGCGGCATCCTCCGTCAGTAAATCATTTATTCTGATGGATGCATTATTTAACGGCTCCGGCAGGTTTTCAGGATACCACGAGACAAGCGGCAACCCGAAATGAGCGCATAAAGCCCTGACGACCCGGGAAGTCCCGTTGGCTTTTCCGTCGGCCGAATACCCGGCTATATGCGGTGTTCCGATGAATACTTTCCTTAACAGTTCAAAATCGATTTTCGGCTCATTTTCCCAGACATCCAGAATGGCACCGGCAATCTCTCCCATTGATAACGCTGCATCCAAGGCGGCGGAATCCACCACTTCCCCCCTTGATGTATTGATGAGCCAGGCATCGGGTTTCATCATACCGATCATAACAGTATCCATCAGGTGATACGTTTTCTCATCGCCCGCCATGGTCAATGGAACATGCATTGTCACAAAATCGGACCGTTCCAGCAATCTGTTCAGTTCTGTGAACTTTTCGCATCCTTCTCTCCTGGCGCGCGGAGGATCGTTCAGCAGCACTTTCATGCCCAACAACCCGGCCAGGGTTTCAACCTGTGATCCAACATGTCCTGCCCCTATAATCCCGAGCGTTTTGCCTTCCAATGAAAGTTTCTTTTCTTTTGAAACGCTGATCAGGGCCGAGGCCATGTATTGCATCACGGAAGAGGCGTTACAACCGGGAGCATTGGTCCACGTTATGCCTGCATTTTCACAAAATCCGAAGTCAATATGATCATACCCAATAGTGGCCGTACCGATGAATTTTACAGGGGTACCGGCAAGCAGGGAAGCATCGCAACGGGTACGCGTACGAATGAGCAAGGCATCGGCCCCGGCTGCAACTTCTCGGTTTATATCTTTGCCCGGTATATAGGTAACTCCGGCAAAGGGTTCAAGAATTCCTTTCAGAAACGGTATTTTATCGTCAGCTACAATCCGCAACATAAAGACAGGTTTCCCGATTTTTGATCGCGTGTCAAAACTATACATTTCCGGTATGCAAAACTGAATTTTTCAACATAGCCCGATTAACCAAATTCCCGAAAGCGAAAAAAAACTATTTTAGCATCCTGAACTAAATATTATCATTCTATGGATATCACCGGAAAAGTAAGCAGGATATTGCCCCTTGTCACCGGACAAGGACGTAACGGCGAATGGCGCAAGCAGGAATTTGTCATTGATATTGACTCCGGCGGATTTCAGAAAAAAGTTTGTTTTTCACTTTGGGGCGACCGGATCGACCAGGCTGCCCTGGCCGAAAATGAACTGGTGAAGGTGTTCTTCGACCTCGAAAGCCGCGAATATAACCAACGCTGGTACACCGAAGCCCGCGCCTGGAAAGTGGAAAAACAATCGGCATCTGTTGCCCATGCTCCCGTAGCAACCCAGGATGCGCCGCCTTCCAACATCAGCCCTTTTGACGAACCATCGAACAGCGACAACTCCGAAGTGAACGACTTGCCATTCTAGCGGTTCAAAAAAAGCACCCTTTCACTGCCATTATTAAAACCTGCGCGGTTATATAACCGGGCAGGTTTTAATTTTAAAAGAAGTAACGGTTTCCATTTCTCAAAGCACGCCGGGGCAGCGCAGTGTTTCCGATTTCACTTCGCCGAATCCTGAAATACTTATATTTCCGGCTTCATCTACCTCCACCAAAGCGAAGTTATATCCTCCCTTTGAATTCCCCTCAACCAGCGATTTCAGCGTGTAATAAGATATACCGTTTATACATCCGAAGCTGCCTTCATGATAATGCCCCTGGAATACTGCCTTCACCCTGTGGTGATGCCTGAGCATACGACGTACCCGGGATGCGTTTTTTACAAAATAATTGCCGGAACCATCCAGGCGCTGATGAATAAAAACCAGCGCCGGTAAACGGGTTTCACGCAGGTCGCTTCTCAGCCATGACAATTCTTCACCGGGAATATTGGTATCATGCCATTTGTAATGGCCCCTGTTATACCCGGCTCCCGAAGAATCGAAACAGGCATCGAGTACAATACAGTGAAAACCTTTAACATCAAACGAATAGTAGCTTTTATCTTTGCTGATGCCTGTATTTTCGACCAGTGAAAGAAATTTCCCTTTCGGAATGCAGTCCTCGTCATGGTTACCTGCGACATGGTATCGCGGGCCCCTGAATCCTGAGAATACTTCTTCGGCACGGTTAAGATAGACAAGCGTTTTTGCGGGGATCGGCAGGGAATCCATATCCTTGAAATCGCCCAGTTCAATAACAAAATCAGGTTTTAGCCTGTTCATGGTATCCACGAACGACTGCAGTTTTATCAGCGACTGGCTGTAAGTAAGGTTTCCTTTATCGGGAATTCCGGCATAATGAACATCCGTCACAACGCCGAAACGTAGAACATTTCCGGCAGTCTGCGCGTTTATGACAGGTATTGATATCACTGCCTGTAAACAGATTAGTATGAGAGCGAACCGCTGAATATGCATGGTTGTATCAATATTAATTCCCGGTAAAGGTACAAACTGCGCAAGCAGCTTAAGCGGTAATGACCGATCTTTCCCCGGGGATGGCGCCCATGACGGATTTTAGCTAATTTTACAGTTTCTAAAGATATGAACATGAAGGACCTTTGTCTGCTTGCCTTTTTCCTGAGCACTTTTTTCATCGCCACTGCGCAACAGCCTGTAAAAATTTATAACCCGTCGGCTGATGCGAAACATGAAATTGCCCTTGCCGTTGAACGTGCTTCCGCATCAGGGAAACATGTATTCCTGCAAGTTGGCGGAAACTGGTGCCCGTGGTGCCTGCGGTTTCATAAACTCATAGCCGAAGACCCCCAACTCGACAGCCTGGTAAAAACCAATTATGAAGTAGTGCTCGTAAACTTCAGCCGAGAAAATGAAAACCGCGATGTGCTGGCCGGGCTGGATTATCCGCAGCGTTTCGGATTCCCCGTGTTCGTCATTCTCGACGGCAACGGAAAGCGCATCCACACCCAGGATTCAGCCCTGCTTGAGGATAACGGCAAAGGATATGACCGGTCGAAAGTCATTAACATGTTCACCATGTGGTCGCCGGACGCTATCAGGAAAACTGCTGAAAAATACAAGTAATTGTTTGCTAACTTTTAGTCAATTAATCATTTATGACTGATAACCGTCGTCCCAATATTTATCTGCCGGTTGCATTTGCTTTAACCCTGGCAGCCGGATTGCTCATCGGATACTACCTGATGCGGGTTTCGCTTGTTTCGGATGCATTCTCATTCCAACGACCTTCAAAAAATTCTGTTGAACAGATCATTAGTTACATTAAACAGAATTATGTCGATACCGTTAATGCTGAAAAACTGAAGGAAGAAGCCATCAACGGGATGTTGCTGAGCCTCGACCCGCATTCCCAGTATATTCCGGCATCCGATTTCAATGAAGCCAACGATCCCCTGATGGGAAAATTTGACGGCATTGGGGTTCAATTCCATCTTGAATACGATACCGTGATCGTGATGAACACCGTGACAGGCGGCCCTTCAGAGAAACTCGGAATCCGCGGCGGCGACCGGATCGTGAAAGTTGACGGAAAGAATATCGCTCATGTTAAGATTACCAATGAGCAGGTCATGAAATTGCTGAAAGGCCCCAAAGGAACCAAGGTAAAAGTCACGATCAAGCGCAAGGGCGTCAGCAGTCTGATTGATTTTACCATCGTACGCGATGAAATTCCTACCTGGAGCATTGATATTTCATATCCCGTTTCAAAGAACGTGGGATACATCAAATTGAGCAAATTTTCAGCTACTACCCATGATGAACTGGCTGAAGTCCTGAAGAAATTTAAAGACCAGGGAATCAAAAAGGTAATTCTGGATCTCAGGGGTAATTCCGGGGGCTTCCTGAATGAAGCCATCGCCGTGTCAGACGAATTCCTTCCGGCCAAAAAACTGATTGTATATACCAAGGGCCTCAACAGGCCAAAACAATCGGCCTATGCCACTTCCGAAGGCGAGTGGGACGATAAACCGGTTGTTGTGCTGATCGACGAAAACTCAGCATCGGCGAGTGAAATTGTGGCAGGCGCTATTCAGGATAATGACCGTGGTACGGTTATCGGACGGCGTTCATTCGGCAAAGGCCTTGTACAGGAACAAATGAATTTTAGCGACGGTTCCGCTCTCAGGCTCACGGTGGCGCGTTATTACACCCCTACCGGCCGGTGCATTCAAAAGTCCTATTCCGGCGGCGTCGAAGATTATTATATGGAATACTACCACCGTTTTACCGATGGGGAACTTGAAAGCGCCGACAGTGTGAAGCTCAATGATTCACTGAAATACACCACGCCAAAAGGCAAAACGGTTTACGGAGGAGGAGGCATCATGCCCGATGTTTTCATCCCGCTTGAAAAAGACTCCTCGTTGATATTCTTTAACGAAACAGCCAACAAAGGTATTTTGTACCAGTTTGCATTCGATTATTCCGACCGTCACCGGGCCGAAATCACCAGATACGCCGATTGGAAGAAATTCGACAAGGCATTTAAAATCACGCCGGCGCTTTATAGTGAATATGTCGCGTACGCTGGAAAAAACGGCGTAAAGGCTTCTCCCCGTTCATTGGCGGCCTCCCGATACCGCATCTCGGAACTTCTGAAAGCGTTTATTGCCCGGAACATCTTTAATGACGCCGGTTTCTACCCGATTTTCCTGCGTACCGACAAAACATTTCTCAAAGCTGTTGAGATAGTTAACCGATAAAATCATCTCCTTTGTAAATCCAAGGATAACCTAACGTACTGAAATTTATGATATTCGTTACAGGAGGTACAGGATTAGTCGGCTCTTATCTTCTATTTGAGCTGACCAAAAAAGGTGAACGGGTGCGGGTTCTGATCCGGGATAAAAACGGACCATCGCGGATCGGCAAATTTTTCTCTTGCCTCACCCCGGACAAAGATCACCAGATGTCGCTCATCGAATGGGTTGAAGGAGATATCCTTGATATTTCGGCCCTTGATTCAGCATTGACGGGTATCGACCAGGTTTACCATTGTGCTGCCCTGGTATCGTTTTGCAAAGGCGATCACGCACGCATGATGAAGGTTAACAGCGAAGGAACAGCCAACATTGTAAACCTCTGCCTGAAACACGGCATCAGAAAACTGATTCACGTAAGTTCCGTTTCCGCGCTCGGCCAGCCGGAAAATGGAAATCTGGTTGACGAAAATTCAGTATGGAAAATTTCGGGCCAAAACAGCGGCTATGCCATCAGCAAATATTCGGCTGAACGTGAAGTATGGCGCGGAATTGAAGAAGGGCTGAATGCAGCTATTGTCAATCCGTCGGTCATACTGGGCGCCGTTTGTCACAGTGTGACAGCCAATAGTCTGCTCCGGAATATGAAGCGCCTCATGCCTTTTTACAGTAAAGGGATAAACGGTTATGTTGATGTTCGCGATGTGGTCGCATCCATGATTTTACTAATGAACAGCAATATCAGCCGCCAGCGTTTTCTGATCAATAGCGAAACGCTTTCGTGCCGTGATTTTTTCTCACTTGGGGCAGAAATCTTAAACCTGAAGAAGCCCTTTATCCCTGTCAGCAGCGTTGCTCTTGGGTTTTTATGGCGCATTAGCGCCCTGTTAAGTTTCGTTACGGGAACTAAGCCGCTATTCACCCGGGAACTTGCCCGTCCTATGGTTTCGAAGACTTATTATTCAGCTCAGAAGTTTACAGACTTATTCGGCTATTCCTATATCCCTGTGCGGCAAAGCCTGAAGGATGCATTTCAAATACTGGGGATGCTTGAAGAATAATGCCGCAAAAACGCATTTAATTTGCACAGGAAAAGCCCGGGCGCCGGAAAGGATTCATTCTTCCCGTGAACACGAACTGCCGGCACAACCGCTCATTTTGATTTATAGACGGAATAGAAATGATTTAGCTGCGCTTCTGCAAATGTGCGAGAGACTGCCGGTATTTTTTGGCATTCCGTCAGCTACACAAAATCCCTTAAAACGGGTAGCTACTTTTTCTTTTCAGCCTGTTTGACATCTAGATTACCTGAAAATTCGGTATCCCAGAGAATGGATTCAAGTTCCCTGATATAACCACGTTTTTCCTTGTTGGGCCGGTACACAAACCCGTCAAGAACCACTATACGCTGCCTGGGCTCATCAAGTACAGTAAAATTGATAAAAGGCCCTCCCATGAAATCGCCTTTGGTGTACCATAAACCTCTTGTTTCTACAGCAAATTTCTTGTTAAACTGTATCCGCCGTGATACCGGTTTGATGACATCATCGCTGATAAGCATGTAGGATCCGTCGGTGGGACCGGGAATATTATCCATCGTGTACTTATTGCGCATAGCGTAAATCCTTGAATATGAAAACTGTGAAGTATCGGTATAGGGATAAGTATATATCATAATACCGAGACTCATCTCGGTAGTTTCTTTCCGTAACCAATAAAATCCATTTTTGTTTTTTGCCAGATAGAAACCAGCGGGAATCATCATTTTGAGGCCTGTTTCTTTTTCAATGATGGATTCTGCTTTTACATCCCGGTCAAGAGAATGGGCGGCATGATAACAATTCCTTTCATTCTGTTCATACAGCAAGCTGATAGCTTCCCCGTATTTCCTGAAATATCGTATAAAAGCCGAATCGCTCCCGGCTTTTATTTCGACGATACGTTGCGGGTGCGACCAAATATTCTGCCTCGCGGTGGACTTGGTTTTCCCATATTCCGGATTTATATCGACAATGAAAATATTCCGATGCGGCTGCAGGAATTTTGTAAAACTGTTGTATGGTATGTTAACCATCGCAAAACGGGATTCCGATTCGGGCAGTCCTTCCATCTCAGCTCCGAAAACACTCCTGATGGCTTCACCTATCGGACCATCCCATTGACTTTTTTCGCATACCACAAGTATTTCGGAACTCTTACCGGTGGCATTTGATTTCCCGCTCCTGGGGCTTCCGCACCCGGATATAAAGCCTATAAAAAGGGAAAGGCACAAAGGAAAAATTATTTTTCGCATAGTCAGAAAAAAATTAAGGCTGTTTAAGCTTCAAATGTCAAAAGAAAATTTGAATTTCAAACAGCCGGACCGGTATTAAATAATTTCAGGATCAACCACCGGGCAATATAACTTTTATCTTTTGCCCTACCTTAAGGCTGCTTCCTTTTGAAATATTATTCCACTCCTTAATCTGGTCAACAGTAACGCCTTCGTACTTTTGAGCTATACTCCACAGGGTATCGCCAGCCTGTACTGTATAAATGACATTCCGGCCTCCAGCCTTTTTATTTGTCCCGCTGGTTTTTGACGGGCTTGCTTTTTGGACAGAATCGGTATTATTGGCAGCCAGCGCCGGTTGGCCGGGAGCATTAACCCGAAGTTTCTGACCCACGGCAAGCGTGCTTTTTTTCAGGTTGTTCCATTCTTTTATCTGATCAATGGTAACATGATGGCTTGCGGCGATCTTTGTAAGATACTCACCTTTTTTCACGATATGATAAACCGGTTTGGCCGTTTGCCGGGTTTCACTTTTCACACTTGAGGTAACGGCTTTTGGTTTTTGCAATGGCGCTGCATTCCCTGCTATCTGTTCGTCATCCGTTTCCAGGGTATCGGCATCCGCCAGGGCGCTGCTCAGGCTGTCGGACACCATGAGTTCCTGCTTTTCGTTTTTCGCCGCCTTAGCTTTCAGGGCCAGGTTCGGATCATAATCGGGATTTTTAACCCGGGTGTAAACCGCCAGGCGCTGTCCATATTTCAGCCGGGTACTGCGTAACCGGTTCCATCTCTTGATATCGCCTACTGAACAGCTGTACTTCCTAGCCACAGTATTGATGGTTTCCCCTTTCCGTACCTTATGTGAATGCTTTTTCAGGATGTACTCCGATTCATCGTTTGAGGTCGTCTGAAAAGGTTCATAAGGCTTCAACTGATAAAACGCATACAAAGCCTGTTCGTTGTTTACAAAATCGGCGACGGTTTTCCGGGGTAACCTGATATAATAAGGGTTTATATCCGTTGCCGGTATGAAACCTCTCAGGAAGCCCGGATTAAGGAACTCAAGTTCTTCCCTTGGAATTTTAAGCTTTTCGGAAAGGATCGTAAAGTCCATCGGCCTGTGTACAGCAACTGTATCTATTTCGTTATAGTCCAGACGGGGAATAACGGGATACAGGTTGTGCTCGGCAGCGTAGTTCATCACATAGTTTACGGCAATAAAAGCCGGAACATAATCGCGCGTTTCGGCAGGCAGAAATTGCCTTATTTCCCAGAATGTCTTTTTCCCGCCGGAACGACGGATAGCTTTGTTCACATTTCCCGGGCCTGAATTGTAGGCGGCAAGCACCAGCAGCCAGTCGTTATATGTGCTGTACAGGTCACGGAAGTGACGACAGGCAGCAACGGTTGATTTTACAGGATCGCAACGGTCATCAACATAGGAACTAACCTGAAGGCCATACACTTTACCTGTTCCGTACATAAACTGCCACAAGCCGCTGGCCCCGACCCGTGAACGGGCATCGGGACGCAAGGCTGATTCAACGATGGCCAGGTATTTGAGTTCGAGGGGCAGATCATATTCGTTAAGCTTTTGCTCGAACATGGGAAAATAAATCTGCGAAAGTCCCATTACGCGTTCCATGAGCCCCCGGCGACGGTTGGCGTACAGATCGATGAAATTTTTCACGTAAGGGTTGAACGTCAGGCCCATCGGCGACTCGACACCAAGCCGCTGCAGGCGATAATAATAAACTGAGTCGGGATAGGTAGGTACAAAGTTGGGCAGAAAATTATATTTGTTCTGGGCAAGTTGAGCCCTCATTTTCTGGTTGTTCTCAAAATATTTCAGGTTGCTCAGGCTATCGAGCGCTGCAATCATAGGATCATCATAAACAATAACGGGTGTAGCGGCCGAGCCTGCCGGATCACTGACCGGTTGGGACTGCTGGGCTAAGGAGACATAACCCGGCAGGAGGAAGAGCATTAAGAGTACAGCAGCAAAATATTTCATCAGAGGCAATAAATGATTTAATATGTTTTTACAGGTTATTTCATAACAATCAGTTCCAGTACGTTAGCAGGTCATAAAAATATAAAATAACCAGGGGATTTTACAGCGGTTATTTATATTTAATTCACAACCGGTTGTTAAAATGTGTTAACAACCGTTGTAACCGACCAAAAATGCCGGATCGCTCATCAGGAGCATAAAAACAGGAAAACAAATCCGGGGAGTTTCCGAATTACAGGCTGAAATGCGCCGTTTTTGATTACTTTCCTGAACCGTTCTCCGGTTTGGAAGTATCGTCATCCGATTTCATGCCGTCTTTGAATTCCTTCACTCCACGGCCAAGGCCACGCATCATTTCGGGAATTTTACGTCCGCCGAATAGTAACAGTATCACTGCTACAATCAGAATTATTTCCCAGGGTCCAAGCTTGCTCATGTTATTCGCTTTATTTATTTAATGCGTTTTTTCCTGATTTATTGCCACAAAGATACAAATAATGCCAGACTGAAACCGGAACCCGATTGTTTCTGACGTTTATTTTACCTGTAATTCATTAAGGATCAACCATTATTTTGAGAGCCAGGATTCCGGATTCTGAACCGACGTTCCATGCCAAAGTTCGAAATGAAGCATGGTTTTATTCTCCTCAGGATCAGTAAATATGGAACCGAGATCCTGCTTTATCTTTACCTTATCCCCTTTTTTAACCGAAATGCTTTTCAGATTTGAGTAAACAGTCAGGTAATCTCCATGGCGTATGATGACGACATAGTTAAGATTGACAATGGAAATTACACTGGAAACCACACCCGGAAATACTGCTTTGGCCCTTGATTCGGCGGTTGTAACAATATCAATGCCGTTATTCCTTATTTTTATGTTTTTAAATTCAGGGTGAGCATGTTCTCCGTACGATACGGCAATAACTCCACGATCGACAGGCCAGGGCAACTTTCCACGGTTGCCGGCAAAATCTTTCGACAGGCTGATTTCTTCGGTTGTAGTGGACATGATGGGAGGGGCAGAAACCGGCGGTGTGATTTTTTTTGTTCCCGCTGCCGGTTTTGAAGCTGTTTTTGTACCGGTTTTTACCGTCGATTTTGCAGCTTCGGCGGCTGCTTTCCGGGCATTTTCTGCTTTTGCCTTTCTTACTTCTTCGGCAACCACCGCTTCAATAGCCGCCTGCAACTTTCGCAAAGCTGCCTGGTTTTCCTGGAGCTTGCGTGCGAGATTCTTCTCCTGTTTTGTAAGGCTTTTTATAGTAAGGTTCTTTTCATCCTGCTCAATGGTCAGTTGCTGCTTTTCCATTTGCTGGTTATGAATCAGCAATAATTTTGAGGATTTCTGCTTTTCATACTGCGACTTCTTATTCCAAAGCAACAGTTGCGTTTCCTGAATTTTTGCCGCCTGCTTTTTCCGGTAATCGGTATATTGCTGCATATACTTTAACCTCCTGTAAGCCTGGTTAAAATCTTTGGATGCAAAGATGAACATGAGCCGGTCGTAAGCGTTGTGGTTTTTATACGTGTTGTAAATCAGTTCAGCATATTCCTTTTTGAATCCCGCCAGAGTCACCGAAAGTTTATCAATTGTATCGTTCAGCCGGACTACCTCGTTATCGATTCCAGTAACCTCTGTGCCGATTTCCTGAATGAGCGCCTCCCGCCGGTTTATTTTTTTATTAATCAGATAAAGTTGGTTAAGGTTCGATTGTTTGCTCTTTTTGGTTTCGTTCAGTAACTGGTTTGTGTACCTGATCTCCCTTTCTATTTTTACTTTACGTCGTTGAAGCGCAGTTTTATCCTTTTGGCCAAACATTGCATCCGTTCCCACCAGTATGAGCATGAGAACCCCGGCGATGAAACTGAATTTTTTAGAATGCAGGAATGACAGCATGGCAATATTGTTCCGGGTTACTTCTGTTTCCACTCCTGAACCTCAGTATAATTTTCCGGAATTCTGAACGAAAAAGATAACTGATCAGGATTGATGACTATTTTCGAATAGAGGATGTCAATTTTTAAATTATCGTCATTCGTTTCTACCCGGTATTCTATTTCCGAAGGAACAATCTGACTATCTGTGGTTTCAAATTTTTTATAAAGGGCCGTAAAACGCCGGTTATCTTTATCGGTTTCATTCAGGACCACTTTATTGATTTTAAAATTGTCGGGGTTCAGCCAGATGGTCTGTATCGGGATACTGATATCGGGATCGCTGCGCCTTACCATACGTTTCAATTTTAACCTGTTGATGGTATGCAGCTTATATTCCTGCCCGTCGACCTGCGCTTTAAAACGGCTGTTCTCATAAAACGAAAAATCATTGCCCGTCAGGAAGGCCTGCGCCATATCAAAATCAATAGTCCGGTTGAGCATCTCATTTATATAGCCGAAGTTTTTTTGTAAACAGGTAGAATTGATCCTGTTGAGGTACTTGATGGAATCATTGGTCAGTAAAAACCGGGCCATCTCAATTCCAAGCATCGGAGTCACCGAAACCCATATTATGCTGTCGCGTTGTATCCGCAATTGTCCCTGGAACGAAGTCTTTTTCCGGTTCTGAATAACAGTAGCCGTAAATTTTGCAGAAAACGTGTCGAATTTGAGTTCGTGGTGTTTCAGGTTCTGAAACAGGTATTCAGCCCCTTCCTCTTTCAGTGGGGTGCGAATGGCTTTGCGAGCGGGTGTACATGACACAGCCATTAAAACCACAATAAAAAGAAGTCCCGCGAAATTGTTTCTATTAATCATCTGGTTTTTTGTCTTTCAGTTTCCTTTCCAGTTCCGGGGTGTTACCTCCCGCATCTTTGGCTTTTTGCCATAGCTGTAAGGCTTTTGTTGTATCGCCAAGTTTAAAATTTACATCCCCGAGGTGTTCCAGCAAATCCGGATCATCTTTAGTATTGAGGTTGACGGCTTTTTCAATCCACGTTTTGGCCTCTTCAAATTTACCAAGTTTATACAATACCCAGCCGTAAGTATCCAGATTGGCAGGATTATCAGGGTCAAGTTCGGCGCCTTTCCTTGACATGGTTTCCGCTTTGTCCAACTGCTCTCCGCGCAAGGAGAGATAATAAGCGTAATTGTTCAGCACATAGGAATTGTTGGCATCAATACGCAGGGCTTTTTCGTAGTTTTCATCCGACAATTTATACTCTTTGATCTGGTTGTATGCATCTCCCAGGGATGAATAGAATTGCGACAGTAATGCATCATTCCCCGATACCAGTTTTTCCCCTGAATTCAGGATCGTGGTGGCTTCCCCGGGTTGTTTAAGCTGCAATAAAGCAATGCCTTTGAAAAGATATGGAACCGGTTGCAACGGGAAGAGTTCCAGCGCCCGTGAACTTTCATTCATCAGCGCGTCCCAGTCCTGCAACGAAGCGTCTGCCTGCATGAGGCTTTCCCATCCGGCGTATTTGCTGCTGTCGATGGAAATCAGCGTCCGGAACTCATTGCGGGCAGCCAGGTATTGTTTGTCCTGGAGCATAAGCTCACCATACAGGGAATGCGCCTGCGGCTCTGCAGGATGCGCCCTGACCAGGATACCGGCCAGTTGCAGGGCTTCATCTTTCCGGTTGACGTAAATATCCTGTATCGTATAGTATGTCGTCAGCACCCGGATTTTTGTATCAATATCCAGGCCCGGATTGGCAAATCCTGCTTTCAGTTCTTCAAAGGACTGTGCAGTGTCTCCTTTCCTTTTGTAAAAATCAGCCAGCGAGATGTGAATATAAGGATTGTCGGGATCAGCTTCTGCAATGATCTTATAGTATTCTGAAGCTTTATCCTCCTTTCCGACAGCCATAAACGACTCGGCCAGCACCGAATAATAACGTACTTTATTATCAGGGAAAGCCTCAACCAGCCTTAGAATCTCGGCTTCTGCCTTTTCAGGTTTGTTTTGAATCTGATAGATTCGCAACTTCTGCATGGAGATTTCCTCGCTGATGCCGATAATGCCCTCAATCTGATCATAGGTTTCAACAGCTTCCGAAGGCTTATTGATCATAAGATACGAGGTCGCCAGGTCGTACAGGTATTCGATATTTCCCGGATATTGCTTCGCAAGCTGCTGCATAATCCTGAGCGAACCTTCCCTGTTATTGGTCTTGTTATAGACATCATTGAGAAGTAATTTATACCAAACATTCGACGGGTCAATCTCGGAAGCCTTTTCGGTCATCCTGGCGGCAGTGGAATAGTCGCCCTGCTGATAATAAAGTTGGGCTAATTCATAATAGGCTGCATCGGAATTCGGATCCTTTTCAATGCACAACTGATAGAGCGCCAACGCTTTCGGCAGATCACCCAGTATCTTGGCTTTGGTAGCGTCGATAAAGACAGCCGTAACCGCACCGCGGTCGATAGCAGCCAGACTGGTTTCCGTCCTGTTGTTTTTTTTATCTCTCCTGTGCCTGTGCTGAGCTTGAAGCGGATGAACCGCTACTGTCAGGAAAAACATAAGGAGCAGTATGGATATTTTTTGCATTCGGTTTCAATTTAAGGAAGACAACATCTTTATCCTTTGTTTTCAGGCTGTTCCGGTATGGCCGAAACCTCCTGCCCCGCGTTGTGTTTCGTTGAGTGTTTCAACCTCGTTCCAGGTTATATGTTCAAACCTGGCAACAACCATCTGAGCAATCCGTTCACCGGGTTGTAAGGTAAAAACAGCATCCGAAAGGTTTACCAGTATGATTTTAATTTCACCGCGATAATCGGGATCAATGGTACCGGGCGTATTCACAATTGAAATACCGTGCTTTATAGCCAGTCCGCTTCTCGGCCTTATCTGGGCTTCGTATCCTTCGGGCAATTCTATAAACAGGCCGGTAGGAACAAGCAACCGCTGCAACGGTTCAATCCGGATTTCTTCGGAAATATGAGCACGCAGATCTAACCCCGCGGAATGGACGGTTGCATATTCAGGGAGCGGATACGGCGATTGGTTGACAATTTTTATCAGCATGGTTTACTTTTATGTTTCAATTTTTGAATCGGGATCACGGATAAAATTCTTCGTACACTAATTCTTTCGAATTTGAGCACAAAGGCAACATAGACCAACAGCAAAACAGTGTTAACCGGCATCCTGATCCATAAGGATTGTCCGTTCAGTAAAGTACTCAATCCATAAATACCCAGTCCGACGGCAAAATAAATGAATATCGCCCTGAGATCATAGGGAATCGGGTAGTATTTGGCACCCAGCCAGTAGCTGATTACTATCATTACGATGTAACTGAAAAAGCGGCCCCAGGCTGAAGCGTAATAGCCATATACCGGCATAAGGAACACGTTGAGCAGAAAGGTTACCGCCAGTCCGGCCAGGGTGATGTAGATGGCGTATCGGGTGTGATCTGTAAGCTTGTACCACATGGAAAGGTTAAACGCAATACCCAATAGAATATTGGATATCAACACAATTGGCAGAACCCCCATTCCCGAGCGGTAATCTTTACCGAGGATGAGGGCAAAAATATCGGTATAAAGCACGATGCCCAGAAATATAAAGATACAGAAAGCAACAAAGTATTTCATAACATCGGCATAGGTTTTCCGGATATCTTTTTTCTCGGCTGATGCAAAAAAGAAAGGTTCTGCTGCGTACCGGAACATCTGTACAAACAAAACCATAAAAACGGCCAGTTTTATCACGGCATTATATACGCCAAGCTGATCCTGCCAGGGTGAAGTATCCGGAGCAAAGAAGCGGAACATTGGCCTGTCGATGAAGTCGTTGGCTACTCCCGGCAATCCGGCGACCATCAGGGGTAACGAATACGCCATCAGCCTTTTCCATATCGAAGCCGAAAATTTCATGCTTGTCCTCACCAACCTGGGAAGAAATAAAACCATCGCCACCACACCACTCAGCATAATTGCAAAAAGAATGTACCCGTAATCGGGCCTTGCAGGGATAAAATTCAGCAGGAACGAGCCGGAATGCCTTGCCAGGAAAGGTGGTACGACAAAAAAAAGCAACACGTTGAAGACTACTTCCGAAATGATTTTAATAGAACGGAACAGGGCAAATGTCCATGCCCGGTTCTCGAAGCGGAGTTGGGCAAAAAATATGGCGGTGATGGCATCGAAAGCTAAAATAAGTGCTACATAGATGAGATAGATTGGGCGATGTCCCATGGCTTTGCCCAGCGAAGGGGCTGCAAACCATACCACCGCCAGCAGCAACATTGAAACAGCAATCAGCGTAACGAGGGCTGTCGAAAACAATAATCCTGATTTATCTTTCTCTTTGTTGGCATAGCGCAAAAATCCGGTTTCAAGTCCTAACGTTAATACAACCTGAAGCAAAGCAATATACCCCATTAACTCGCTGAACAAACCGTAACTACCAGTACTGATGATACGGGTGTAGAGCGGAACAAAGAAAAAGTTGATAACGCGGGCAACAATGGAACTAAGACCGTAAATAGCCGTTTGGCCGGCAAGTTGCTTTATCGGATTCAAGTTGGCAGAAATTAGGTTACAAAGGTATAGAAATTACCTGCTGCTGCATTAACCACCAGCAAGCGGCAATTCTACCAAAAAAGTTGTGCCATCGTCAGGTATTGAATCAAACCAGATCCTTCCCCCCGACATATCTACGATGTTCTTGACCATAGCCAGGCCCAGACCCATACCTGCTGATTTTGTTGTGAAATTCGGTGAAAAGATTTTGTCCTTTTGTTCCGGTAATATACCGGCACCATCGTCGGTCACCTTAATGAGACAATTCCTGTCCGATGTTTCCAGTGTTATCCGGATGTTTCCATTCCTTCCGATGGGTATGGCCTGAACAGCATTTTTAATAAGGTTGTTGAAAACCCTCAGCATCTGGTTTTCATCGGCGTTGATGTAACAATGGTCAACGGATGGAAGGAAAGCTATCGTAATAGCTGAAAAATTCCGGAACAGATCAACGGAATGATTCAGCAGGGGGACAAGGTCAATACGTTGTATCTCAGGTTCAGGCATTTGGGCAAAATCGGAAAATTCGGTCGCAATCGCTGATAACGTATCAATCTGCATCACAAGCATTTGAGAAAATTTCCTGAGCCGTTGTTCCCAATCAGGCGCTTTGTCGTTCCAAGCCCGCATCAGGTGCTGGATGCTTAACTTCATGGGCGTCAGCGGGTTCTTAATTTCATGGGCAACTTGTCGCGCCATCTGCCGCCAGGCGCTTTCGCGTTCCGATTGGGCCAGTAATTCGGCCTTTTGTCCAAGTTCATCGATCATCCGGTTGTATTCCGAAACCAGGTCTCCTATTTCATCCGTCCCCTGCCATTCAATTTTTGCGTTTTGTCGCCCCAGTTGAAGGTTTCCCAACTTTGACCTGATAAGCTGTAAAGGCTTTGTTATATACCGCGAGATGAATAAAGCCAGAAATATAGCAATGGCTATCAATATGATATAGGTATTGGCAAAGGTGGCCAGGAAATTTAAAAGCTCTTGCTTTTGTTCCTTTTGTCTCGAAAAATAAGGGAGGTTAATAATGCCGATTACTTTGTTATCATAATTCCGCACGGTAGCATAGGCCGACAGAAATCTGTAATTGCCGATGGTTTCCGTGTGATAATAAAAGGATTTGTGGTTGATCAGCAAATTGTACTGACTTTCCGGATTTATTTGTGTTGATATGAGTTTATCATCAAATATCTGCCTGCGTGATGAAGAAATCAGACCGCCATCGGCGTTAAAAAAATTTACATCGATAAACAATGCATTGGCAATACGGTCAAGCGCGTCTGAAAGCAGGTTTTCGTCCTGAAAATTAATATGCTGATAATCTGATAATAATATTTCCAATTCATACCTAACAGAATTCATTTTCTCCTTGACAATATCCATGTTTTTTGTTTCATTTAACTTTATAAGGTTCAGTATGGTGACAGTTCCGATAACCACGGAAGAAGCCAGAATAATACCCACCAGTGCAGCCTGGAGCCTGATCATAAATGAAATTTTCCGCCGCTTCAGCGCCAAAGATCTGCCATCCGTCATTTGAATGATCAACATAAATACAGCCAGAAAAATAAAAATGAAGGAGAAGGGAGCTATACTTTCCGAAACTGACAGCTTATGGTGACTGATTATCAGGTTTGAATTACCATCGATTGTAAAAACCTGATGATTATAACCCTTGTAATTATAATTATCGGATCGTCCCCGGGAACCTCTTTCAGATAATTCATGAATATCGTAGGAATACTTCCCTGCACTTTTTACTAATTCCCCCTTCTTATAGATCGCATAGCTGTAGTCAAAGAGGTTTTCCGGTTCTGAAATGTTTTTATCAAGCAGAAGCTGAGGATAGCCAAGGGCGAAATAATTGATTTTTGATGTTATTTCAACATAAATGAAGAAAGGCATTTTCAATCCCGTCAAAGCCGGATCAAGGGTGATACGCCCGGTGTAGTACATCATATCAAGGGCGTTATCGAAAAAATAAAGGTCGGATACAGAGGTTTGTTTCCCGTTTTTCAGAATAATATCATTGAAATAATCACAACACTCCACAATGGTGTTTTCCGGTTTTATCTCAAGTTTTTTCCCGGAATAGCAAATTACAATCTGAACCCTGAACTTTGACCAATAACCATTGAAATAGGTATTTGTCAGATAATTAATAACATCCTGTTCAGCTTCCGGATGATCCTGTACTTTTCGAAGCTGCTGCGACAAGGTATCATCAAAAACCATTTCGTTGCTTACTTTACTGAACTTATACTCGGCAAGGCTGTCGCGGTATTCGGTGAGGTGCAGCGCCAAGAGCTTCCTCTTCTCCAGTTCGTGATGCTTATTATATACGTTTAAGGAATAATTGGCGAGTATAGCCAGTAAGAATATGAACAGGACGGTTTGCGATAATTGAATAAAACCGATCGGTTTTTTCCGGTGCTGCAAATAAAAGGTAACAAAAAGCACGGCAAGAAACAGGGAATAATACGGGTTAAATTCACCGATAACCAGAATATAGGCAGCATAAAATACTGAAACCAGTAAACCTGCAATAAGAAAAGATATCGGGGAATTTCCTGCATGATAGATCCACCGGCTCAAAGAATAAAAGAAGTAAAGAAATGCAAGCATTATTCCGGCAACAACCGTGAAACCTGTAATTGATAATAGGGATAGTTTGAAAAGCCCTTCCAGGTTGAAAGGAATATTGCTGTTTATTACCAGGCTTTGGATCAACAAATTCATACCATGAAACAGGAATCCGGTCAGAATCACGCCGGTCACCAGAATGATATTTCGCGGGATTTTTTTTAAATTCACCGGCCGTGAGCTACGGTTAAGGCCCTGATAAGTGTACCATGAGATCTGCAGGATCAGGACCATATTGATAAAAAGGTCTCCCAGCGAAGGCAGAATGTCTGATGAAGCGTAATAAACAGGACTGAACAAGTCAGATTCGTAAAGGATAGCAGGAAACCTGAAATAAAACTGCAGGCACCGGATAATTAAAACATCGAGAAAAAATGCCGGCAATAACCAGTTTGAACGAAGAATGCTATAAACAGTCCGGTAAAGTGAAAACATCAGCGCTATTAAGGTAACCAGGCTGAGGGTATAAAATATGAACAGGATCGGAATCGCCCATGGGCCCGGACGGGGTACGCCGTCGAACGATATGCAGAAAAGTGGTTTACCGTCGGAAGACAATATTTTGTACAGGTTCTCATGCAGAGAATCGTTTAATGGTGATAATTCTGTATTCCGGGGAATCTGGAATTTCTGAAAGAAATAATCCGGAAGATAGTCGTTGTGATATTTATAATTATACTTCAGCAACTGCAGTCCTATAATCCGAAAATTGCCTCTCCTTTCAGACCGGGCCAGGAACCACCCGTTTCCCGAATTAATCACAGGGGCGGCAAATTGGTTAGTGTCAAAAATTTCCGGCGCAGGAAAAGCATTGTCAGTCCAGTATATCAGTTTGTTGTTTTGATAAATGAGGAATAACTGTCCTTTTTCTTCAAAATATGATGAATAATGATTTTCCAGGTATGATTGTACTGATTCTTCCGGTTCTGTCAACTTAGTTTGTAAAACAGCAATCTCCAGGTTTAGCATTTGAGCGGAATGTTCTACCTGCCGGGTCAACCTCTCAACAATTTTTGCAGGTTGGTTTTGATACCGGACAAAACCCGTTATGATCAAAGCCGCCGACAATGACAATGCGAACGCAATTGCCAAAATTTTAGAGCGACGGTTGAATAAATCGTGCTTCATCATGATAAAATGCGATTTTCCCAACAATGACAGGCGTTTCAGAGCCTCTTTAAAATAAAGCGATATAAATCACTTTTTTTTCTTTTTTGGGATAAACTATCCCAAAGGGCCTTCGGTCCATTAAAAGGCCTTATTTCAAATTTTGCTCTTTTTTGCAACAAAAATCATGCTCGAATAGTTATTTTCCCTTCTTGCTTTAAGGTTTGAGCGCAAGCCTGAAAAAAATGCCGCTATCCACCGGGTTTTTCCACAAAAATATTTTTCACTCAACAGGCTTACATAAAAGGCATCAAATTTCATTGGAAATTCTTTTATGCAACTGAAACCGTGTTTTTGGAGTAAATCGTGCATGGTTGGTTTTGTAAAATGGTAAAGGTGTCTTGGCACATCGTAACCTGCCCAGAATTTACCATAGTATTCTGCGTCCGGTGAGCCGGAATTCGGAACGGCAATGATCAGGATTCCGTCCTCATTTAATATTCGGTTGATTTCGCCAAGCCTTCCGTTTAAATCAGATACATGTTCCAAAACATGCCACATGGTGATTACGTCTATCGAAGCCGTATTAATTTTCTTCAGATAGTCTTCATCCTCAACCCTGAGATCATATTCCTCATGCGCAAATTTCCGGGCATTGTCATTCGGCTCTATTCCGGTAACATCCCATCCCTTTTTTTGAAAATAATGAAGCAACTCACCTGTGGCACATCCGATATCGAGCAACGAATTTCCATTTGTCAATCCCGATATTATTCTGAATTTTGAACGTATGGTATATTTGCGGACGTTCTGGTATAAAATGCTGAAAAGCCCCTTCCTGGTGTTGGAGTGTGAAATATACTCTTTCGATTCGTAGTATTTCCCCAGTTCCGAACTAAAAGGACGAGGATTCGTAAAACGGAAAGAGCATTTGTCGCATTCAACAATCTTGAAATCTTCCCGGGTCAGGAAATAGTCGGACAATGAAATACAGGGATGAAAAGATTCGTTTCCGCAAACCGGACAATTTTGAAGAGTTTCCATGTTATTGATGAGTTGGGTCATATGCCCTGAATTTATTTTGTGAGTAATGATTATGTTGTTTCACGTGGAACAACCTTCATCGGCCAATATAGACAAGCAGTACAGAAATATCAGAAGGCGAAACACCGCTGATCCGGGAAGCTTGTCCAATGGTTGCCGGTTTTGCTTTTGAAAGTTTTTCCCTGGCTTCCCAGGATAGCGCCGTCAAACTTCGGTAATTAAAATCCGGCTTCAACGCAATATCTTCAAATTTCGACAATTTTTGGGCAATCTCGGTTTCCTTTTCAATATAACCTTCGTATTTAAGCAGTATTTCCGCTTCTTCAGTTATTTCATCATCGCCGTGCAATTTTCCGGTGACAAAATCATTCAGATCCGGAATTATTTCCATCATCGCTTGCAATCCAATTTGAGGACGCAACAACAGAGATGACAGTTTTACTTTTTGTTTCACAGGGGCTGTCCCGGCCTTTTCAAGAAAACCGTTGATCAGGTCCGGAGAAATACTTTCATTTTTCAGGTAGTTGGTTAACGTTTCAACAGCACTAATTTTTTCCCTTACGCGGTTGTATCTTTCCTGTGATGCCAGTCCAAGATGATAACCTTTTTCGGTAAGCCTCAAATCAGCGTTATCCTGCCGCAGAAGTATACGGTATTCGGCCCGCGAAGTGAACATCCTGTAAGGTTCATCCACCCCTTTGGTTATCAGGTCATCAATCAGCACACCGATATATGCATCGGATCTCTTCAGGATAAATGGATCTTTCCCCTTACAGTTCAGATGAGCATTTATTCCCGCCATCAAGCCCTGAGCGGCAGCTTCTTCGTAACCGGTTGTCCCGTTAATTTGACCGGCAAAAAACAGGTTAGCAATATTTTTTGTCTCCAGTGTCGCCATTAACTGAACCGGGGGAAAATAATCATATTCGATGGCATATCCGGGTCTGAAAATCCTGGCATCTTCCAGTCCCGGGATTAATTTCATTGCTTTTACCTGAATTTCTTCGGGCAAAGAAGAAGAAAAACCATTCAAATAATACTCTACAGTGTCCCAGCCTTCAGGTTCTACAAAAAGCTGATGCCTTGTTTTATCAGCAAAACGGTTTATCTTATCTTCAATCGATGGGCAATATCTCGGACCGATACCTTCAATCCGGCCAGTGTACATAGGCGACTGATCAAATCCAGTTTTCAGAACTTCATGAACCTCAGTGTTGGTATAAGTGATGAAACAACTTCTTTGGCGCTTCAGAACCTGAGTTTCCGAAAATGAAAACTTTCCCGGTTTATCATCACCTTTTTGTTCAATCATCTTATCGAAATTGATGCTTCTTCCATCAATTCTCACCGGTGTACCGGTTTTCATCCTTTTCGATTCAAAACCTAATTCATGAAGGTTTTCCGTCAGACCATGAGCGGCCCTCTCCCCTATTCTTCCTCCTGTGAATTTTTTCAATCCAATATGTATGATCCCATTCAGGAAGGTCCCATTGGTAAGCACAACCGCTTTCGCTTTAATTTCATGCCCCATTGAAGTCCTTACACCTGTTACTCTCCCCTTTTCTGCCGTCACTCCAATGACGATATCCTGCCAAAAGTCGATATTTCTGATCTTTTCAAGCGATAATCTCCACTCTTCCGAGAATCGCATCCGGTCGCTTTGCGCTCTCGGGCTCCACATAGCAGGTCCTTTTGAACGGTTTAGCATACGAAACTGTATCATTGTTTTGTCGGTCACAATTCCCGAATATCCTCCTAATGCATCAATTTCCCTGACAATCTGACCTTTTGCAATTCCACCCATAGCCGGATTACACGACATTTGAGCCATTGTCATCATATTCATGGTAACCAATAACACAGAAGACCCCAGGTTTGCAGCTGCTGCTGCAGCTTCACAACCAGCATGACCGGCCCCAACAACTATTATATCGTATTCTTTAAACAATTGTTTAGTGTTTCACGTGGAACATTTTCGGATACATTATTTCGTATCCGAAATATTTGTTTCAAATTTCCGGTTTAAAAGGTTCAGGCATTCATCTTCCTTCCTTCTCATCGCAATTTTACTTGTTTCGTCTTTGTCCTTATAACCCGCTAAATGCAAAATTCCGTGAATCATCACACGGTATAACTCATCATAAAATTTCTTATCAAACTTTTTTGCATTTTCACTAACTCTTTCAACGCTGATATAAATATCGCCTGAGATTTTATTTCTTTCTGTATAATCAAATGTAATAATATCTGTTAATGTGTTGTGTTTTAAATAGTTGATATTCAATTCATATAAATTTTCATCATCACAGAAGATATAATTAACTTCTCCTGTTTTAAGACCTTCCCATGATATTACTTCTTTTATCCAGCTTCGGAGAAGCTGCCGTTGTTGAAGCTTTAAAGCAGTGTTTTGAAAATTAAAATTTATCATTCTTTTTGTTTTAGATTGTATACTTAATCAAATGAGAGGAAATAAGCATTGGCTTTCCTTTTATAAAAAGGTTTTAATGATGGAGGAACAACCCTGATCATTTCATTATCCTTTTCTTTCAATTTTTTATAATCAAAGAAAGCGGCAGGATTTTCATAAAATCTGTCCTTACCTTCATTTGATTCCCTTTTTTCATCCAGGTCTCTCTTCTGTTCAGCCTTTTCACTTTCAAGAAGCCTTGTAACAATCTCCTGCTGACGAAGCATTGTTTCCCGGGTAATTCTTTTATTTACGATATCGGTTTCTGTTTGTTCCATGTTTTGCAGGGTTTGCTTAATGCTTTTCCCGTCGCCATAACCCTCTTTCAGCATTTCTTCCCCAATTTCCTGTAATTGCTTACGAAGAGCTTCCTGCTGAGCAGCCATTCTTGCCAATTTTTCACTCATCTGACTGCTGCCCTTATTGCCAGGCTTACTTCCGTTTTTATCCATTTCATTCTTCATTTCTCCCAATTGTTTATTCAATTGTTCCTGCAACTGACGTAAACTATTCATCTTTCCGCTTTTCCCATTACCAGCTTTTGGATTATTACACTGTGATTTTGATTTTCCGGAACCGCCAAACGACATATTCGATTGCATTTCTTTCATGGATTCTGCCAGCATCAGCGCAATATTATTAACTGAAGTCATGATATACTGCTGCTTTGATTTCGCAGTATTTACCGTACGCCCATTTAAAGCATCCAGGGTTTCTTCCATATTGTTATCAATTGCATTGATCTCCCTCATCACAAAGGGTTCAACGGCAGATTGTCTTTTACTCAGAGAAAATAAGGAATCTTCAACCATTTTCAGATCGTCTTTCAGGTTTTTCTGGTCCTGTATTACCTGAAGATACTTCGGATTATTGACTCCGATTGTATTTAATTCCGTCATCAGCTTTTCCTGACCAAATGAAATGTCTACAAGGTTTTCAAGAATCTGCCTCAAAGTTTCTATATCCTCCGCATTGTTTTCCTCGTTCATTTCATTTTGCATATTCTCAAGTTTCTGCCCCAGCTCCTGCATTTTTTCACCGGCACTTTTCTGAGACTTTGAAGCATTTTTCCCACTCTTGTTTTCAAGCTGCTCTTTACTGTTGTCCATCTCTTTTTGAATGGATTCTTCCATAGGATCTGTATTCGAGAGATTATTCGGGTCAGAAAGTTCGCTGTTCTTCTTTTCCAGATCGTTCAGGTCGTTGCGTATGTTATCAAATTGTTTATTCAAAACATCCTGCTCCCTGCTTATCGATTCAAGTTCCTCCCTTTTTGCATCACCTGTTTTTTCCGACAGTTTTTCCTGCTTATCAGCGCTTTCCTTGATTTTATCGATTGTTTCCTGCAACTTTTTTTCAAATTCCAACTGTTTGAACATTTCCAGGTTTCGGTCAAGTTGCTTCTCCATATCTTCGTTGTTCATTTTCATTTCCTCCAGCATGTCCTGAACTTTCTCTTTATCTACTTTTTCCAATAATTGCTGAAGTTCTTCATACATCTTTTTCATTTCGTCCGGAAGTATCTGATCGAACAACTCCTCCAACTTTTGCTGCTTTTCCATGATAGACTGATCAATATCTTTGAATTGTTCTTCCTTTAACGCTTTGTCATGGTTTTCCTTCTTAATTTCTTCTATTTCATTTTGCAGTTGTTTCTGTTTATCAATCATTTGCTGCAACTGCTGCTTTTCCTGCCAGCCAATTTCATCTTTTTCGATGAGTTTCCTGTCAAAATTTTCAATTTGCTGTTGCAACTTTCTTGATTGTGAAATCGCTGTTTCCATGCGATCCTTAATATCTTCGTTTTTCTCTTCCGTCTTTTTTTCTATTTCATCAACTGTTGGAATACGAAAAACGCCCTTTTGTGACCTTGTTGATTTAAAATGGTTTATCGCATCATTATCCCACACTTCAAAATAGTATTCCAAAATATCCCCTGGCTTTAAAGATAAAGCAGCAACATCCATAAAGAAATAAAACGGCTGCTGTAATACATTCTTTTCCAGTGATATATCCTTAAGAATTACCTTATTATCGGTTGCCTTACTACCTTCACTTTTCACTGTATAACAAAAAGCCAGACGGCTAAAACCATAGTCATCCTTAACGCTACCTTTATAGTACAACCTGTTTTCATAAATCGAATCACTATATTCATTAACGCTTATTTCAGGGTACAAATCAGGTATTACATTAATGAAATATTGCAGCGAATCAATATTTTTAAAATGTTCATTTCCAACCATAACCGAGTAACCTGCAGATTCATTCACCCGCGTAGACCAGGTTATCACATTACTGTTTTTAGTAGGCAAATCCCTCACCTTATTAAATAACCTCAGATACAATACATTGGAATCCTTCAGATAAAATTTCCAGGTCAGCAAAGTACCGGCCGGAACAGTAATATCACCGGCATTTTCAAATTTTTCAGGTTTTCTGCCGGTATATTGCGGATAGTCCGCCTGAATATCAAACGATAGAATAATAGGTTTTGGAAGTACTTCCAAAGTGTATTCTTTAGAATTATAATCACCAGCCTCAAAATTAAAGACAACCCGTTGCTGAATATTTTTAAAAGTATAGTTGAAACGGATATTGTTTTCTTTTTCCATTCTGTAAACCGCATCCCCAATTCTTAAAAACAATTCACCGGGAATCTCATTTCCGGTGAGTTTAATTTTCAATTCAAAATCTTCCTGCTGGACGGCATTTAAATGGCTGTTCAAGACAGTAATTTCGAAGGGAGCTGGTTTTTCAAATATACTTTTATGATGAAGTATCCTGGTTGCCGGTTCAGTCACGGCAGAAGGCGAGATTATCAATACGGCAAGAATCAGAATAGCCGGAGGTAATGCGAATTTCAGATATTTTCGGTTCTGCTTCAGGTCAATTGCTCCTGTAAAATTTACAGGTCTTAATTTTTCCGTTTTCTGATCAATACTTGCTTCAATAAGATCCCGGCTTGCCAATTCATCATCACACTGATTTTTTAGTTGAAGCGTATTTAAAAGAATATCCTTAACATCAGTGAAATGCCTTCCTATTATGTTGGCCGCTTCTTCATGTGAAATTATTTTACCTATTCTTCTCAGTTTCAGCAGTGGAATAATCACAAATCTTCCCAAAATAAAAGCTGTTGCGGTCAGATAAGAATAAAATAGGATCGTCCTTATGGTTGTACTGAACCATGAGAAATATTCAAGCGCGCTTATGAGTATGAAAAATAGAGCCAACAGAGCGAGGGAATAAATCGCCCCTCTGATCAGTTGGTTTTTATAATACTTCCGGATAAATGCATCGATTTTCCGGAGAAGTAAATAATAATTGTTTTCCATTTCTTTGCTTTCAAGGCGCATATAGCTAAAAGATAGCTTCCGCCAAAAAATTAATAGGGTATTCAATCTTCCTGAATACTCTTACAGCAGGATACAAAAGTAACAATAAGCTCCCTATTTCGTTTTAAAGAACCAACTTCAGGGTGCTTTCTGATTTGTATCTTTGCACCATCAATAAAATTTTATTAAAATGAGAGAAGTAAGAGTCCGCTTTGCGCCAAGCCCCACGGGACCTTTGCATATCGGCGGTGTTAGAACAGCCTTGTATAATTATCTTTTTGCCCGTAAACATGGCGGCAAATGTATCCTTCGTATTGAAGATACCGATCAGGGCCGGTTTGTTCCGGGAGCTGAACAGTACATCATTGAATCTCTTACCTGGTGCGGTATTCATTTTGATGAAGGAGTCCATACGGGAGGTCCATATGCGCCTTACAGGCAGAGCGATCGCAAGGATATATATCATCAGTATGCCTTACAACTATTAAATAGCGGAAAAGCATATTATGCCTTCGATACTCCCGAAGAACTTGATATACTCCGCAAGGACTATGAATCCCGTAAGGAAACCTTTCAGTATGGCCCCAAAACACGCAATTCATTAAGTAATTCATTAACGCTTTCCAATCAGGAAGTTGAAACCAAGTTATCAGCAGGCAAACCATACGTCATCCGGATCAAGATTCCTGAAAATGAGACAGTAACTTTGCAGGACATCATTCGCGGAACAGTACAGGTTGATTCAACCCTGCTGGATGATAAGGTCCTGTATAAATCGGACGGCATGCCGACTTACCACCTGGCCAACGTGGTTGATGATTATCTGATGAAGATTTCCCATGTGATTCGCGGAGAAGAGTGGTTACCTTCGGCTCCTTTGCATGTTTTGTTATATCGTTACCTTGGATGGGAAAAACAAATGCCCGAATTTGCGCATTTGCCTCTTTTATTGAAACCTGACGGCAATGGAAAACTCAGTAAACGTGATGGCGATCGCCTTGGTTTTCCTGTTTTTCCTCTTCGCTGGACCGATCCTAAAAGCGGAGAAGTATCTTCAGGATATCGTGAAAGCGGCTACCTTCCGGAAGCTTTTATCAATATGCTGGCATTCCTCGGATGGAATCCCGGCACTGAACAGGAGATATTTTCAATGGATGAACTGTGCGAAGCATTCACAATAGATCGGGTTAGTAAATCCGGGGCAAAATTCGACCTTGAAAAAGCCCATTGGTACAATCACCAGTATATGTCCAGGAAAACGCCGGCAGAACTGGCTTCTTTTCTCAGGCCTCTCCTGATAGAAAAGAATATAAATTTTGACGAGGATTATGTGGAGAAAGTGTGTGCCCTGGTTCATGAAAGGGTTGTTCTGAAACCGGATCTCTGGACTCAATCTCAATATTTTTTCTCAGATCCTGAAAATTATGATGAAAAGGTTGTATTGAAAATCTGGAAACCGGAAACTCCAGCCCTTCTGCAGGATCTGATACATCTGATAAAAGCAACTGAACCTTATACAGAAGAAAATCTTGAAGCAACTATTCATGCTTATATCGCGGAAAAATCAATTGGAATGGGTAAACTTATGAATCCTTTCCGACTGGCAGTTGTCGGAACAAATGCAGGACCCGGCATGATGGATATAGCAGCGCTGATAGGAAAGGAAAAAATCATTCAGCGTATACAGAAAGCTATTGATAGGATCAAAGTATAAGCTTACTATCACTTCCGGCATCAAAAAAAAATCTGTAAAATAAAAAATCCTGCATAAGCAGGATTTTTTGTTGTCCGACCAGGGCTCGAACCTGGACTCTTCTGATCCAGAGTCAGACGTGTTGCCAGTTACACCATCGGACAATTGCACTGCAAAAGTATTAAAGATTTTTTAATCTATACACTCTTTTTAAATTTTATTCTTTACCTGAGATTTTTGCCCAGTTATCTTTCAAAGTAGCAGTGCGGTTCAATACTATTTTTCCGGGTTCTGAATCAGGATCAACACAGAAATAACCGATTCTTTCAAACTGAATTTTATCTCCCTGATGGTACTGTTCAATCGCAGGTTCGCAGCAGGCCGTTATCACTTTAAGTGAATCCGGGTTCAGGTTAGCTTTAAAATCCTGACCCTCTTCCACTTCTTCAGGCGACTCTTTGCTGAATAACCGGTCGTATAAACGAACTTCCGTTTTCACAGAATGGTTCATTGCAGCCCAATGCAAGGTCCCTTTTACTTTTTTATTGCTGTTGGGCATTCCGCTCCTTGTATCCGGCTCATAGGTACAATGGATTTCAGACACCTCTCCTGTTACAGGATCCTGCACAAAACTTTCACATTTAATGATATAGGCATATTTCAACCTTACTTCACCACCGGGTTTCAACCTGAAGAACTTTCCCGGAGGATCTATCATAAAATCTTCTTTTTCAATGAGAAGTTCTTTTTCAAACGGAACCTGACGAAATCCTTTTTCGGGTTCTTCAGGGTTCATACCTGCAGGAAGGATTTCTACTTTCCCTTCCGGGAAATTATCGATGATGAGTTTTACCGGATTCAGAACAGCCATCAGCCGGTCGGCCCTTTTATTGAGATCTTCGCGAAGGCAGAATTCGAGTAATGATACGTCAATAACCTGGTCACGCTTTGCAACGCCAACGATTTCGGCAAAACGGCGGATACTTTCAGGCGTATAACCTCTTCTTCTCAGCCCGCATAATGTAGGCATACGCGGATCGTCCCAACCATTGACAAATCCTTCGTTTACCAGTTGGAGAAGTTTGCGCTTGCTCATCACGGTATAGCTAAGGTTGAGTCGCGCAAATTCGATTTGCCGTGGTGCAAATATCTCCAGTTTTTCTATAAACCAATCATATAAAGGACGGTGTACTTCAAATTCCAGCGTACAGATCGAGTGGGTGATTCCTTCAATGGAATCACATTGCCCATGAGCGAAGTCGTACATCGGATATATACACCATTTATTTCCTGTGTTATGATGTTCTGCATGAATAATCCGGTATAAAATCGGGTCACGCATGAGCATATTCGGGTGAGCCATGTCAATTTTTGCTCTTAAAACCCTTGACCCGTCGGGAAATTCCCCGGCCCTCATTGCCCTGAAAAGTCTCAGGTTTTCTTCAACTGTTCTTTGCCTGTAAGGACTATCGGTACCTGGCTTTGTAACTGTACCTCTTTGTAAACTCATTTCTTCCTGAGAAAGATCACAAACATAAGCTAATTCTTTGTTAATCAGTTTCTCAGCGTATTCGTATAAGTTTTCAAAGTAATCAGAAGCATAGTACAATCCATCCCATTCAAAACCAAGCCACCGAACATCTTCCAGAATCGAATCCACATATTCTGTATCTTCTTTTACAGGATTTGTATCGTCGAAACGCAGGTTGCATTTTCCTCCAAACTTTTTAGCTGTGCCAAAATTCAAACAAATACTTTTGGCATGGCCTATATGCAGGTATCCGTTGGGTTCAGGCGGAAACCGGGTATGTACGCGTCCTTCGTTTTTATTGTTTTTAATATCTTCCTGAATAATCTGATGAATAAAGTTCGCCGGAACTTTTTCTTCAGGTAATGAATCGGGGTTGTTTTCAGTCATCCTTTATCTTCTTTTCCGCCAAAATAGCGTTTGTTAATAGTTGATGCAAAAATAGTCAGTTTTAATACATTAGTAACCCAAAAGGCTTCAATTGATTTTATCTGTAAACAATTATTAATCCATTGTTTAATATATTGGTGTTAATGCTTGCCACGCAGGTTTGAAATTAAGGTTCAGATGGACCTTCGTGATTTCTGTTTTATCTGCGGTAAGATTACTTTACCAAGTTTATTGAGCTCGTTATTTGTTACAAACATGTTCGCTTCACAACACTTAGCTATTATTATCCCTGCCGGTTTTTATATACTTTTGCCGATATATTTACACCTACGCAACTTTATGGGTATAATCAGCATCAAAGGAATGGAATTCTTTGCCTATCATGGCTGTTTCAGGGAAGAACAGGTGATTGGTACCCGATTTCTGGTTGATTTAGTCATTGATACCGACACAGGTCAGGCTGAGATAAATGATGATTTAAAAAAAACTATAAATTACCAGTCAGTTTACAAAATCGTAAGGACTGAGATGCAACAGAAATCTCATCTGCTTGAACATGTCGCCAGGCGAATTCTTGATTCTGTTTATTCGAATCATCCTGAAATCAAACATCTCACGGTAATCGTTACCAAACTTAATCCAGCTCTGGCTGCAGGCGGCAAAGTAAGAGAGGTAAGTATAACACTCGAACGATAGACCCAATTTACCTTTCTTTTTATCCAGCCATACTTAAATCATCCATTACATATTCAGCAAAATGAAATTTAAAGTTTGTCGTGTGTAATCAAAAGATCATTATTTTTGCATCATAATCGGTATCATGGCCGAGTGGCTAGGCAACGGTCTGCAAAACCGTGTACAGCGGTTCGACTCCGCTTGATACCTCTGATGATTAACCTCCTTTAACCGGGAGGTTTTTTTTTGGAATCCTTTATTCACCATTACTATAAACATTAATAATAAATATTATTTTAAAAATTTAATGTTGATTCATTATAGGCTGTTAATATCGTTAACAGAAATACGGCAAAATGTTTTGAATGTTACAATATTCCGGTTTATACACAATTTATAAACACAATATTTTTGTTTTATGTATTGATTTCTAACAACCTGAATACTTATTAACAATTTTGTGAATAACGATGGATTTAATAAGTTAACAGAAATAAACCGGCTTACCGTTGTTAATAACCGCTACAAATCTGTCTTAAAACTTTGAATAAATTTCTCTTGACTTTTCAATAATGACAATTTGATCACAATTTGTTTATAAATCGTAAAAATTATGAACCCCTAAACGGTGAATGCCGACGTTATTAACCATCCGGGTTTAAAAACTCAAAGTGATTGAAAATGAACAATTAATTATTATAATGTTTTATATTCAATACCATCTATATTACATTAATTCAATAAAATAGCCTTTGATGTTGTTCATTATTCATTTTGTTTTATCAACAACTATTGCTTTTCACAATTTTTTATATTATAGAAAGATTCATAAAAATTATGGATATGATTTCAGTTGACTATTATAACCGGCAAAAAGAGATATTTCATTTCCTAAGGTGCGTGAAATAACACATGTATATTTGTCAGCCAACCTGTTAGATTATCATTGGCTTAATAAAGAATCATCCTGCAGCGATATTAATGTCCTGTCCGGAGCATAGAATGATTATATAAATCGCAGAAAAAGAAATGAATATAGGTTTAACCGGGTATAAAGAACATTATCCGTTATTGGAATATAAGCCTTTAACCCTGGGTTTGGCGGCTATAAAATCTTTCAGGTAAAACGGTTCAAAATAGGCAGTATCGACAAATTCATGCTCAAAAAATTTTTTTTCGGCCAGCAGTGCAACACTGTTTGCTGATGCGCCCATATTATCGAGAAATACAATGTTATTGCGAAATGATAATATGTCCCTGCATTTTGCAGCGCCATTGCCAAAAAGAATGAGCTGATGGTTAGTTGTTTCTTTGGCAAGAAAATCAGTCCCGATTATTGCCGCTTCAACAGGTTTGATCTCATTAAGGTCCTGATTGTAAACGGCGTGGTAGACTTCCATGCGTCGCGCATCGATCATAGGGCAAAGCAGCGCCATTTCGTCGTTGATTTCATTTTTTAATTTAGCCATTACCTGAGCCGCCATAGCCTGTAAGGTGCCAACGGCGATAAGCGGTTTATCAAGGGCATAGCACAATCCTTTGGCTGCCGACACGCCAATGCGTAAGCCCGTGTAAGATCCGGGGCCCATGCTAACGGCAACGGCATCCAGTTTATCCGGCTTTATACCGGCAACCGTCAGGACTTCATCAATAAACGGGGTCAATAAGCGGGAATGTTCATTATTGCCGGCTGATTCCTTATACGAAATCATTTTTCCGTCCTGCAGGAGCGAAACTGAACATACTTCGGTGGCTGTTTCTATCCCTAAAATAAGAGGCATAAACAAAATAGAATTGGATTTACAAAAGTACGATGCAAAATAAAACAGGCTTCAGAATTCTGAAGCCTGCCTTTGTGATTCGTATTCCTTACTACTTTTCGCTTTTATAGAGGTCTTTGATGTCCACTTTTTTCACTTCATCCCCGTCTTTGAGTTTCTTGGAAACTGTACGGTAAGGAGCAACAATGACCTCATCTGTTTCTTTCAAACCTTCTATGATAGTAATGTAGGAATTATCCTGAATACCCGTTTTAACATTCACTTTTCTGGCTTTGCCGTCTTTATACACGAAAACAATTTCCTGGATTTCACCGTTTTTCTTTTTGGTTTCTTCCTTATTATCGCCCTCGCCTTGCTGAGATTTTTTATCTTTCATTTCAGCGTTTTCCTGTTTTATTTTCGTGCTGTCGATTCTTGTGGTAACAGCCTGGATGGGAACAGCAAGCACATTGGATACCGATTCGGTCTGGATATCAACTGTTGCAGACATACCGGGCCTGAAAGGCGATTTATTGGGATGTGACGGATCGATAAGGTCTTTATACGAATCGGGAAGTATGCGGATTTTCACATCGAAATTAGTAACCTGGTCGGCGCTTACCCCCGTGGTATTAGCCGAGGTGCTTATTTCGGTGACGAGTCCTTTAAATTTTCGGTTCTGGTAGGCGTCTACTTCAACCAGGGCTGTATCGCCAAGGTTAACCCGTACAATATCATTTTCGTTCACGCTCACATTTACTTCCATATTCTGTAAGTTAGCGATTCTTAAAATTTCGGTGCCGGACGAGAACTGCGAAGCGCCTGCCACTCTTTCGCCTTTTTCAACATTGAGTTTGGAAATGGTTCCGCCTACCGGGGCGTAAATGGTAGTTTTGGTCAGGTTTTCACGGGCTTCCTTTACGCCAGCCTGTGCGCTGTTTACCGAAAATTCTGAAGCGCGGACATTTTCATCAGCCGCTGAAACTTCAGCTTCGGCTACTTCGTATTGTGATTTGGCATTGTCGAATTCAGCCTGTGAGATCGTTTTTTGCTCAAAAAGTTTACTGTTGCGCTCAAACGATGCTTTTGCATTGACGAATTGCGCTTTTACCTGGGCAAAACGGGCTTTTGCATTGGCCAGGTTAGCTTTTGCAGTGTTTAATCCTGCAATAGCACGGTCGTTGGCCGAAATATAAAGTTCCGGGTTAATTTTTGCGAGGTAGTCGCCGGCTTTCACCTGGTCGCCTTCTTTTACGAGTAGTTCAATAATTTCGCCCGAAACGTCCGGTGAGAGTTTTACTTCCACTTCGGGGGCTATTTTACCGCTGGCGGAAACAGTCTCGGTGATGGTACGTTTTTTTACCATTTCGGTGGCAACCTTTGTAACATCCGGTTTACCGATAACGCCTTTTTTCTTGGCCACGGCGAAGCCAATAATCAACAATACTCCGAGAATTATCAGGATGCGGATGAGGTTTTTCTTCTTGAACATATTATTTCGGGATTAATTGTCCTTTGTGTATGGTTGATTTTATGAATCAGGAATTTACTTGCGGTTTAGGGTTATGGGTTTTCCCATGTAAAAATCAAGGACGGTTGTTTTAAAAATGAATTCGTATTTTGCACGCAGCATGTCTGAGTCGGCTTGTTCGTATTCTTTCCGCGCATTGTTAAAATCAACGGAGTTCATCATTCCGACGTTGAACTTTTGTTCGGCAAAACGGAAAGATTCGTGGGCGGCTTCGACACCTGCAAGGGAAGCATTATATTTATCAAGGGCGCCCCGGGCGTCGGCATATGCCTGTTGAATGGTTTTGCGAAGTTCCAGTTTCCTAAGGTCGAGGGTGTATTTCGAGTTTTCAACATTAATGCGGGCGCGGCTTATGGCAGAGCGGGTAGCCCATCCGTTGAAAATAGGGACCGACAATGTAAAGCTGAGGGAGCGGTTGATATTGTCGTTAATCTGATCCCCGAAGGGTTTGTCTTTAGATTTGAATGAGGTGTAGGAAGTATAAACGATTTCATCCGGCACGCCGTTAATCATGGTGAATCCGATCGGTTCAGTTTTTTTGATGGAATCGCCCAGCATGGTTGCTGCGCCGGAATAACCGGTTGCCAGCGAAGCGCTCATGCTCAGTTGCGGCGATTGTGCGCCACGGGCCAGCATCAGTCCGTATTCCGAACTTTTTACTCTGAGTTCGGCGCTTTTGATCACAGGCTGGGTTTCGAGGGCATATCCATAAACCTGGTCCGGATTGGCAACCAGTGCAGGTTGGTTTCCGATATCCAGATTGGGTATTTCGATCTCAAATCCTTCAGCCGAGGGCAAATCAAGCATTTGGGCAAGCGTTAAATAGGCCAGATCAAGGTTGTTGCGGGCATCCACAACCGATACTTTTGCCGATGCAAGCTGGGCCTGGATGTTATAGAGGTCACCCTGGGCCGAAGCGCCGGCATCAACCATTTTTACAAGACGATCGGTTTGCTGTTGTGAAATTCCGGCCTGGTTTTGCGCCGTGCGGAGCACTTCCTGGTAATAAAGTATCTGAAGATAGGCCGTTGCTATGTTCAGCGAGATATCATCCATAAATTTATCGGTTTCGTAGCGGGCCGCTTCCAAATCAGCTTGGTTTTGCCTTACCTGGTTGACTTTTTTGAAACCATCCCAAAGCGTCAGTTCCGATCCAATATAAAAGTTATCGGTCTGTACACTTTTTGTGGCAAAATCATTGGTATAACGGTCCACGGTTTGTCCGAAGTTATAGCCATGCTGGGCACCGGCATTGAGCGAAGGTAAAAGATCGAGGCGGCTCTGCAGAAGCGATGATTTTCCTGCATCAATCTGTAATATCTGTTGCTTTACCTGGATGTTGTTCGAAAGGGCATACTCAATGCACTTTTCGAGCGTCCAGACTTGTTGCGGAAATCCTGTGGCTGAAGCCAACAGCGTACAAAGCAGGAGAAATATTTTTTTCATAGGCGTATCACGTTAACCGGTATAAACAGCTCTTCCGGCATTGTTTCAGGGCATGCTGTCGCTGAATAAACGGCTGAAAATGATTTTGTGTATATCTTTACAAAGTTATTAAGTTATTGTTCAGGAAATAGAGTTTGAAAAATGAAATCATCGGTATTGTTTAAACTTCTTCTTTGTCTGGCCATTTTCCCGGCTGGTTTCAGTCATGCCCGGCCAAGGCCAGTTGCAGTTCCTCGTTTGTACAGTGATACCATTGATGTTGTGCATTATGGTATTCATCTTACCGAAATCAATTCGACGCTTAAGACGTTAAAAGGTTACACCGAGGTACAATTCACGCCGGTTATCAACGGTATTTCAGCATTGCCGCTGGAGCTGATAAGCCTGACGGTGGATTCCGTTATCATGAATGGTTCGGCAATCCCAAACTACAGTCATAGCGGGACTTTGCTGAGAATTCCCCTCCTTCAGGTGATGAACACCGGGGATACAGCAACTGCAACCGTTTACTATCACGGAACCCCCTTTACCGATCCATCGAATTGGGGCGGGGTGCATTTTTCAGGCGAATATGTTTTCAACCTTGGCGTAGGATTTGATTCTGATCCGCATAACCTTGGCAAGGCCTGGTTTCCCTGTATTGATGATTTTCACGATCGCGCCTTATATGATGTTTATATCAGAGTAAGCAACGATAAAAAAGCCGTTGGCGGCGGCAATCTTGTCGATATCACAGATCATGGCGATAACACAAGTACCTGGCACTGGAAAACGGAGCATACGCTTCCTTCCTACCTGATTTCCTTTACTACCGGCCAGTACGAATTGAAAACCGATATTTACAACGGCATGAGCGGGCCGGTTCCCATCACCTGGTATGCACGTCCTGCCGATACTTCAAAAATTTCAGCCACGTTTGTTCACCTCCACGATATCCTGCAGAATTTTGAAACCCATTTCGGGCCTTATCCTTTTGAACGGGTTGGTTATTCGTCTACGGCTCAGGGCGCCATGGAGCATGCTTCAAACATTTCTTACCCTTATTCGGGTTGGAACGGAAATACTTCCTTAGAATGGTGGTACGGGCATGAACTCTCGCATATGTGGTTTGGCGACAAGGTAACCTGTGCTTCGGCAGAAGATATGTGGATCAATGAAGGCTGGGCGCGGTGGTGCGAGTCATTGCTTCTCGGTGGATTATACGGCGAATCTGCCTATAAGGATGACATGAGATCGAAACTGAAAAATGTGCTCCAGTCCACACATATCACGGATGGAGGTTATTATGCACTTTACGGAATACCCTCCGGTCTTACTTACGGAAGCACGGTGTATGACAAGGGTGGACAAGTGGTTCATACCCTCCGGAACTACCTTGGCGACAGTTTGTTTTTCGGCGGGGTGAAAGCTTTCCTGAATGAGTATGCCTATCATGATATGTCGTCCGAAAACCTCCGCGATTTCCTGGGCAATTATACTGGGATTGATCTGACTGATTTTTTTGAAACCTGGGTGTTTACACCGGGATTTCCGCATTTTTCAGTTGATTCATTTTCGGTTCAGCCTGTTTCCGGCCATTACGATGTGACCGTTTATGTAAGGCAGAAGTCGAAGGGAACTACCCTGCTGGCTAATTCAAACCACCTGGAGGTCACTTTTATGAATGACCAGTGGCAACAGTATTCCGATACGTTGATTTTTTCAGGTTTTACCGGCAGCAAGGTTTTCAGCGTTCCTTTCGAACCCGTTGCGGTGATGGCCGACCTTAATCAGAAAATTTCGGACGCCACCACTGATTATGCCGCAACGATAAAAACTACCGGGGAACTGGAATTCCCCGACACGTATGTAAAAGTTATTACCGGAGCTGTGCCTGATTCTGCCTTTGTCCGCATAACACACAACTGGGTGGAGCCGGACAGTTTAAAAACGCCTTTAACAGGATTGCGTCTTTCCGATTCCCATTATTGGAAAGTAGAAGGCATTTTTCCGGAAGGATTTAAAGCAAAAGCAAAGTTCTTTTACAGTAAATCAAATCTGGACAATAACCTGTTGCTCAGTTCGGCCGATTCGCTGGTTCTGCTGTATCGTCCCGGGCCGGCTTATGAATGGTATGGGGTGCCTTTTACGCAAATCGGCGGATGGAACATCGGGTTCCTTGAAGCAGAAACGCTCGCCCGTGGTGAATATACCCTTGCGGTTTGGGATGCGCAATATGCCGGTCAGACTGAGAAAAATCAGTTACGGAATCTACACATTTTCCCGAACCCCGCCCGTAATTCATGCAGTTTTGAGACGACAAGCCCTTCACCCTGCAGGGTCACTATATATAATTCGACCGGCAACCGGGTGAAAGCGTTCATGATTAAAGCCGGAAACAACACTACCCGTTGGGACACCCGGAATGAAGCCCCCGGGTTGTATTTTGTACACCTTTCGGGAGAAGGGGGAACAGAAGCGGCTGTACATAAGCTTTTGATTGTTAAATAATTTAATCACAATAATTTATTAGTTGATGGATCCGGTAGAACTGGAGCGGTATACAGAACCTTTACGACAGAAATTTGAAGCTGCTTCCGATATAAAAAACGCCGAAGGGGCAAAAGCTTACCTGCGCAACATGTTCGATTTTTACGGCATTCCTTCGCCACGCAGGATGGAAATTCTGGCAGCGTTGAAAAAGGAAACCGGTTATCCGGCGCCCGGGGAAACCGATGATTTTGTAAAATATGCCTGGCAGCAGCCTCAGCGCGAATGGCAGTATGCCGCTTTGGAAATACTGGCGGCGGTTTCCCGGAAAGGTGATTTCAGGTTTATGGAAACGGCTGTCTTTATGATAACCAGTAAATCGTGGTGGGACACGGTGGATTATATAGCCTCGAATATTGCAGGAAACCTGTTCCGGAAGAACCCGGGGAGGATCATTCCAACCGTTGATGAATGGTTAAAGACAGATAACTTATGGCTGTGGCGGACAGCCGTTCTGTTTCAACTGAAATACGGGGAAAATACCGATAAGGAACTCTTGTTCGGATTATGTGAGAGACTATCGCGCGAGCAGGATTTCTTCATCCGAAAAGCCGTCGGCTGGGCATTGCGGCAATATTCAAAAACCGATGCGGAAGCCGTTGCCGGATTTGTCGGTTCACATACCCTTTCGGCGCTCAGCCGGAAGGAAGCGCTGAAAATCATCAATAAAGGGAACTCTTGAATGTAAGCGCCGTTGATCAGGCTCCGGGATTGGTGACCAGTTTGAACCCGATGCCATGAACGTTGATCAGTTCAACGGAAGTATCTTCTTTCAGGTATTTACGCAGCTTGGCTATATAAACATCCATGCTTCGGGCATTAAAATAGCTGTCGTTTTGCCAGATACGGTTCAGGGCAAAACTGCGGTCGACAACCTGGTTGGCGTGGTCGCACAGGAGTTTCAGCAACTCGGCTTCCTTGGAGGTAAGTTTTTGTTCCTGGCCGTTGATAACCAGAATTTGGTGGTTATAATCGAATACAAACCGTCCGATTTCAAAAAATCCCTTTCCTCCCTGCATATCCTGACTTTGCGATGTACGGCGTAAGATGGCCTCCATGCGGGCCAGCAATTCTTCCATACTGAATGGCTTGGTAAGGTAATCATCGCCGCCGGCCTGAAAACCCTTCAGTTTGTCCTCTTCAAGCGATTTGGCGGTAAGGAATAAGATGGGAACCGAAGTATCTATTTTCCGGATATCCTTTGCCAGGGAGAACCCGTCTTTTACCGGCATCATCACATCAACGATACAAAAGGCAAACGGTTCCTTCGAAAAAGCGTCAAAGGCTTCCTGCCCGTTGACGGCAAGCCGTGTGGCATATCCTTTGGCTTCGAGGTATGTCCGTAATATATTGCCGAGGTTCCGGTCGTCTTCGGCGAGCAATACTTTAATCTTGTTATTTTCCATTGCGCAAAAAGATGTTGACAATGATTGATCCGTCTTTATTTCACTTTATCAGACGCATTCGTGTTCATTAGGTTACCAGGCAGGTATATGCTGAATGTACTTCCTTTGTTTATTTCACTATCAACCGAAATGGTTCCTCCGTGTTTTTCCACCACAAATTTAACATAACTGAGACCCAGCCCAAAACCCTTAACATTATGAACGTCGCCGGTGGGCACGCGGTATAGTTTTTCAAAGATTTTTTTCTGATTTGCTTTGCTGATACCAATTCCGTTGTCCTTTACCTTGAGTATAACGCCATTTTCGGCATTTTCGGTTGTTATCAGGATGGTGGGACGGCGGGGTGAATATTTATTGGCGTTATCCAGCAGGTTATACATCATATTCGACAGGTGCACCTTATCGGCTTTCAGGTAAGGGTCGTCGGCCAGAAGTTCGGTGGCAATGCTGCCGTCGCGTATTTCAACCTGTATGCCGATATTTTTGATCACATCATGGATCAGTGTGTGAAGGTTTATTTTTTCAAAACGCAGGTTAAGCTTTCCCTGTTCCAGGATGGCTGTCTGGAGGATTTTTTCAGCCATTTGGCCAAGACGGCGGTTTTCCTCGCTGATGATGTTGATGTAGTTGTTGTAAAGTTCAGGCGTATGAGGAATGTCATTATCGGTAAGCGCCTGACACGCAAGAGAAACCGTGGAGATGGGGGTTTTGAACTCGTGTGTCATGTTGTTGATGAAATCATTTTTAAGTTCCGAGAGTTTTCGTTGCCGGATGATTGTAAACATAGAGTAGGCAAAAGCCATTACAATGATGAACAACAAGCCGGCGGAAATGGTCAGTAACCCCCACAGGTTCATCAGGATGAAACGCGATTGATCGGGAAAATAAACAAGCAGGTAATTTGTCGGCGACACACCTGCGCTGCCAAAAACAGGAAATGTAAAACTACGGCCCAGTAAAATGTCGTGATACCGGCCGGTTTTTTCGAGAACTATTTTATTCCGGTAGGTATTGTATACTCCGAATTCAAAATCAATAGGTATGCCCTTTACGGCAAGTTCGGACGTCAACAGGGTATCGATAAGCCCCACGGACAAATAATTTTCTATTTCGCGAACGCCGGCAGGGCCGACAAGTTGAGAAAACATCCGGTGGATAATGGAGGGTTGCGACCATTCGGGTCCCGGTCTGAGCAACTCTTGCATTCCCAACGCGGAATGCCTTGGGGATGGTTCATTGTTGCCAATATGTTTTGGCGGCGGCGCCGGTTCATTCCGGCGGGGGTCAATTGTGATCAGGTTAGCTCCGTTCACCAGCGTATCGTTGGCATCAGAAATGCTACCGGCTTTATCTGCCTCTTCATTCCCGGTACCGGGAACCAAACGTTTCTGGTAATAGAATAAGGACGAATCGCTTTCCTGTTTGATGATCCCTTCTCCCTGTGTTATATGTCTTGATAATTCGATGTATTCGAGTTTCAGGACGGCGGCGTTAACGGCTTCGTCTACGCTGCGCTGAAAATTACCTTCCCGGAGCCTGACTGCATTCTGAATCCAGTAAACCTGCATCCCGATCAGGGTTGCCAGCGCCAGCGAAACGATGACAATAAATAATATGAAAGCGCTTTTTTTCATTGCTGACAAAGGTAAGTCTACATGTATGAATGCCTTAACAAGGTTAACAAATTTTAACGTTCGTTATATTTCATTAACAACGTGTCTGATTTAGTGTGGTTAATTTTGCTGCGGTTAGTTAAGTTATATTATTTCATTTTAATGACCGCTTAATTCACACTTGTGGGTTTTTAAAGGTTAACTGGTTTTGTTGTTTGTTTGGAAAGTGCGGCTAGCAAGGCCGCACTTTTTTTTAGGGGATTCCCGTAAATGTTCGTAATTTTATGGTACCTCTTAGGTATAATTGCCCATTGTAAATTTAATTCATGACACATGACGGATTTATCTGTAAATAAAGATAATCTCATCCAGTTTATTGCGGATGAAGAATTGTCAGCCTTTCAGGAAGAGATTGACCAGTGCCATTCCATGCTGGTAAATAAGACCGGCAAAGGCAGTGATTTTTTAGGATGGGTGGACCTTCCCGATCAAATCGACGATGAATTGCTTACCAGCATCGAAAATGATGCAAAACAGATACGTCAGAAAGCCGAAGTGTTTGTTGTTATTGGTATCGGGGGATCTTACCTGGGCGCCCGCGCAGTAATCGAAGCCTTGAGCCATCCGTTTCATCCGATGATAAAAGATGAAAAATCAACAAGCCCCGTCATCGTTTATGCCGGAAACAGCCTTAGCCAGACCTATCATGCCAGGCTCATCGATTTGCTTGACCAAAAGGATTATGCGCTGGCCGTGATTTCCAAATCGGGAACTACAACTGAGCCTGCTGTGGCTTTCAGGATCCTGAAAAATCACATGGAGAAAAAGTACGGCAGGGAAGAAGCGAAAAGCCGCATCATTGCTATTACGGATAAAAGCAGGGGCGCTTTGAAAAAACTGTCGGATGACGAAGGTTATAAAACATATGAAATACCCGACGATGTTGGCGGGCGTTTCTCGGTACTGACGCCGGTCGGGCTTTTACCCATTGATGTAGCAGGATTCGATATCAGGAAACTGGTGGCAGGGGCTGTCGGGATGCGGAAGCATTGTCTGGAATCATCTTCAGTGGATGAAAATTATGCAGCCATGTACGCCGCTATCCGCAATACCCTTTACCGGCAGGGAAAACAGGTTGAAATCCTGGTAAATTATGAACCCTCGCTGCAGTACCTTACCGAATGGTGGAAACAACTGTATGGTGAAAGCGAAGGTAAGGACGGCGAAGGATTATTCCCGGCAGGTGTCGGCTTTACAACCGATCTGCATTCGATGGGGCAGTACATCCAGGAAGGGCAGCGCATACTATTTGAAACGGTTCTTTCCGTTGGATCTCCTTCGAGGGGGTTGACGATTCCCTTCGACCCCGACAACCTTGATGGAATGAATTTTATTGCAGGTAAATCACTTCATGAAGTGAACCAGATGGCAGCCCTCGGAACGGCCCTGGCCCATATCGACGGTGATGTTCCCAACTTCAGCATTCATATTCCGCGGGTTGACGAATATTCTGTCGGAGAGCTGCTTTACTTCTTTGAATTTGCCTGCGGGCTCAGCGGATACCTGCTTGGCGTCAATCCTTTCAATCAGCCTGGTGTAGAAGCTTACAAAAAGAATATGTTCGCCCTGCTCAATAAACCCGGGTACGAGAAAGAGTCGGATGCCATACGTCGCCGGCTGGGCCAGGCGCAATACTGAGAATTGTTTAAAGAAGGAGGTTTTATGCCCGACCTTTTATCTGAATACATGATGCGCCGTCTCGGCGAAATTCGTGAGGTTACCGGTAAGCCACAGGAATTGGGGCCGGTCATAACATTCTCGCGCGAAACCGGCTGCAACGCCTCAGGTGTTGCCCATGATCTGGCGATCAGGCTGAATGAACATGCCAAAGAGCACAACCTGCGAGGAGGATGGCAGTTTATAAACCGTGAGATTCTTGAAAAATCGGCCGAAAAGCTCCACATGGAAGATACGTCTCATATCAAGAAAGTTCTTACCGACAAGGAGCGAAATATGATGGATGAGGTAGTTGAAGCCCTTTCCGGAAAACGACACATGAGTGATCTGAAGATAAAAAAAACCACACAGGATGTCCTGAAGGAGTTTGCCGAACGGGGAAATATCATCCTGGTAGGGCGGGGCGGGGTCATTGCCTGCCGGCATATTACGCGGTCAATGCATATACGCATCGAAGCCCCCCTCGAATGGCGCATCAACGAAATCATGAACCGTTTCGGTTACGACCGGAAATATGCCCGGGAATTTGTCCTGAAATCGGATAAAGAACGTGAACGCGTTATCGAATGTGTTACCGGTGGAAAAACCAGCAATACCCTGTTCGATATTATTGTTAATGGTAGTCGTTTCACCATAGGTCAGATCACAGAAATGGTCTTTCAACTGGCGCTGGCGAAAGAAATAATCTGAGCGTAACAGGCCATGGGCCGGAATTCTGATATGTCAAATTCATTGCATTTATCCGTTTCGGAATTAACCATTCAGTTCAAACACGAAGAAGGCGTTGCCAAAGCAGTTGACGGTGTTTCTTTTGAAGTTACCCGCGGCAGGACGCTTGGCATAGTGGGGGAATCGGGTTCCGGCAAGTCGGTTTCGTCACTGGCTGTCATGCGGCTGTTGCCGCCCGGTACGGCCAAGGTTACTTCAGGAAAGATTTTATTTCATCTGAATAACGGTGAAAGCACAGACCTGTTATCGCTCAGCGACAAAGAGATGCGTGCCTGGCGCGGAAAGCGTATTTCCATGATCTTCCAGGAACCGATGACTTCCCTGAATCCTTCCTATCGTTGCGGCAGGCAGGTTATGGAGATTATTCTTGAACACGAAAAGGTTTCAAAGAAGCAGGCGCGCCAACGGGCATTGGCGCTTTTTGATGAGGTACTCCTCCCCCGCCCTGCCGAAATCCTGAATGCTTATCCGCACCAGCTTTCGGGCGGACAGCGCCAGCGTGTGATGATTGCTATGGCCATTGCCTGCAACCCCGAAATCCTGATTGCCGACGAGCCTACCACGGCGCTTGACGTTACGGTTCAAAGAGCCATTTTAAATTTATTGAAATCGCTTCAGCAGAAATACGGCATGAGCCTGGTCTTCATCTCACATGACCTGGGGGTAATTGCCGAAATTGCCGATGAAGTTGCCGTGATGTATAAAGGCAAGGTTGTTGAAAAAGGGCCCATCCGGCAGGTCTTCACCCGGCCGTCTCATCCCTATACCAGGGGCCTGATAAATTGCCGTCCGGCGCCCGGAACCCGCCCGGTGAAACTGCCGGTGATTGCAGATTTCCTGGAAAATGATAATCCTGTGGTTAGCCTGGTACCTGTGACCGAGAGGCTTGAAAATCACAGGGTTTTATATGCAAAAAATCCGCTGCTTTCAGCCGCAAATATTATTGTCCGGTTTCCGGTGGTCAGAAACTTTTTCGGAAAGGCTACCCGTTTTGTAACGGCGGTCAACGATGTCAGTTTCGAGGTATATCCCGGCGAAACCCTGGGCCTGGTTGGCGAATCGGGGTGCGGAAAAACAACGCTCGGCCGATCGGTGTTAAGACTGGTTGAACCATCGGAGGGGACTATCCGTTATAATAATTATGATGTCAGGGCTTTTACCGTAAAGGAGATGCACAGCCTCCGCAAGAAAATGCAGATTATCTTCCAGGATCCTTACTCTTCGCTTAATCCTCGTATAACTGCCGGTTTTGCTATCATGGAACCCATGAAAGTGCATAAACTGTATGGTACGGATGAAGCGCGAAAGGAAAAGGCCCTTGAACTTCTGAAGAAAGTCGGCCTTGAAGAAGCGCATTTTTACCGTTACCCGCATGAATTTTCAGGGGGGCAGCGTCAGCGGATCTGCATTGCCCGTGCGTTAGCGGTAAAACCTGAATTTGTTATCTGCGACGAGTCGGTGTCGGCGCTCGATGTGTCGGTTCAGGCTCAGGTGCTGAACCTGCTCAACGACCTGAAGAAGGAGTTCGGGCTTACCTACATTTTCATTTCGCACGACCTTGGGGTTGTGCGGTATATGAGCGACCGGATCCTGGTGATGCAAAACGGGAAACTGCAGGAAGCCGGCGAGGCCGATGAAATATATACACAACCTAAATCGGAATACACCAAAACACTCATCGACGCCATTCCGAAAGGATTATAAACATTGGCATTTTTTTTGACGTCGACGTACAGCAATAAAAAAATAAACCTATGCAAAAAAAATCGAAAAAAACAACAGCCAATATAGAACGCAACGCTTTTACCAACCAGGTTTTCAACCTGTTTGCCGAGAACCCGTCGCACAGTTTTAATTTCCGGCAAACGGCCTCCCAACTTGCCGTTACTGATAAAAAAGAAAAGGACGAGATTAGAACCATCCTTCATAACCTTTGCATCCAGGGGTCGCTGGTAGAGATGAACCGGGGCAAGTACAAACTCAATCCGGAACTTATCGTGGCCGTTTCGAAGGAGAACACCGTTACCGGTATCGTTGACATGAAGCAAACCGGCAAAGCCTATGTGATTACCCCCGATCTTCCTGAAGATGTATTTATAAATGCCGGCAACACGCATCATGCCCTGAACGGCGACAAGGTGCGCATCCACCTTTTCCCGAAGCGGGCAAACCGCAAAACCGAGGGCGAGGTCGTTGAAATTGTTGAAAGGGCAAAAAAACAGTTTGTCGGCATTGTTCGTGTTTCAAAAGGTTTTGCTTTCCTGGAACCCGACAGCGCAAATGTTCCGGTGGATATCTATATTCCGCTGGCTGCGCTGAAAGGCGCCAAGAATGGAGAAAAAGCGGTGGCTGTGATCACCGACTGGCCTAAAAGGAGCGCCAATCCTGTGGGAAAAATCATCCATGTGCTGGGTGAACCTGGCAACAATAACGTGGAGATGAACGCCATCCTGGCCGAATTTGATTTTCCGCTGGCATTCCCGAAGGCTGCTGAAGAGGAAGCCAAAAAGATAAAGAATGAAGTTCCTGCCGATGAGATTGCCCGCCGCCGCGATTTTCGCGATGTTTGGACCTGCACCATTGACCCGGCCGACGCCAAGGATTTCGACGATGCTCTTTCGCTGAAAAAGCTGCCGGGAGGAAACTGGGAAGTGGGCGTTCATATTGCCGACGTATCCTACTATGTACAGCCGGGATCGGCCATCGACAGGGAAGCTTATGAACGCGGCACTTCGATATACCTCGTCGACCGTACCATTCCCATGTTGCCCGAACAACTCTCAAACCTGGTTTGTTCCCTGCGCCCCGACGAAGAAAAACTTTGCTATTCGGCGGTCTTTACCATGAATCCGAAAGGGGAAGTGCTGAATGAGTGGTTCGGGCGAACCGTGATCAGATCAAACCGCCGTTACAACTATGAGGAAGTGCAGTCGATCATCGAAGGGGCCGACGGCGATTTCAAAGAGGAATTGATGACCCTGCACGGATTGTCGTCAAAATTGCGTGACGAAAGGTTTAAAAAAGGCTCCATCGCCTTCAAATCGCAGGATGTAAAATTCAGCCTCGATGAAAACGGGAAACCCCTGGGAGTGATCATCAAAGAACAAAAAGAAGCCAACTGGCTTATTGAAGATTTCATGCTGCTTGCCAACAGGCGCGTGGCAGCCAGCATCGGCGACCGGAAAGGGGAAGGGGAGAAGAAAACCTTTGTTTACCGGGTCCATGATGAACCCAATCCCGACAAACTGGCCAATTTCACGGAACTTTTACGAAAACTCGGGTATAAATTCCAAACCAACAACCGGCGTAACATTTCGACTTCCTTTAACCGTTTGTTTGACGATATCATCGGAAAAGGCGAGGAAAACATGATTGAAACCGTGGCCATCCGTACCATGGCGCGGGCCGAATATTCCACCCATAACATCGGCCATTACGGGTTGGCATTTAGTTTTTATACGCATTTTACCTCTCCTATCCGCCGTTATCCCGATCTGATGGTGCACCGGCTGCTGGACCGTTATCTCAGGAATAAACCCAGTGTTGAACAGCAGGAGTACGAAGATTACTGCGTGCATTCCAGTGAAATGGAACGCAAGGCCATGGAAGCAGAACGTGCAAGCGTCAAATACAAACAGGCTGAATACCTGATGGATAAAATAGGGCAGGAGTTCGACGGCTTGATTTCAGGAGTGAGCAAATGGGGTCTTTTTGTTGAGCTTAACGAAAGCAAATGTGAAGGGATGATTTCATTACGCTACCTCAACGATGATTTTTATTATCTTGATGAAGAGAATTACCGCATTATAGGCCAGCGTTGGGGCAGGGTATACCGGCTGGGCGATGTTGTGCGGATACGGGTTAAAAAAATTGATCTTCAGAAGAAGCAAATGGATTTTGAGCTTGTCAACGACGGAATTAAAAATCAGGCTTCAGGCACTGCTTCGCGTAAAACAAAAGGACAAAAATAAGCAGTCTTTGTTTTTCACTTGCCCTGATTGATTTCATAACGTATATTTGTGAGTTACCTCTAAACGTCGGAAGTCGTTTACCGGTATTAAGCTATGAATCAAATCAGTTTAACCCAAAAACTTCTTTTATGAAATTCTGTCCAAATTGCGGCGCCGAGCTCAAAGAAGGCGCAAAATTCTGCGCATCCTGCGGATTCCAGATTCAAAACCAGGAACAAACTCCTCCGCCTCCGGTACAGCAACCTCAGCAAACTTTCGAAACCCGCGAAGCAGCCAGTGTATTCACCGATGCGATTAGCGGAAAGACAAACCTGGTTCAGCGGGCAATCAATATCCTTACAAAACCCAAAGTTGAATGGCCAGTGATCAACAACGAGCAGCCCAATACCATGAAACTCATTTTTGGATATGCGCTGATCCTGGCCCTGATACCGGCAATTGCCTCCTTTATTTCGCTGGGGGTGATTGGAACATCAGTGATGGGATTTACCTACCGCAGCGTTTCCGGCGGTATCATGCAGGGCCTCATTCAGTTGCTCTCGGGAGTTATCGGCGTTTATGTGCTTGCCTGGGTGATTGACATGCTTGCTCCGTCGTTTGATTCTACCAGGAATTTCGGCAAATCATTGCAACTGGCGGTTTATTCCTATACGGCATCCTGGGTAGCCGGAATTCTCCTCATTATTCCCGGAGTCCGCTGGCTTTCATTCCTGGTAGGATTATATTCCATCTATCTGTTAGTAGTCGGAACCCCGGTAATGAAAAATACGCCGAAGGAAAAAGTTGCCGGTTACGTTGTGATTACCTTCATCGTAATGATTGTCCTTTATTTTTTGCTTGCGCTGATTCTTGGCGCCATTCTGGGTCTATTCTTTGTCGGAAGTATGCGGGGCATGGGATTTTAACAGTCTCAGAAAATCAATTAAATAGCTGGTGAAATAATTTCCGTACGGTTGAGGGCCTTTTGTTCGATCAACCGTACGGTATTTTGACAAACAATTGAATAAAAAGCCAACGCCATGAAATTTTGCCCCCAATGCGGAACAACCCTTATTCCCGGCGACCGTTTCTGCCAGGAATGCGGTTTTGATATATCTCTGATACAAGATCAGGCTGAACCGGTTGCAGAGGAAACCAAACCTCAGCCTGAGCCCGTTCAGGCTCCTGTTGCCGGCCAGTTTTGTCCTCAATGCGGAAAACCCCTGATTGCCGGCGACCGTTTTTGTCAGGAATGCGGTTTCGATACACAGCAACCTGTTACGGCCAAAGTTGATACTGCGCAGCCATCCTCAC
>Ga0209098_1000386_pt1 | contig 49038 bp, 47 predicted proteins | sample AD_JPNHW1_MetaG_FD_184429 | JGI IMG/M metagenome (GOLD analysis project Ga0209098, IMG submission 184429) | Active sludge microbial communities of municipal wastewater-treating anaerobic digesters from Japan - AD_JPNHW1_MetaG (SPAdes) (version 2) | ecosystem: Engineered > Bioreactor > Anaerobic...
CCGGGACTCCCGCCGCTGTCCGTGGGCGTGGAAGCCCAGATCGCCGCCCTCCGGAAGGGCGTCGCCGCGATCTATCCGGACATCCAGGGCATTCCCGAGCTGAAGCCCGAGATGGCCCGCTTCGTGAAGCTGTTCCTGGACGTCGACGTGGACCCCGAGCACTGCCTGCCCACCGTGGGTTCCATGATGGGCGGCCTCGCCTGCTTCCTGACCCTGAACCGCATGCACGCGGACCGCGAGGGCACCCTGTTCATCGATCCGGGATTCCCGGTCCAGAAGCTCCAGTGCAGGATCCTGGGCCAGGGATTCCAGACCTTCGACGTCTACGACCACCGCGGCCCGAAGCTGCGGGAGAAGCTCCTCGGCTACCTGAAGACCGGCAAGGTCTCCACGATCCTCTATTCCAACCCCAACAACCCGGCCTGGATCTGCCTCACGGACGAGGAACTGCGGATCATCGGCGAACTGGCCACGGAATACGACGTGGTCGTCATCGAGGACCTGGCCTATTTCGGCATGGACTTCCGGAAGGACTACAGCCATCCCGGCCGCCCCCCGTTCCAGCCCACCGTGGCCAAGTACACGGACAACTACGCCCTCCTGATCTCCAGCTCCAAGGTCTTCAGCTACGCGGGCGAGCGCATCGCCATGCTGGTGGTCTCCGACGCCCTGTGGTCCAAGAAGGCTCCGGACCTCAGGCGCTTCTACACGTCGGACCAGGTGGGCGCCGCCCTCGTCTTCGGCACGATCTACGCCATCTCCTCGGGCACCTCCCACTCCGCCCAGCACGCCCTCGCCGCCATGCTCAAGGCCGTCAACGACGGCCAGGTCAACTTCGTGGATTCCATCAAGGAATACGGCGAGAAGGCCAGGATCATGAAACAGCTGTTCACGGACCACGGGTTCCGGATCGTCTACGACAAGGACCTGGACGAGTCCATCGCGGACGGTTTCTACTTCACGGTCTCCTACCCTGGCCTGAGCGGCGACGAGCTGCTGAAGGAGCTCATGTACTACGGCATCAGCGCCATCGCCCTGTCCACCACGGGGAGCGAACGGACCGAAGGCCTGCGCGCCTGCACGTCCCTGACCCCGCGGGAGCAGTTCCCGATCCTTGAGGAACGGCTCCGCCGGTTCAACGCGGATCACCCCAGGCAGGAACAGCCGTAGCCCACCGGACGGGTCCGGATCCCCAGGATGCCTCTTGTGTCCTGGGGAAAGCGCTGTATCTTGCTGCAAACATGAGCCAGCTCCCCGGTCCGTTCCACCTCCTCCCCGGCCTCCAGGCTGGGGACCGGCCCGCGCCGGAGATCCTGGCGCGGGCGGCCTTCTGCCGGGAGGATCCGGCGATCCGGCTGCTCCTCGAAACGGCCGACCAGTTCGCCCTGGTCCTGGACGAGGCCTTCCGGATCGTCGCGGCCAGCGGTCCGGTGCTCGAAGTTCTGGACCTGGAGCGGGTCGATCCGGTCCTGGGACTGACCCCCGGCGACCTGTTCCGGTGCCCGGGAACCACGACCGGCTGCGGGGGCATGGAGGGCTGCCAGGCGTGCGGGATCCTCCTTTCGGTCCAGGCCTGCAGGCGCGAGGGAGCCCCGGCCAGCCGGGAGGCGCTGCTCCCGCCCCCGGGGGAATTCATGGCGCGGGCCACGCCCCTGCGGTCGGCGGGACCTCCCCTCGTCCTGCTTTCCCTGCGGGACATCGGCGAGCGCAAGCGCCTGGAAGCCCTGGAGCAGTTCTTCTTCAGGCAGGTGCTGAACCTCGCCGAGGGGCTGGAGGGGACGGTGCGCATCCTCTCGGCCATGCCCCAGGACACTCCGCTCCTCATCCACCAGCTCGCCGATTTCACCGAGCAGCTGACCCAGGAGGTCATGGGCCAGCGGATCCTCCTGCAGGCCGAGAACGGCTCCCTCCAGGTCGAGTTCCGCGACATCGAGCTGTCGGAGATCCTGGAGAGCCTGGGCGCCTTCTTCCGGAACCAGGACGTGGCCCACAGGCGTCGCCTCGAACTGCCTCTCCACCCCTCCGAGCACTTCCGCACGGACCCCGCCCTGCTCCTGAAGCTCCTCGCGGACCTGATCGCGAGCGCCTTCGAAGCCACGCCCGTGGACGGTACGGTCCGCGTGGAATACCTGCGCGAGGAAGGGTGGAGGCGTTTCACGATCCGCCACACCGGCGCCCTCCCGGCCGGATCCGCGGCCGGCGTCTTCCGGAGATCCCCCCGGGGCGGGATGCGGCTGGGGGCCTTCGGTCTCAAGCTGCTCGCCGAACGCTACCTGGAGGGCAGCCTGCAGTTCAGCGGCGAGGCCGACGGCGGGTGCTTCACCCTGGCCCTGCCCGCGCCCGAGCCCCTGGAGGAAGCCGGGGCCTGCCCGGGCGAGGGGGCGGTTCCGGAATCCGGGCCGGTCCCCCCGGAACACCCTGGACTGGGCACTGTCCTGGTCGTGGACGACATGAAGGTCACCCGGCACCTGGTCCAGTCAGTGCTGGCCAAGGATTTCAGGGTCGTGCTGGCCGACAACGGACCGGAGGCCCTCGCCCTGGCCGCGGCGCACCCGCCCGACCTCGTGGTGCTGGACGTGGTCATGCCCGGGATGGACGGCTACTCCGTATGCCGGAAGCTGAAGTCCGATCCCAGGACCGTAGGCGTCCCCATCATCTTCCTCACGGCACTGCTGGAGAAGGCCCACGAGACCCAGGCCCTGGCCTCGGGAGCCATCGATTTCATCACCAAGCCGATCAGCCCCGAGGTCCTCTACGCGAGGGTGCGCAACCACGTGGAAATGAAGCAGGCCCAGGACCGGCTGAAGGACCTGAGCCTCCAGGACAGCCTCACCGGCATCGCCAACCGGAGGGCCTTCGACGGCGCCCTCGAGCAGGAATGGCGAAGGGGGATCCGCAGCCGGCACCCGCTGTCCCTGATCATGGGGGACGTGGATTTCTTCAAGCGCTACAACGACGGCCTCGGCCACCAGCAGGGAGACGCCTGCCTTCGCCGGGTGGCGCAGGCCTTCGCGGCCGCCCTCCACCGCCCAGGCGACCTGGCCGCCCGCTATGGGGGGGAGGAGTTCGCCTGCATCCTCGGGGATACGGACCTGGACGGCGCCATGCGGGTCGCCGAGGCGATCCGCGAGAAGGTCGGAGCCCTTCACATGGACCATCCGGATTCAGACATCGGGCCCGGAGTTCTTATTGAACTAGAGCGAAAAACCGCGTCCCCAGTGTATTTCCGAGGACGGGCATGTTGTCTGTCTGGCTACAAGGCGTCTAGCTGGAGCAGGTCGAAAGCCCGCTTCTGGTAGGGGGTGGGCGGGGTCACTCGGCGGAAGGTCGGCAGCTTGGCAATCGAAGGCTGGACGATCTGCTGGGTCTGGGTCGCAAGGGTCTTGAGGATGCCCCGGAAATCCTGGACGAGGAATCCGTCGGGGGTGACTTTCCTGTTGCGTTTGGCCAAGGCCACAGGGGTGGCCCGGGTGGGGGCAACGATGGTGATCCGGGTGGCGTGCCGGGCCTCGGCGTCTTCCTCGGCGAACAGCAGCGGCGCCAAAGCCCGCCGCATGTGCCATTCCACATAATAGGCCAGCATGCAGAGGAAGGCATGGGCCCGAACCCGGTCGGACAGGGCGTGATAGATGGGCCGGATTTCCAGGTCGACGGTCTTCAGCAGGCGGAAGGCTGTCTCCACATGGCTGAGTTCCTTGTATGCCTTGACGGCCTCCTCGGCGGAAAGCGTTTCGGAGCCGACGCTGGTACGGATGACATAGAAGCCGTCCAGGGCGGCATCATCCTGGATGAACTGGGCCTTTCGATGCCAGGAAAGACACTGGTCGGTGATGCGCAGATCAAAGAAGCGCCCCGTCTGGTAATGCCCCAGAACGGCGCCCACCTTCTTGCCGATCTCCCCGGCGCCCTGCAATGGCTTCCTGGCCCGGTCCACGGACTGCTTGATGATCTGCAGTTCCCGCTCTGTCCGCTCCAGGAGTTCCCCTCTTCGGCGGTGCCGTTCTTCAGCCAGGATGGGGTTCCGACAGACCATCAGGCGCTCTCCGGGGTAGACGGGATCCGTGATCTCCGCCAGATCCACCTCCTCGAACAGGGATGGCTGGAAGGCGCCTCGCTTGATCAGATCATTGATCGCCGGCCGGCGCAGGGCCGTGACCCAATCCAGTTCGCAGGGCTGCAGATCTTCCCTGATGCGGGCCGAGCGGAGGATGCCGCGATCAGCCACAAAGACCACCTGCTTGAGTCCGAAGCGTTCCCGCACCTTGGTCACCTGTTCGCCCAGGGTTCCGCACTCGGAGGTATTCCCGCTGAATACCTGCACGGAGACCGGGATGCCCTCCCGGTTGCAGAGCAGGCCGACCACGATCTGGAGCTTATCGTTCCGGTGCTCCTTGCCATGGCCATAGGCGCCCAGCGGACAGGTGGTCCCCTCCAGGAAGACCGTGGTGAGGTCGTAGAGCAGAAGCGCCCCGTCCTGGAGATGGCGCTTGGCAAGCTTGTTCTCGATGGCTTCCTGGTGGTCCAGGAGCCAATCCATGGCCCGATAGAGTTCGTCCACCTTGACGGGCCCAAGCTTCAGGGCATCTCCCAGGGTGGAAGTCTGGGCGTCCCCCAGCTCCCGGGCTAGGGCGAGTTTGCTCCCGGGATCCAGGATCCGGCCGACAATCATGGCCAGAACCAGGTCCTTTTCCCGACAGGGGCGGGCCAGAAGCAGCGTGTCCATGCCCAGGCGCCGGGCCGTGCCCAGCACTGCCTGAACGTGGCCGTGGGGAATCGTAGCGACCACCTCGCCTCCGGTTGGGCCGTCCTCTCTGGCCGAATCCAGGGCTGCAGCCAGAGCTGCCAGTTTCTCAGGCGACCACTTGCTGAGGTTGGCCAGAGTGCGGTTCTTGACCTTGCCGTCCTCACGGTAGGTTTCCCGCAGGAGAATTGCAGGCGGAGAGTTCCGATTGGGGATGACCGAGATGAACATAACCACAATATAGGCAGTTATGATCTGTTATCAAGTGCCTGATGATAATATTTACATGGCTACATATTGCACGCGCAAACCTGCATACGCAGTGGTGGCGAAGCCTGCGCGCTTATTCCGCTATAAACTCCCGTCGGGCCGTGGGTGACGGTCAGCCTGGGGGTCGCCACGGCGATGCCAGACCGCAGGGCTGGATTCCTGTCCCTGGTGGAACGCGCCGACCAGCGGCTCTACGAGGCCAAGCGCGGAGGCCGCAACCGGGTCGCGGGGTCCGGCTGATCCATCCGGCGGTCAGGCGCCCCGCCTCCAGCGCTCGGCGCTCCGGGCGACGCGCCTTCCCAGCGTCTCCCCGGTCGCCTGGTCCGCGGGACCCGGCTCCTGGTCGGGCGGGACGTTGCCGGCCTGGGTCATGGCGCCGAGATAGCTGGAAAGACGGTTGACCCCGTCGGGGACCACCAGCTCCCCGAGCCCCACCCACAGCATGCCGTGCTGAGCCGCGAAGACCGCCAGGGTCTGGAGGGTGTTCAGCTTGTCTCCGCTGAGCCCCATCGAGTTGGTGAACCCGGCCGCGAGCTTGTCCTTCCATTTCTGCTCGGCCCAGATCCGGGCCGTGGCGTCCATGAACATCTTGAACGGCCCGCTCACGCAGCCCATGTAGGTCGGCGTGCCGAAGACGATCGCGTCGGAATCCTCGAGCGTAGCCCAGTGCCGCTCGATCTCTTCCACGGGGACGAGCGTCGCCTCGGTCCCGGGTATGGATGAGGCCCCCCGTGCGACCGCTTCCGCGATCACCTTCGTGTGCCCGTATCCGCTGTGATAGACAATGGCTATCCTGGCCATGACGACTCCCTGGTGAAGATTGAATGAACGGACTCCATGCTCCGGACCGGGTCAGCGGGCCGACTGCCACTGCTCCAGGCGGAACTCCGCATCGAGCACCAGGCCCTTCAGGAAGGGATCCTGGAACTGGCACACCTCGGCGATCTCCCAGTCCGTATCCTGCATGACGAGCAGCGGACCTTCAGGCTCCATTCTGATGGCCAGCGTGAGCATGGGATCCTCCTCTGCCGATCTGATGACGCGAAGAGCTCCGTCGTTTCGTGTCAATGTCCGTCCAAGTTGGTTGAGGCGTCGCGCTCCAAACATATGCAAGCGAAGCTCGAATGCCAGTGGGTCGAACTTAGAAAAAAGAGTCGAAGGCTATCGTCCCTGGAGACGGAGCAGGTCTTCGGGCCGGTCCAGGTCCTGCTCCCCGCCGGGAAAGGGCACCTCCAGCACCTCTCCCTGGCCGAGCAGCCCCCTGGCGCCCCGGTCGCCCCGCAGCTGCAGCAGGGCATCGAAGTCCGTGCTCGGGAAGAGGGCCGGAATGCCCCTGGCCCCCGAATAGGCGCTGGCGATCCGCTTGCCGGGATGGTCCCGGTGGAGGCGGAGGATCCGCGCCAGGAGTTCCCCGTCCAGGGCGGGCTGGTCGCAGACCAGGAAGACCGCCGCCCTGGCGTCCAGGGGCAGGGCCGATGCGGCGACCCGGAGGGAACTGGCCATGCCTTCCTCCCACTCCAGGTTCCGGAGGCACTGCACCGGGAGGTCCCTCAGGACCGCCTGCATGCGCTCCGCCTCGAAACCGAGGACCACGAGCACGGGGTCGCACGCCAGGAGGGCGATCCGGGCGGCGCGGTGGAGGAGCGCCTCGCCAGACATCTCGACGAGCTGCTTGGGCCTCCCGAGGCGCTTGGACGCCCCGGCGGCGAGGATGACGGCGGGAGTGGACATGGCGGGACCCAAAATACCATGAGTGCCCCCGCTCCCCCACGACTCTCTCCTGGCACGGCAATCGCCCCTGCAGGAGCTTGGTGTCGGGAGACCGTCTTGTTCCGTATCGTCAGCCTCTTCCTTGGATTGATGCTCTGGCCGGCCTTCGCGGCCCGGGCCCAGACCCCGCCGCCGGGCCCCTCCGAGCAGGCGCTTCAGGCCCCCCTGGACCTCAAGGACGAAAAACCGACGCAGGACCAGAACCTGTCCGCCGGTCCTTCCGCCTTCAAGGCCTTCGGGTCCGTGGTGCTGGTCCTGGGCCTCGCCGGCGGCGGCCTCTGGGCCTTCCGGAAGTGGGGCGCCAAGCGCATGCCGGGCAGCGGGGGCAGCAGGATCAAGGTGGAGGAGACGCTCAGCCTCGGCGACCGGCGCTTCGTCTCGATCCTGAAGGCCGAGGACGAGAAGTTCCTCGTGGCCCTCAGTCCCCAGGGGATCACGCTCCTGGCCCGCCTGGACAATTCCGAGGATCCGCCCTTCGAGCAGGCCCTGGACCAGCAGATGGAGCTGAACCACCCGATGCCCGTGAAGGACATGGAGGCTCTGCTCAAGGGGGACCTGCCATGAAGCGGCTCCTGCGCTGCTGGCCCGTCCTGCTCCTCCTGGTCCTCGGCGTGGCGCTCCACGCGGCGGAGCCTGCCCCCGCGAGCCTGCCGAGCGTCACCATCGATTTCGGGAAGACACCCCAGGGGCCGGGCCTCAGCTCCACCCTCCAGGCAGTCCTGGTCCTGACGGTCCTGACCCTCGCGCCCACGATCCTCGTGACGACCACCTGCTTCACCCGCATCGCGGTGGTCCTCCAGTTCCTCCGGCAGGGCATGGGCACCCAGCAGGCCCCCTCGAACCAGGTGCTCATCAGCCTTTCCCTGGTGCTCACGTTCTTCGTCATGGCGCCCGTGGGCCGGGAGATCAACCAGACCGTGCTCCTGCCCCTCAACCGGAACGAGCTGACCGTGGACCAGGCCATGACCCGGGCGGCGGCTCCCCTGAAGGTGTTCATGCTCAAGCACACGCGGAAGAAGGACCTTTCCCTCTTCATCGGCATCTCGAAGACGCCGCCGCCCCAGACCAAGGCGGACGTGCCCCTGGAAGTCCTCGTGCCGGCCTTCCTCATCAGCGAGCTCAAGACGGCCTTCGAGATCGGCTTCCTGATCTTCCTGCCGTTCCTGATCGTGGACATGGTCGTGGCCAGCGTGCTCCTGAGCATGGGCATGATGATGCTGCCGCCCGTGAGCATCTCCCTGCCCTTCAAGGTCCTCCTCTTCGTGATGGTGGACGGCTGGTACCTGATCGTCGGTTCCCTCGTGCGCGGATACACAGGATGAGGAGGCTCCGGTGAACGAACTCATCATCGTCGGGATCGCGCGGGAAGCCCTGAAGACGGCGCTCTACGTGGCCGCGCCCGCCCTCATCGTCTCCATGTGCGTGGGCCTCGCCATCTCCGTCTTCCAGGTGGTCACCAGCCTCCAGGACGCCACCGTGGCCTTCGTCCCCAAGGTGCTGGCCGTGATGCTCGTGGTGGTGCTCAGCTTCTCCTGGATGGCGCGCATGCTCGGGGCCTTCACGACCCACATGTTCACCGACTTCAACACCATCGTCCGGCAGCTGCCGTGACGCCCCCCTGTTGAGCCGAGCCCTGTGCCCCCCCTCCTCGGCAGTCCCGCCCTGTGGACCCTGACCCAGGGGAAGGTGGTGCTCTGGATGCTCGTCCTGACTAGGCTCACGGGCCTGCTGGCGACCTTTCCAGGCCTTGGCCAGGAGCGGATCCCCACCCTGGTCCGGGTCGCCCTCGCGGCCCTGGTCGCGCTGGTCATCACCCCCGTGGTCCCCGTCCCCCGGACGCTCCCGGCGGGCATGTGGGGGCTCGTGGGCGTCATGGCCACCGAGCTCGCGGCCGGCCTGCTGATGGGCGTCCTGGTCGCCTGGATCGTGGACGCGGTGTCCTTCGCCGGACAGCTCATGGACTTCCAGATGGGATTCTCCTTCGTGCAGTTCATCGACCCGGCCACGTCCCACACGGTCTCCATCTCCGGTTCCATCCTCGGCCAGCTGGTGGTGCTCTTCCTCTTCATCTCGAACCTGCACCACGACATGATCCTGGGGCTGGTGGAGAGCTTCCGGGTGCTCCCCATCGGAGAAGGCCTCCCGGGCAGTCCGCTGGGCGCCGCGGCCATGGTGGGGCAGCTCCTGATCCGGGGCCTCCAGCTTTCGCTCCCGATCATGATCGCCCTGTTCTTCGTGGACGTGATCGAGGGGATCTGCGCGAAGTTCATGCCCCAGCTCCAGCTCATCCAGCTGGCCTTCCCCCTCAAGATCTCCGTGGGGCTCGTCATCCTCGGGTTCACGATCCGCGAATTCCCCGCCTGGATCGAGCCCCTCCTCGAATCGGCGCCGCGGGAGGCGCTGAAGCTGCTGAGGTAGGCGGATGGCCCACGATCCCTCCCGAACCGAGAAGGCGACCCCCAAGCGGAGGGAAAAGCTCCGCAAGGAGGGAAACGTCCTGCGCACCCCCGACCTGGACGCGGCGGTGCTGCTCTGGACGAACCTCTTCCTCTTCGCAGGCGCCTGGACCGCCACCTTCACCCTGATGGCCCAGCAGGTGGCCTTCTTCCTCAAGGCCACCGTCAACGCGGGCCATTTCACATCCTCGGATCTCCGCGGCCTGGTGTGGAACGTCTTCCTCATCGTCATGAAGATCCTCCTGCCCTTCTACGGCCTGAACTTCCTCGTGGCGCTGGCCAACCAGTTCCGGCAGCACGGGTTCAAGCCCCACTTCGAGCTCCTGGCCCCGAAGTTCGACAAGCTCAACCCTGTTCCCGGCTTCCGGCGGGTCGTCTCGCCCAAGTCGCTGATGGAAATCTTCAAGAGCCTCGCCAAGTTCGGCATCCTGGGCTGCGTCGCCTACCTCGTGCTCGAGCCCAGGATCCCCACGCTCCTCACGACCCTCAAGCTCCCCCTGGGCCAGAGCCTCGACTACATGCAGACCACCCTGTACGTGCTCTACCGCAACATCATGATCGCGATGCTGGTCCTCGCCCTGCTCGACTTCTTCTACCAGCACCACACGTTCGAGCAGAACATGCGGATGACGAAGCAGGAGGTCAAGGACGAGATGAAGGACGCAGAGGGGAACCCGCAGATCAAGCGCCTCCAGCGGCAGCAGATGATGCAGTCGTCCATGCGCCGCATCACCACCCAGGTCCCCAAGGCCTCCGTCGTGATCACCAACCCCACCCACTTCGCCGTCGCCCTGCGCTACGACGAGAAGACGGCCGCCCCCGTGTGCGTCGCCAAGGGCGTGGACCACCTGGCCTTCAAGATCAAGGAGCGAGCCAAGGTCTCGGGCGTGACCATCGTGGAGAACCGCCCGCTGGCCCGATCCCTCTACTACAACGTGGAGCTGGACCATCCGATTCCGCCCGAGCTCTACCAGGCCGTCGCCCAGGTACTGGCCTACGTCTACCGGCTGAAGGGGGCCGCATAGGCTTCGGCATGCCCTTTGCTGACAACCGGAATCACTCGTACTCAGGAATCCGTCCCCGGTGACCGAAAGATAGGATGAGTGATTTTGGTCCCCCCGTGCCCCAGCGCCCCATCGTCCCATCCCATCTGCCCCCCCACCGCCTCCTGCTGGTGGACGATGATCCCGTGCTGCGGGAAACATTGACGGTTCTTCTTGAAAATGAAGGCTTTAGAATAACGAGCGCCGCCTCCGGAGAAGAGGCGGAGGCCATCCTCCAGGCCACCAGGCCCCCCTTCGACCTCGTCCTGACGGACCTGGTGATGCCGGGCAAATCCGGCATGGACGTCCTGCAGAAGGCCCTGGCGGTCAACCCGAGCTGCACCGTGCTGGTCCTCAGCGGCTTCGGAAGCGTGAGGGAAGCCACCGAGGCGATGGATCTGGGCGCCTACGGCCTGGTCACCAAGCCTCTGCAGCTGGACCAGTTCAGGAACATCCTCCGGCGTCTCATGGAGCGCATCGAGCTGGTGACGGAGCGCGAGGAGCTGAGGGCCAAGGTGAAGGCCCTCCAGGCGCGCGTGGAGGCGCTGGAAGCCACCAAGGGCCGCATGGAGATGCTCGCGGACAGCATCTCCCTCAGCTCCGAATCCCCCTCGGAACCGCTCACGGACCTGGAGCGCCTGGCCACCCTCAAGACCCGGGGCCTCCTGACGGACGATCAGTTCGAGACGGCAAAAAAAGCATTGCTCGCCAGGTGGTTCGCGTGACATCGCTGCGGGGCCTCCTGCTCGTCCCGGCCGTGGTGATCACCCTTCCCGCCCAGGACGCGCCCGCCAGGATGACGGATGCCGAGGCGGAGGCCTTCGCACGCCAGGCTCTCTCCCTCCAGGGCCGGGCCGACCAGGAGGCGGCGCTCCGGAAGCTGAGGGCGCACCACTTCCGCACCTCCAGGATCCAGGAGCGGGAGTTCGTGCTGTATGCCCAGGGCATCCTGGAGGACCGGCTCGGGAACACCATGATGGCGGCCGCCGCCCTGCGCAAGCTGGAGGTCACCTGGCCCCAGTCCCGCTACCTGCTCGAGGTGCAGCCCATCCTGGCCCTCCGCTCCATCGAGCGCCGCCGGTTCAAGGAAGCGGAACTCAGGCTGCAGAAGGCCCTGTATTCGGACATCCCCGTGGAGAGCAAGCGCAAGGTCCAGGAACTCCTGCTCTGGGCCCTGTCCGAACAGGATCGCTTGGCGGAGGGCCTGCCGATCGTGAAGAACCTCCAGCCCCTGGGCGCCTCCAGGCCGTCCGAGCGCGGCCTCGTCGCCATCCTGGAGACCTTCTGCCTGGCCAAGGACAAGACCCAGGCGGAAGCGACGCGAGGAGACCTCCGGAAGTTCTACCCCGCCAGCCGCTACAACCAGCGGGCGGACCTGGCCTGGGCCCGGCTGCTGGGCACGACGGGGGACGCCCCGGGGTCGGCGGAGCTGCTTCGCTCCGTCATCAACCAGAATCCCGGGACCGGGGAGGCGGACGAGGCGCGCCTGGCCCTGGCCACCCTGCTCAGCGAAGGCAAGCTCCAGCCCAAGGAGGCGGGCGCGTTCCCCTCGCCCCAGAAGCTGCTGGGCGAGATCCGCCAGAACGACCGCAAGGGGGACTTCGCGCACAAGTCCCTTTTCGTTCAGCTACGCCTCCAGATGAAACAGGGGAACTGGAAGGAAGCCCTGGACACGTCCGCCAAGCTGCTCAAGGACGGGCCGGGCGCGGCGGAAACCACGGAGATCGGGGCGCTGCGGCTCCGGGCGCTGAGGTCCTGGGCCCAGCAGATGCTGGACAAGAAGACCCTCGCCCCCCTCCTGCCCTACCTGGACAAGGCGGGCATCAACGCGCTCCTGCCGGAGCAGCGCACGACCCTCGTGCGCACCTTGGCCCAGAAGGGATTGCCGGAACCGGCCCGGATCGTCGCGGAGCTGTCACCGGCCGCCGAGGGTCCGCTCCTGCTCAAGGCCGCTTCGGAGGCCGCGAGCCCGGAGGCCAATCCGGAAGAGACCTTGAAGCTGCTGTCCGCCAGGGGGGAGAGCCCCTCCCAGGCCCTGAAAAGGGCGCAGGTGCTCGTCGTCCTGGGACGATGGAACGAGGCCAAGGCGGTCCTGCGGCGGGCCGAACCCGGAGCGGAACGCGTGGCTTCCCTCCTGGCCTGCCTGCAGCGGCCGGCCGAGAAGCAGGAAGGGCCCGCCGGCCGCCTCCGGGAGGCCGAAAGGAGTCTGGCGCAGCTCCCCGAGAAGGGGCCGGACCGGGAGCCCATCGCGATCCTGGTGGCGGACCTGCGGGCGAAGGCGGGCAACTGGCGCGGGGCCCTGGACCTCTACCCCCAGGAGCCCCAGAAGGGCAACCGAGGCTGGGTCGCCCTCATGCGCGCCACCTGCCTGCTCAGGCTGGGGAGGAAGGACGCCGCCAAGACGGTCCTGAAGACCGCCCAGGACGAGCCGGATTTCAGGATGGAGCGCCAGACGCTCGGGAAGCAGATCGGCCTGTGAGGTCGTCATGCCGGTGGCCCGTTTCCATTTCTACGCAGAACTGAACGAGCTGTTGCCGCGGAAGGCCAGGCAGCGGGAGATCGCCCACGAGTTCGCCGGGCCGGTTCCCGTCAAGGACCGGATCGAGGCCCTGGGGGTACCCCACACCGAAGTGGAGTTCATCCAGGTGAACGGCTCGCCCGCGGGGTTCTCCCGGCGCCTCCAGGACGGCGATCTCGTCAGTGTCTATCCATTCATGGCGGTCCTGGAGAACCCCTGCCCCCTGCGGCCGCCCTATCCGCGGGGCCGCTTCGTCCTGGACCAGCACCTGACGAAGCTCGCGGTCTACCTGCGGCTGATGGGACTGGACGCCCTGCACCGCCCCTGCTTCCCGGACGCGGAGCTGGCGAGGGTGTCCGCGGAGCAGGACCGCGTGCTGCTCACCCGGGACAAGGGCCTGCTCATGCGGAAGCAAGTGGTCCACGGAGGCTTCATCCGCGCCACGGACCCCATGGCCCAGCTTCCGGAGGTGCTGCACCGCTTCGGTGCCCGGGAACGCTACGCACCCTTCTCCAGGTGCCTGGCCTGCAACGCCCTGCTGCGCGCCGTCCCGGAGGCCGAGGTGGCCCACCGCCTGCTGCCCAGCACCCGGAGCCTCTACCACGACTACTGGATCTGCCCGGCCTGCGACCGCGTGTTCTGGGAAGGCCCCCATGTGCGGCGCATGCGGACCTGGGTGGCCGGGTGGCTGGAGGATCCGGACCTGGCCTAGGCTCAACCAGCCAGGGGAAGGTTTCCGGTGAGCCGCTTCACGCGGGTGGATTCACCGAAGAGGCACAACCCCAGGTACCTCAGATCCCCTTCCCGGGACACCTTGAGGCGTGCCTCGTAGTCCTCGTAGCGCCTGGCCCGCTGGGCCGCCTCCGAGAAGTCCACGCACCCGACCCCCGGGGATTCCAGGGCCTGCCTGCGCAGGTCGGCGAGCCGCTCCCCCTCGCAGGCCAGGACCGGGATGGGCAGGTTCGTGATGCCGGGGTGGAGGCCGCCGTCGGCGTCCAGAAGGTCCTGTCCGACACCCTGCGGCAGGTGCCTCGCCGAACTGAAGGCCAGCACGGCGGCGGCATTCGCCAGCACGCCCGCAGGCAGGTTCCTGTCCAGCACGATCACGATCTTCATGACTCGATCCTCCGGATCAAGCCTAGGAGCGCGTCCGGGTCCGCATCTTGGACGGAATTGCGGTGGCCTTCTGGTAGGCGGCCGGCGTCATGCCCACGCGGTTCGAAAAGACCCGGGAGAAGTGGCTCTGGTCGCAGAAACCCGAATCCAGGGCGACCGCGGCGAGGTCCTGCCCCTTCCGCAGCCGTTCCTTGGCCGCGCTGATCCGGAGGTTCAGGTGGTAGGCATGAGGCGTCAGCCCGTAGGCCTCCTTGAACGACCGCACGAGGTGGTACCTGCTGAGGCCCGCCACCTGGCACAGCCGCTCCAGGCTGAGGGGTTCGCCGGGATGGGACCGCAGGAGGTCCATCACGCGGCCCAAGGCGCGGGCGGGCGGCACCGCGCGCCCGTTCTCCGGCACGGGGAGGACCTGCTCCAGATGCGCCAGGATGACCGGAATCGCGGTCCCGTCGCCGCTCCGGAGAGCCCGGAACGCCTCCTCCAGCCCTTCCGCGGAGGGCAGGACCCGGCAGGGAGCGGCGAACACGGCCTCCGGGCAGGCCCGGGGGTCCAGGAGGGCGAGGGTGTACTCCCAGCCGCTTCCCGCCACGGGATTGCAGGCGTGGACGACGCCGGGAGGAATCACCACGAGGCACTCGCCGGAGACCGGCACCTCCCAGCCGCCGATCCGGGCGAGGGTGGAGCCGCGCCAGACGTGGGCGAGGGAGACTTCGTCGTGGACGTGAGGCCGGTAGGCCCGCGAAAGGTCGGCGATGTGCTTCACCTCCCTGAGCGCCTCCGGTCCCATGGCCTCCCTCGTCCGGATCCAGGATCTCACGAATGCGGCTCACGCCGGTTCGATGCAGAGTTCGTGGAGCCTGGGGATCAGTTCCCGCAGCCTTTCGTCGCGCACGAGGAAGGCCACGGAAATGCCCGCGCCGCCCGCCAGGATGCCCCCGATGCATTCCTGCTCGAGGGTGGACAGGAGCGCGAGGGCACGGCCCGGCTGCCGGCTCAGCCCCTCGCCCACCAGGGCCACGCTGGACCAGCCGCGCTCGATGCGGATGCCCGAGCCCTCGAGCCGGGAGAGCAGCTCGACGGCATCCGGGTGCTCGGGACGCACCACCAGGAGGCCGCCCTCCGGCGTGCTCAGGAGCCCGTAGCGGACGGCCCCCGCATCCTGGAGATCGGAGGCCGCCTGGAAGACCGCGTCCAGGTCCCGGGCCGGCGGGAAGTGCAGGCAGACCAGTCCCTCCTTGTAGGCCACGGACGTGATGATGCCCGCCGTCCCCAGGGGCAGCTCGGCCAGGATCTCCGTGCGGGTGGCCAGGGGGCGCTGGGTGTTGGCCACCACCAGCCGGAACCCGCCCCGTTCCACGGGCGCCAGGGAATCCGCATGGAGGACCTTGGCGCCGAAGGCGGAGAGCGCGGCGGCCTCCCGCAGGCTCATGACCGGAATCGGCCGGGCCCCGGGCACGAGGCTGGGATCCGCGGTGAGCACCCCGTCCACGTCCGTCCAGATCTGGACCTCCTCCGCCTCCAGGGCCTCGCCGAGCAGGGTGGCGGAGGTGTCCGACCCTCCCCGCCCGAGGGTCGTGGTGGCTCCCCCGGGGCAGGCGCCGATGAATCCCTGGGTGACGAGGCACTCCCCCAGGGCGAGCAGCGGCTTCCAGGCCTCGCAGGCCTCCCGGATGAGGTCCGGCTGCGGCCGCGCCCGCCCGTGCCGGGCGTCCGTGCGCATCACCTCCCTCGCATCCTGGTGGCGGGCGGAAATGCCCTCCGACCGCAGCAGCGCCGTCAGCAGGTGGGCGGACAGCGTCTCGCCGATGGCGAGGGCCGCGTCCCGGGACTTCGGCGAGACTTCCCAGAGCAGGCCCATGCCCGCGAGCAGGCTCTCGAGACGGGCGAACAGCGGCGCCCACGCCGCCTCCACGGCCGGAGCGAGCCCGAGGGCTTCCGCCATCGCCCGGTGCCGCTCCTCGATGCCTTCGAACAGCTCCGTGGCGCTGTTCGTGTCCCCCCGGCCCGCGGCGGCCACGGCCTTGAGGATCTGGTCCGTGGCCCCGGAAAGGGCCGAGACCACGACGACGCCCCCGGCCGGAAGCTCCGAGCGGATGATGGCCGCCGCCAGGCGGATCGCGGCCGGCGAGCCCACGCTCGTTCCGCCGAATTTCAGGATCTTCATCGACATGTGCAGGCTCCTGCGAAGGTGTGGAATCAGGTACGGGGCCCCCGGCTCCCCGCGGCGTGCCGCGGGGAGCGCTCCCGGGCGCCGGGTCGGCCGGTCAGGCTTCCGCGAGCGCCTGTTCGAGGTCCGCCTTCAGGTCCTCGACGTGCTCCAGACCCACGGAGAGCCGGATCAGGTCGTCGGGCACGCCCGTGGCCAGGCGCTCCGCGGCGGAGAGCTGCTGGTGGGTCGTGCTGGCGGGGTGGATGACCAGGCTCTTCGCGTCGCAGACGTTCGCGAGGCGGCTGATGAGCTGGACCCGGTCGATGAAGGTCTTCCCGGCTTCCAGGCCCCCCTTCACGCCGAAGGTGAGGATGCAGCCGAACCCGGCGCCGGGACGGAAGTAGGCCTTGGCCGTCGCGTGGGAGGGGTGGTCCTCCAGGCCCGGGTAGTTCACCCAGGCCACCTTGGGGTGCGCCCGCAGCCACTTCGCGATGGCCAGAGCGTTCTGGCCGTGGCGCTCCACCCGCAGGGGCAGGGTCTCGATGCCCTGGAGGATGAGGAAGGCGTTGAAGGGGCTGATGCAGGCGCCCAGGTCCCGCAGGCCCTCCAGGCGCGCCTTGCCGACGAAGGCGGCGGCCCCGAGCACGTCCATGAGCTTCGCGCCGTGGTAGCTGGGGTTGGGCTCCGTGAACTCCGGGAACTTCCCGTTGGCCCAGTCGAAGTTGCCGCCGTCCACGATGATCCCCGCGATGCTGGTGCCGTGGCCGCCCAGGAACTTGGTGGCGCTGTGGACGACGATGTTGGCACCGTGCTTCAAGGGGTTGACCAGGTACGGGCTGGCGAGGGTCGCGTCCACGATCAGGGGCACCCCGGCCTGGGCGGCGATGCGCCCCACGGCCTCGAAGTCGGGCACGTCCAGCTTGGGGTTGCCCAGGGCCTCGAGGTAGAGGGCGCGCGTCTCCGGCCGGAGGGCCGAGCGGAAGGCATCCAGGTCGGTGCTCTTCACGAAGGAGGTGGTGATCCCCAGCCGGGCGAGGGTGTTCTTGAAGAGGTTGTAGGTTCCGCCGTAGAGGTTGTCCCCGCTCACGATGTGGTCCCCGGCCTTGAGGATCGTCGTGACGGCGAGGGTGATGGCCGCCATGCCCGAGGCGGTGGCCAGCGCCCCGACGCCCCCCTCGAGCCTCGCCACGCGCTCCTCCAGCACGGCCTGGGTGGGATTGCCCAGGCGCGTGTAGATGTTCCCGGGCTCCTCCAGGTTGAAGAGCCGGGCTCCGTGCTCCGTGGAGTCGAAGACGTAGCTGCTGGTCTGGTAGATGGGCACCGCCCGGCTGCGGGTGTCCCTGTCGGGGGCGTGCCCCGCGTGCAGGGAGAGGGTCTCGAAGTGGAGTGCGCGGTTCGTGGTCATGAGGACCTCCTGTCGGAAAGGGAGGTCTTCGCCGTCCATGCAAGCTCCAAAAGCGAAGGGGGCCCAACGATGTGGGCCCCTTCGCGTGTCAGTCTCAACAGCTCGGTATCTTTCCGGTGCTTTCGCACCAGCAGGAATTGGCACCACGCCCGATACGGCAGGTTGCCAAGGTTTCACAGGGCCCGTCCCTCCACCTTTCTGGATAGCTCGCTATGGAACTGACAAAGATCTCGACACCCCGATCATCGGCGGTCGCGCGCCGGCTGTCAAGCACGCCCCTGCGGGCGCCGTTCCCGTCCCCGGATCACCCTGCGGGCGATCCCGCGAAGGCCTCCAGCACGTCCCGCGGCGCCCGGAGCTTCCGCAGGCTCCGCGCCAGCCGTTCCCTGTAGCGGGCGAGGAGATCTCCCCCTCCCGTCCAGCGTGCCCGGTCCCAGTCCAGGGCCAGCACCCGCCCCTCGGGCGTCAGGAGGAAGTTGGTGGCGTTGAGGTCCGGGGCGAGAAGCCCCCAGGACGCCAGGGCCTTGAGCATCACCGCCACCTGCGGGAGGACGTCGGCGCTCCGTTCCCAGCAGGCCGGCCACGCCTTCGCCTCCGCGAACCGGGTCAGGAAGACGCCTTCCACTCCCCAGGCCCGGCGCCGGGACCCGTACCCGAGCGGCTCCACGGTGGGGAAGCCCGCCGTCCAGAGCGCCCGGTGCACCGCGAACTCCCGGGCGAACCGGTCCGGGGAGGCGTAGATCCTTTCGTTGACGTGCCTCACGAGGCCGCCCCGGCGATAGGGCCTGACGACGACCTCCCCGAGACGCAGGATGCCGCCCCTCCCGAAGGCGCCGGCCAACGCGCCCATCGCGCCTTCGAGGGACAGCCCGGCCTGGAGCCGGAGGTCCCAGCCGCTCCCAAGGCCGTGGATGGCCGCACCGGGGCACGAACGGGGCTCCCCCGCGGCGCCCCGGGGAGGATAGGGCCAGTCCGCGGGCAGGGACGGGATGGAGGATGAGCCGGACATGCCTCCCAGCTTGACGGGCCCTTCCCGGGAATGGAAGCGGAGCATGGCCTTGCGCGCCATCCTCGGCGGAGGATACTCATGGGTGTTGTCCTTGGGAGGATCCATGGGAACCTGCCCTCCCCGCACAGCCGTCCTGATGTGTCACGCGCCCATCGTCATTCCGCCCATCGGGCAGGATCGGGCCGGGGACTGCGAGGCCACGACGAGCGCCATGAAGGCGGCCGCCCTGGCCGTGGTCCGGTCCGGGGCCGGCACCGTCGTGGTGGTCTCTCCCCACACCCCGCGCCACCGGAAGGCCTTCGGCGTCGTGACGGGGGAGGTGCTGCACGGGGATTTCCACGCCTTCGGCATCAAGGGACTTGAAGCCACCTTCAGGAACGCCGTCGAGGTCGGCGCCGCAGTGTCCCACAAGGCGGGGAAGGTCGGCCTTCCGGTGTCGCCGTCGGACGTCCATGCCCTGGACCACGGCGCCATGGTGCCCCTCTGGTTCCTGGCCCAGGCGGGCTTCGCCGGAGAAGCTGTCGTCTTCGGGTTTCCCTGGGAGAGCGGCCCCGGCGACAACCAGCGCTTCGGCAAGGTGCTCTCCGCCGCCATGCACGACCTTGGCCGCTCCTGGGCCCTGGTGGCTTCCGGGGACATGAGCCACGCCCTGAAGCTCGGAGCGCCCTCGGGGTTCCATCCCATGGCCCACACCTTCGACGAAGCGGTCGTCGCCTGCGTGCAGGAGGGGCGCATCGGGGATGTGGCGGGCCTCGACCCGAAGCTGAGGTCCCTGGCCGCCGAGGACGTCGTGGAGTCCCTGGAGACGGCCTGCGGGGCCACCGGCGCCGATCCTGCCGGCCTGCGTTTCCTGTCCTACGAGGCCCCGTTCGGGGTGGGCTACCTGGTCGCGATCCTCCGGGAGGCCGGCGCGTGAACCTGCGCCCCGCCCGCTGGGGGCACCCCGGCGAGGGCGGGCGGGTGGTCTGCGGACTCTGCCCCCGGGCATGCAGCCTGGCGGAAGGCCAGAAGGGCTTCTGCGGCGTCCGCCTCAACGAGGGGAACGCCCTGCGCACCACCGTGGGGGGAGGCACCAGCGGCCTCTGCGTGGACCCCATCGAGAAGAAGCCGCTCTTCCATTTCCTCCCCGGCACCGAGGTGCTCTCCTTCGGCACCCTGGGCTGCAACCTGGGCTGCCTCTTCTGCCAGAACTGGGAGCTGAGCCGGGTGGACCAGGGCGCACGGATGCGCGCTTCCAGCCCCGAGGAGATCGTGCGCCTCGCCCTCGCGAGGCGTTGTTCCGGCGTGGCCTTCACCTACAACGAGCCCATCGTCTCGGCGGAGTTCTGCCTGGAGGTGGCCCAGGCCTGCCGCGAGGCCGGCCTGAAGACGGTCGCCGTCACCGGGGGCTACATCTCCTCCCCGGCGCGGGAGGCGTTCTTCCAGGCCATGGACGCCGCCAACGTGGACCTCAAGGGATTCTCGGAGGACTTCTACCACCGCTACTGCAGCGCCCGGCTGGCGCCCGTCCTGGAGACCCTGGCGTACCTCGCCCGGGAGACCCGGGTCTGGACGGAGGTCACCACCCTGCTCATCCCCGGCGCCAATGACGCCACGGCCGAGCTCGAGGCGCTCGCCTCCTGGGTCGCCGAACACCTCGGCCCGGACGTTCCCCTGCACTTCAGCGCCTTCCATCCGGCCCACCGGCTCCTGGACCGGCCCCGCACGCCCCTTGCGACCCTGCAGCGCGCGCGGACCGTCGCCCTCGCCAAGGGGTTGCGCTTCGTGTACCTGGGCAACCTCTGGAGCGAGGACGGGGGCACGACCTTCTGTCCGGGATGCGGTTCCGCCGTGATCACGCGCGAGGGATTCCGGATCGCCTCGTTCCGCCTGGAAGGGAACGCCTGCCCGGCCTGCGGAACCGTCCTCCCCGGCCGGTTCGGCCCCTGAGGCGGATGTCCCCTGGCGTCCAGGACGCCCCGGTGGTTCCATAGGAGACACCCGGAGCGTGCCCCATGTCCGACCACGATTCCCCCTGCATCGGCGAAGCGGAATACGCCCTGGAGACGCCCCTGGCATGCCCCCACTGCCGGCAGGAGCTGCGAAGCGTGTCCGTCGTCCGGCTCCTGAGGACGCGGGTCGACTTCGTCTCCACGCTGCCGAGGCGGGGCCACGTCATCATCTGCCCGTCATGCAAAGGCATCCTTTCCGCGGGGCTCAGTTGACGGGGCGTGGATCCGGACGAACGGACCGCCCGTTCACAGGCGCTTGATCATCCAGACCACGTCGAAGTCCTGCCCGTGCTTGTGGCCGATCCTCGGGAAGCGGCCGCACTCGGCAAAGCCGTGCTTGAGGTGGAAGGCGAGGCTCTCGGCGTTCCGCGAGGAGATGCTCGCGAGGACCCGCTGGATCTTCCGGGCGGCGGCATCCTCCAGGAGCCGGGTCAGGAGCAAGGTGCCCACGCCCCGACGCGTGGCGTCCGGATGGAGGAAGTAGGTGGCCTCCGCCGTCCGGTGGAAGCACTCCGAAGGATGCCAGGCATGCAGGAAGCCGAAGCCCTCCACGGCCCGGTCGTCCCCGAGGCAGGCGTAGGCCGGGTAGCCGTGGGCCATCGCGAGGAAGCGGTCGAAGGCCGCGTAGGGGAGCTGGGCTTCGCGGAAACTGGCGAACCCGTGGTCGACATAGTGGTTGTAGATGTCGATGCAGGCTCGACCGTGCCCTTCGGCGAGAGGCTCAAGAAAGGTACCCATGGATCACCCTGGCTGGAGACGGAAATTCTACCATCCCCAGCCGGGAGCCGAGGCCTCGGCTCAGGGGTTGGGCGCCGCGGGAGCCTTGGCGGGGGCGGGGGCGGGAGCCCCGGGCGTCTCCTCCTGCTGCTGCATCTTCTCTGCGGGGGCCTCCTCGGAGGGAGGGGGCACGAAGGGCGTGACCCAGGAGCGGGACGGAGCCTCTCCCAGGATGGCGGGGATGGAGACCACCGCCGTGTCCATGAAGGTCGGGATGGACAAGCGCCCTTCGACCTTCTTGTCGCCGCCGGAAACGACCTCGATGGAGACGCGGTGCCTGGGGCCGGCCACCGTGACCATGACCCGCTCGGCCCGCCCCATGGATTCGGGCTCCTTGCCGTCGATGCTCACCTCGACGGTTTCCGCCGACCGCAGTTCCTTCCCGTCGAGGGTCACGGCGTTGGTGTCCAGCAGGAGCGTGTGCCCCTTGCCGATGTAGAAGAGGAAGGCGGACAGGCCGAGCAGGCCCAGGACCACGCAGCTCCGCTGGAACGCGCTCCGGGAGATCATGCCGCACCTCCCTTGGCGCCCTTGGCGGGCGCGGCGCCACCCCGCAGTTCCGCTCGGGCCTCGTGCTCCTGGGTCATCCGCTTCCACTCGTAGAGCACCAGGGCCATGGCGATGACGCCGTAGCTCACGAACTGTCGGAAGTACTCGCCGAGCATCGCCGAGCCGATGAGGTTCTTCCCGGCCATGGGCGAGACCAGGAACAGCAGGTGGAACAGGGTCACGCCGATGAGCACGTTGGGAATGGACGCCCGGGTCACGGACGCGCCCCCGATGAGGAGCGCCGCGATGGAGAACATGCCGATCTGCTCATGGGAGGCCGTCGTGTTGATGGTCCCGAGGTTCTGCAGGAAGATCACCTGCCCGATGCCGGCGAGCACCGTGGAGATGACGATGGCCATGATGCGCGTGCGTTCCACGGGGATGCCCGCGGCGTCCGCGACCGCCCGGTCCTGGCCCACGGCGCGCATGTCCTGGCCGATCTTCGTCTTCCGGAACCAGACGATGAAGCAGCTCACCGCCGCGATGATCAGGTAGCTGAAGACCGGGATCTTCAGGCCCCCGATCTTCAGGGGGATGAGGTTGTCGATGCACTGCCGCACGCCGTCCAGGCCCACCACGTTCCGGATCCCGTAGCCCCGGGACAGCAGCATCTCCGGATTCATGATCGGGATGAGGGTCCCCATGGCGTAGAGCACGATCATCATGTAGAGGCCGTTCATGAAGAAGGCCAGGATGAACCCCGTCACCATCTCGCGGCCCTTGGCCATGTTCATGATGGAGCCGCAGAGCCAGCCCAGGAAGATCGAGATCGGCAGCGAGATGATCATGGCCAGGAGCACGCCCGGAATGCCCACGATGCCCCAGTCCATGATGAAGATGAGGCCGATCTGTCCCGCCATGGCGCCCAGCACCATGCCGAAGTTCAGCCCCATGCCGGCCATGATGGGCAGCAGCAGCGCGATCACCAGGAAGGAGTTCCGGCCCAGCCGCATGAGGATCTCCTGCATGAGGAACTGGCGCGGCAGGCCCGACACCGGGATGGCGACGGCGATGAGGAGGATGAAGAGAATGACGACGGCGTTCTCGATGAAGAAGAGTCGGAGCTTGGAATTCATTTCGCCACCTTCGTCTTGCGGGTCAGGGCGTAGAGGATCATGCCGTTGGAGACGATGATCCGGATGACGTCCGACATGTCCACCTTGAGCACGGCGTTGAAGATCGCGGGCGTCATGGTCAGGATGCCCTGGTAGAGGGCCGTCCCGATGAAGACGTGCACCAGGGTGGCCTTGTTCACCGACGCGCCGCCGATCAGGATGGCCGCCACCGCGGGGAAGGCCATGTAGAGGGGGCCCTCGTAGAGCTGGATGAAGCCGAAGCTCTGCTCGAACACCAGGATCCCCAGGCCGCCGAGCATCGTCGACATCATCACGCTGATGATGCGCATCCGGTTCACGTTGATGCCGGAGGCCCGCGCGTAGGTGGCGTTCGAGCCCACCGCCGTGACGGCCGTCCCCAGCTTCAGGTGGAAGAAGACCCAGATCAGGACGGCCACCAGGACGAACACCAGGATCGCGCCCGTCGGGAACTTGAAGCTGTCCCCGATCCGGACGGCCAGGAAGTCGTCCAGGATGTGCCGCCAGAAGCCTTCCACGGAGATGGTGGTCCGCAGGCCTTCCCCGCCGAACCCCCAGATCATCGTCGGGCTCTTGTAGGGCATGATCAGCCAGGCGATGGACATGATCATCACGGAGGAGAAGCCGACGTAGGTGGCGATCATCATCTCGCCCCCCTTCACGCGGTTCAGGAGCTTGCCGTAGCCGTAGCCGAAGACCGCCCCGAACACCTGGGAGATGCCGATGGCCACGACGAAGCCCAGGACGCCGGCGAAGCCGAACTCGATGCTGAGCGTGGCGCCCAGCAGGCCGGCGATGACGCCCAGGGAGAGGCCGAAGTTGAGCCCGCAGCCCGACTGGATCATGGGCACCATGGCGAGGACCATGATCCCGTTCATCCCGATCCGGATCAGGCTGTCGGAGATGGAGGCCGGCAGGCTCACCCCCACCAGGGGCGCCGCCAGGAACAGCGCCAGCAGGTAGAACGTGATGATGACCCGCGGCAGGCCGAAATCGGCGATGAAGCGCTTGATGCCTTCCATGTCTAGTTCCCTCCGCCGGCGGTCGCAGGCGCTTCATCCTTGTCCGCGCCGGCCATGAGAAGCCCGAAGTCCTCGACTGGGGCGGTGTGGGGCAGGATCCCCTCGATGCGGCCCTCGTACACGATGGCGATGCGGTCGCAGATGGAACGCAGCTCCTCCAGCTCGCTGGAGATCATGATGATGGTCGTGCCGTACTCGCGGTTGTACTTCTTGAGGGTGTCGAGCACCAGGTGCTTGGCGCCGATGTCGATCCCCCGCGTGGGCTCCGACACGAACAGCAGGTCGGGCCGAAGGGCGAAGGCCTTGGCCAGGCACACCTTCTGCTGGTTGCCCCCCGAGAGGGTGCCCGCCCGCTGCCTGGGCCCCGTGCACCGGATCTCGAGCAGCTTGATGTACTCCGTGGCCAGGCTCGACATGGCCGCGTCGGACCGCCACTTGAGGAGACCGCCCAGGAGCGGCGTCACGTACTTGTCCTGCACCTGCATGGCCGTGAAGGCGATGTTCCAGTCGATGCCCTCGTCCAGCAGGAGCCCGACCCCCCGCCGGTCCTCGGAGACGAAGGCCATGCGGCGCTCCAGGGCGGCCCTGGGCGAGTTGAGCGCGGCCGTGAAGGCGATGTTCCAGTCGATGCCCTCGTCCAGCAGGAGCCCGACCCCCCGCCGGTCCTCGGAGACGAAGGCCATGCGGCGCTCCAGGGCGGCCCTGGGCGAGTTGAGCGCGACGGGCTCGCCGTGGAGCGTGACGCTCCCCCCGGCCGGATAGAGCCCCATGAGCCCGTTGGGAATCCCCAGCTTGCCCTGGCCCGCCAGTCCCCCGATGCCGAAGATCTCCCCCTGCCGCACGGACAGGTTCACGTTGCGCACCGTCTCCCCGGGCATGTCCACCCAGAGGTTCTCGACGGTCAGGACAGGCTCGCCGTCCCCGGAGGCTTTCTCCTCGCGCGCGGCCGACTCCGCGTCGATCCTGGCCTGGGCCTCCATGGTCCGCCCGACCATGAGGGAGGCGATCTCCTTGATGGAGGTGGTCCTGGCGGCCAGGTCCTTGATGTTGTGCCCGTCCCGGAGCACCACGACCCGGTCGCAGAGCTCCACCACCTCCCGCAGCCGGTGGGAGATGAAGATGATGGCGATCCCTTCGGCCGACAAGGTCCGGAGGGATCCGAGCAGGGTCTCCGCCTCGCTCTCCGTGAGCACGGCGGTGGGCTCGTCCAGCACGATCAGCTTCACGTTCTCCCGCCCCAGCTCCCGCGCGATCTCCGTGAACTGCTTGTGACCCACCGGCATCTCGCGGACGAGCATCCTGGGATCCAGCGTGATCCCCAGCTTGTCGATGGCCTTCTTCGAGCGGCTCTCCATGGTCATGCGGTCCAGGGTGCTGATGCGCTTCCCGAAGATGTCGATGAGGATGGAGTTGTTGAAGGACTCCCGGTTGAGCAGGATGTTCTCCGTGGTCGTGAACCCCGGGATCAGCGAGAACTCCTGGTGCACCATGCCGATGCCGGCGTCCAGCGCCTCGAAGGGAGTCCGGAACCTGACCTCCCGGTCCTCGAACAGGATGGCCCCCTCGTAGCCGCCCGTCTCGTGGATCACCGGCATGCCGAAGAGGATCTTCATGAGGGTGGACTTGCCCGCCCCGTTCTCCCCCACGAGCCCCACGATCTCGCCGGGCGCCACGTCGAAGGAGACGTCGGCCAGCACGCGATTGCCGTAGAACGCCTTGCCGATGTTGCGCAGACTCAGAATTGGTTTCGCTGGATCCATGAATGCCTTCCGCTGCGATGGAACCGCCCCGGCGGGAGAGATCTCGCGGCCTCTCCCGCCGTGCGGGCGTTCCGTGTCGATGACGTCGTTCAGGGCTTCTTCTTGAGGCCGGAGGAGATCTTGAGGTACTTCTCGGGCACGTCGATGTCGGCGGAGTGGATGTAGCCCTTGCCGAAGATGTAGGTGTCCTGGAGGAGCAGCACGAAGTTGTTCAGCTTGACGCCGGTGGAGGCGTCCACGTAGTAGGAGCCGCCCCACTTGGCGCCGGGGGTGTACTTGGCGAAGGCCTTGAAGATGTCCTTCATGTTCGTCATCTTCGACTTGCCGTCGATGACGTTCATGGCGTGCTGGGTGAGGCCCACGGTCGCGCTGTAGCCGAAGGAGTAGGACCAGGTCCCGAGGCGGCCCTTGCCGCCCTTGGCGACCACGGCCTCCTCCACCTTCTTCATGATGGCGGGGAAGTTGCCCTTCTCGGCCTTGAGGTCGATGCCGAGGGCGCCCGGATAGCCGAGCAGGGGCGAGGGGAGGCTGGCTTCCACGAAGATGCCGCCGAACTCCACGACCTGCCGGATGAGGGGTTCGGTGTGGGCGTCGTTGGTGGCGTAGAAGCAGGTCGCCTTGCCGTACTTCTTGACCCACTTGGGCACGTTCTCGAGCATGAACTGCTGGGCGCCGACGACGCCGACGTCACTGGTGGGATCGGGGGCGGTCTCGAAGACGAACTTCAGGCCGAGGTCGTTGCAGGCCTGCTCGAAGATCATGCGGCGGCGGGTGAGGGTCTCGACGCTCATGTGGCGCGGGAAGGAGATGTGCACGAAGGTCTTGGCGCCGAGCTTCTTGGCGGCCCAGATCACGCGGTAGCCGGCGGAGACGAAGTCGTTGCGCATGATCAGGTCGGCGGTCTTGGCGACGACGAGGGGATCTTCCTGGGGCACACCGCCCAGCAGGAGGATGTCGGGCCTCATCTCGCGGACGCGACGGAAGCCCTCGGCGGTGCCGGGGATGGCCTGGTTCATGACGATGGCCTTCATGAGCGGATCGTTCGCCAGGGAGACGATCTGGGAGATGGTGGTCTCCTGCTCCGCCATGAAGTTGTTCGGATAGGTCAAGTGCTGGATCATGCCCCCGTTCTTGACGTCGCCGTATTCCTTGATCATGGCCTCGGCGCCGCGGAGGTCGTCCTCGCTCTGGCTGACCGTGCCAGTGACGATGCCGATGTGGTACTTGGCCGCAGCCTGGGCCATGGTCGCCGGGACGGCAACGCACAGGACCAGCGCGAGACGCGCCATCGCCTTACGTACGCTCATCATAGAGCCTCCTAGAAAGTTCCACCGAAGGATGGAGCGGGAATGAAGCCTCCGGGAGCAAGAGCAGTGCCAAGCGACGGATGGACGGCATGGGGCTGGATCCGCACCTGGAAGCAGAGAAATGCCTATTAACTAAACATTAAATCGATGAAGATCGTGATCACTGTGGCGAATTATGACTGTTTTCCTCCGGGCGCGTCATGTCTTTCGTCGCCGAATGCCCGCTTTCTTTCCAGGGAGTTCATCAAGTCCTGTTCGAAGGTCCCGTAGCGCAGGATCCTTCCGGCCCCCACGAGGACCTGCCCCATGGCCATCACCGTGTGGATTCCGAGATCCGCGTCCAGCAGCACCAGGTCCGCGTCGGCCCCGGGCCGGACCACGCCCTTCCCCGCCAGCTGCAGGTAGCCTGCCGGGGTCGTGGTGATCACCTTGATCGCATCCTGGAGGGGGATGCCATGATCCTGGACGGCCTTGCGCACTTCGCCGAACAGGGTGTCGACCTTCCCGACCCCGAGTCCCACGTACTCGTTGGCATGGTTGAAGACAGGGAGGCTGCCCTGGCCGTCCGAACTGAAACTGACGCTGTCGACGGATACACCGTCTTCCAGGAGCCGCTTCAAGGCGGCCCCGCAGGACCTTCCCGGGTCGTCGGCCACGGAACTGGAGGTCAGGTCGATGTAGCGCCCCCTTCCGCCATCCTGCTTCGCGTAGGCGATGGCCGCCTGGAAGAGGCGCTCGTTCCGGTTGACGTGCGTGGGGACGAAATGCCTGGCGGGGATCTCCGTCTCGGCGATGATCCGCTCGACGAGGGAGAGCATCCGCGCCCCGTCGCCGAGGTGCACGTTGACCACGCCGGCCTTGCCCGAGAGCATCCCTCCGACCCGGGCAGCGGCGGCGATGCGGGCGATCTCCTCGAAGGTGGGCTGGGAGGACCGGTGGTCCGACAGGGCGACCTCGCCCACGCCCACGACCTTGTCGATCAGGACGATGTCGTCCATGACCGAGCCCGTGAGGGTGGGAACGGGGACCTGGTAGGCGCCGGTGTAGATCCGGGTGGTGAGGCCCTCGGCCTCGAGTCCCCTGGCCTTGGCCACGAGGTTGGCCATGGTCCGGGTGGTGCCGTCCGTCCCCAGGCAGCCCACGACCGTGGTCACGCCTCCCAGGGTGAGGTCGGTCAGCATGATCTCCGGGGTCCGGGAGGCATACCCGCCTTCTCCCCCGCCCCCGAGGATGTGGACATGTCCGTCGATGAAGCCGGGCACGAGCTTCTTGCCGCGGCCGTCGACGACCTCGACCACCCCCGCGTCCAGTCCCAGGGAGAAGGGTTCCGCCTGGATGCAGGCGATCCGTCCTCCGGCGACGAGCACGTTCCGAACGCCCATCGGCTCCGGAGCGAAGACCTCCGCGCCTTCGACAATCTTCAGGAGTGGGGGGTTGGGGACGGCATCGCGCTGGGACACATCTCCTCCATGGCCGACGGGAACGCGCTCGGCCTTCACGGGTTCCACGAACTTAGCAAGAACGGCGCCAGGGCAACGTCGGGAGGCCCGTCGTCCCGGGAGTCGCTCCCCGCAGGCCCCCAGGAGCCGGAACACGGAGGAATTCGATGGAATTAATAAATTGATTATTCGATTTTCGTGCGCCGTCTTCCCGACCGGAGCCGGGAAGAGCTCCGGCACCTCAACAATGGGTAATATTATTGCCCATTGGTTTACCCGTTATCCCGTTTCGCGAGGATCCGCCGTCCCTTTTCCGTGATCACCGACCCGTGCCGCCCGGGCCCCGGCTTCACCAGGCCGAGGGATTCCCCCGTGCTGAGGAGCCCCCTGATCACGCCTTCGGTGAGATGGGGCTGCTCTTCCTTCATGGCCAGGTCCGCGAGATGGCGCCGGCCGATGCCGCCGCGCTCCGGGAACTTGCACAGGATCCACAGGAGGTCCTTCCCCAGGAGATCGTGGACGATCCGTTGATCGGTGACCGTTCCTTCCCCGAGGAGGTAGTCCGGCAGATCCTCGATGCGGAGCAGCTTCCGGTCGTCGCAAATGTTCATCAGGAACTCGATGACGTTCATGAGCTGCCGGATGTTGCCGGGCCAGCCGTAGCCGCAGAGATGCTCGAGGGTCTCCGCCGTCATGAGGGCGCCGGCCTTCGAGAACCGGCCGTGGCTGAACCGCCGGATGAAACGGTCCACCAGCAGGGGGATGTCCTCCTGCCGCTCCCTGAGGCTGGGCATGCGCAGGGGGAACACGCTCAGGCGGTAGTAGAGGTCCTCCCGGAAGCGGCCCTGCGCCACCTCCCTCCCGAGGTCCTTGTTGGTGGCCGCGATCACCCGGACATCGATGGGAATCAGCTTGCGCCCTCCCACGGGCCGGACCTGCCGTTCCTGGAGCACGCGCAGGAGCCTGACCTGGAACTCGAGGGGAGCGTCGCCGATCTCGTCGAGGAAGATGGTGCCGCCGTGGGCTTCCTCGAAGAGCCCCCGCCGTCCCCCCTTCTTCGCGCCGGTGAAGGCCCCCTCCTCGTAGCCAAAGAGTTCGCTCTCCAGCAGGGACTGGGGGAAGGCCGCGAAGTTCACGGGCACGAAGGGGTCCTGGGCGCGCTTGGAGGCGTTGTGGATGGCCTGGGCGATCAGCTCCTTGCCCGTGCCGCTCTCCCCCTGGATCAGGATGGTGGAATCGCTCTGGGACACCCGCTTGGCGTACGAGAGCACCCGGTCCATGGAGGCGCTCTTCGAGACGATGTCGTGGAAGGTGTAGCGGGCCACGTGCTCCGTGCTGCGGGCCTTGCGCCGCAGCTCGTATTCGAGGGTCTGGATCGTGTGGCTGGTCTCGAAGACGTAGATGTGCCCCACCACGCATTCGCCCTGCTTCACCGGCTTCTCCCAGACGACCATGTCCTGGCCCCCCATGGAAAGGACGAGGCTGGACTCCAGGGCCTCCGGGCCGGCCGGGAGCTCGGGCACGATCTCCCAGACGAGCCGGTTGATCATCTTCGCGAGATCCATCCGCAGGACCGTGGCCATCGTGTGGTTCCCCAGGATGACCTTCCCGGCCAGGTCCGTGTACAGGATGCCGTTCGGGGCATAGTCCGCGAGGATCTGCAGGGTGTCGCGCATGTCCGAGACCCGCTTCCCGGCCTGGTCGATCTCCCGCAGCAGCCGCGTGATCTCCCGCAGGTGCTGGGAGGAGATGGAGTCCCCCAGCTGCTCCATCAGGCCCAGGCGCTGGACCAGTTCCACGATGGTGGAGATGTCCGCCTGGCGGGTTCCGATGTCCAGGGTCCGCTCCGCGCAGGGCGGGACCAGGGAGGGTTCGCCGGTCGTGATGGCGATCTTCAAGGGGGGATACTCGGGAATCCCCGGATAGTACGGGTGGTAGTTCAGGTGGTCCAGGCCGACCCGCTTGAGGTGCTCGATGGCGTTCCTGGTGCTCGACTCGAAGTCGTTGACGAGCAGGACGTCCGTTCCGGCCGGCAGCGCCAGCAGGTCCTGGATGCGCGTGTAGTCGATGGCGCGGCGCGCGACGAGGTAGTCCATCCCGGCCTCGATCAGCGCGGCCACCCTCGCCCGCGTCATGGCCTGTTCCCCGGACAGGACCGCCACCACCTCCTCGGGGGAGAAGTCCAGCTCGTCGTGCAGGCAGTAGCGCTCCACGGAGACCGTCTCCCGGAAGAACCGGCGGATCTGGGCCACGATGACATCCCCGGCCAGCTTCCCGATGCTAAGCACCACGACCTTCTTCATCGTGACCCCCGGGCTAGGATGTCACGGGGGCCTTCGGGAAAGAAGGGCCGCTCAGCAACCGGTCCAGGAGCCCCTGCGCGTGGGCAGGTCCAGGGCCTCCGCGAGCCGGGAGAGGAATTCCCCGCGCGCCAGGGTCCGGGCTCCCAGCTGGCGCAGGTTGTCGTTGGGAAGCTGGCCGTCGATGAAGCGGAAGCCCCAGCTCCAGGCCACCTCGCACAGCTTCCGGAAGGCGGCCCGCGAGGCGTAGTCCACCCTGGAGAACATGCTCTCCCCGAAGAAGGCGCCGCCCAGGGAGACGCCGTAGAGGCCTCCCACGAGTTCGCCCTCGAAGAACGTCTCGAAGGAGTGGGCCAGCCCTGCCCGGTGGAGGGCGACGTAGGCCTCGACCATGGCGGAAGTGATCCAGGTGCCGTCCTGGCCCGGCCTCGGCGTCGCGCGGCAGGCGGCGATCACCGCGGGGAAGGCGGTGTCCAGGCGGACCTCGAACCCCGCGTTCCGCAGGGCTCTCTGCGTCCGCCGGGAGAGATGCTCCTCCCCGGGCAGGATCAGCGCCCGCTGGGGCGGGGACCACCAGAGGATCGGATCGCCCTCCCCGAACCAGGGGAAGATCCCGGAGGCGTAGGCACTCACCAGGCGCGGCACGGAGAGATCCCCGCCCACCGCCAGCAGGCCGTTCTCCTCCGCTCCCCGGGGGTCCGGAAAGACGGGCGCGCGGCGCAGGCGATGGACGGCCACGACAGGACGCCCCTCACTCCACCTGGGTGAGTTCGATGCCGTTGTAGTAGTGCTTGAGGATCCGGTCGAAGGTCCAGCCCTCGAGGGCGTAGCCGTAGGCGCCGGTCTGGTCCATGCCCACGCCGTGCCCCCAGCCCCGGCCGAAGAAGATCCAGCGCCTGAAGGGCTTCTCGCCCACCTGGACGAAGCGGAAGACGTTGTCCTTGAACCCCAGCAGGTTCCGGATGCGCATGCCCGTGAACTTGTGCGCGCGTCCCGCGCCGTCCCGGACGGACATCTCCAGCACCCGGCCGTTCTCGTTGTGGACCAGGTCGATCCCGCTGAGCCCCTCGATGCCGGCTTTCTGCTTGAGCTTGTCGAGCAGGTCCGCCTCCTTGACCTCCACCTTCCAGTGGCTCGTGGGGTTGTAGCGGTCCACGGCCGATCCGTCGGGGTCCATGCGCCTCACCAGCAGCCGGGAGCCGCCTTCCCGCGGCAGCCACTTGACGCGGTCGCCCACCTGGACGGAACTCTCGCCCACCAGCCGGAGGGCCGGCCCCGGCGCCTCCTCGGCCAGCAGGATGGAATCCGCGAGGAGCAGGGGGCCGGGTCCCCCGTTCTTCACCCTGACCTGGCCGTCGCCCAGGAGCGTCCCGTCGGCCAGTTCCATCGGTTCCAGCTCCTGCCACAGGCGGCCCAGGACCTGGAGTCCCTGGCCGAGCGTGGGAGGCTGCCCCTTCCAGGCGCCCGGCGCCAGGAGGCCGCGCCTGGCGAGGAAGCCCGCCAGCAGGCGCTCCTCCGGCCGGAGGTCCGTCGCGCCCAGGAAATAGGCCGCGTCCTGGGGCTTCTCCATGCCTTCGATCACCTGGTCCAGACCCAGGCTCCGCGCCATCCAGAGATACAGCCGGGCGCCCTGCTCCAGCGGCGTCCGGGGAGCGGGCAGGTTCAGCCGCCGGGCCAGCTCCTGCACGGCCGGCTGCAGGTCGGCGGCGCCCAGGGGCCGCGCCAGCCTGTCGCCGTCGAGCATGGCGGCGGGAACCAGGTCGGCGGACGCCAGGCGAAGGAGTTCCCAGGTCAGCCACGCCTGGTCGCCGCGGGGGGCGACCGAGCCCTTGAAGGCCAGGGTCCGGGGCGAGGCCAGATAGTTGCTGGCGGCCTTCAGGTAGGGGAACCCCCCTCCGAAGACGTACTGGTTGTCCACGGTGCTGCCCCCGCTGTCGGCCATGAAGAGGGCCTGGATGGGCTTCCCGCCGTAGGTGGCCACAAGCCCCCTGGTCTCCTCCACGGCCCGGTCCGTGAGCGGATGTTCCGCATCCCGCCCGCCGTAGACCTGGTCCGCGACGGTATCCAGCAGGTCGAAGCCCTCCTTCTCGCGCTTGCCCCGGTTGGCGACGACGTAGGTCCGGGCGGCCACCGCCTGGGCCTTCAGGGCCTCGAGGGAGGGATATTCCCAGGCCCCCATCTCCCGGGGCACGACGCCGCGCAGGTAGGTCTCCAGCTCCACCGTGTTCATGACCGTCAAGCGTCCCTGGGCGTTGGGATAGACCTCGACCACGCCCCGGTAGCGTCCCTTGCCGGCCACGGTGACGGTCTCTCCCGCGGGATCCAGCCGCACGCCGTCGCTGGGCAGCGGCCGGCGCTCGTAGCGTTCCGTCACCGCGTAGAGTGCTTTCCCGTTCCGCGGCTTTCCGGGCCGCGACTCGGTGGAGATCCAGAGCTCGTCGTAGCCTTCCGCGCCGAGCTTCCGCACGAGGGGCTCCGCGTCCTCGGCCTTCGCGAAGTGCCCCGTCAGGACCCGCCAGGTGTCCCCGTCGGGGACCTTCACGCGTTCGGGCTGCTCCCCCAGGCGGCGCAGCTTCGCGATGAGGCCGTCGGCATCCTTTTGTGCGAGGGGACGACCCACCTGGACCCGGTACTCGTCCGTGGGATCCGCCTCCCCCTTGCTGTCCCACCAGATGCGGAGCTTCTCGCCATTCTTCAGCTTCATGACCGGCTGTCCGGCGCGGGAACGGACGTCCCCTCCCCCCTCCAGGCTGACGATCCACTCGGCGGCCTGGGTGCCCAGGCCGATCCGGACGGGAGCCCCGGCCAGGAGCTGCATCGCGGAGAACAACAGGAAGGAGGACAGGAGCTTGGCGTGCATAGCTCCAGCATAAACCAGCTCGCACCCCGGACCTGCCTCAGCGGATCCCTTCGATGAAGTCCGTGAGCATCGCCCAGCGCCGGGCCTGCAGCTGCCGGTGATCCAGCATCTCCCCGCCGGGTCCCCGCCGGTGGACCAGCAGGCACAGGCAGGTGCCGTCGGACGGACGCACGAAGAGCGCCGGCCCCGTGTATCCGAAGTGCATCCACCAGTCGGTGGGCGCTCCCGGATGCGAGCCGGATTCGGGCAGGGGGGGCGCCAGGGACTCCGTCTCGGAGACGAGGAGGTGGATGCCCCTGAAGTACGTCGGCACCTGTTCCAGCAGCTGGCCGAAGCGGCCCAGCCCCTCCATGGACCGCTGGAGCCCCAGGCCCCAGCGGGTGCCGTCCCCGGCCTGGGCGGCATCCACGGCCATCCGCGCCGGGAAGCCGGAGGCCACCCAGTGTTCCAGGCACCGCTTCATCTGTCGGGGCGTCGCGCCGAAGCCCGCATGGCCGCACATGCCCGCCCGCGCGTTGGCGTCATGGGGAAGGAACGGGCCGCGGGGCGGGACGGGCACCGAGGTCGCCAGCCTCCAGGCCGCAGCGTCGGGACCGTCGGGGATCTCCCGGGGGGCCAGTTCCCACGGCGCCGGAGAAAGCCCCGAGGCGTCGGCCCCGAGTTCGCGGAAGGGCCCGCCCGTCTCCAGCTCCAGCAGCTCGCCCAGTATCCGGTAGCCCAGGTCCGAATAGGTGCTCGTCCCAGTCCGGGCCTCGGCCAGGAGAGGATGCGCCCCCGCCGGGAAGCCGCGGCGCAGCTGCACGGGAAGGGATTCGCCCGTGAAGGGCAGCCAGGGGGGAAGCCCCGCGGAGTGGGACAGGAGCTGCCGGACGGTGAGGGGCTCCCGCCTGTCCAGGAAACCCAGCTGCGCGCGGCGGTCCAGATCGAGCGCGAGGTGGGAAAGGGCCAGCGGCGCGGTCACCAGGGGCTTGGCCAGGGAGGCCAGATCGAATAGCGCGGAGCACTCCATTGTCGCCTTCATCCTTCCACAGATCTTCCCTTTGGGGGCAGCGCCCCTGCCGGCATCCTCAGAATCCCTTCAGGAAGTCAGCCAGGGCTTCGGGGTACAGGCGCATCTCCTGCTCGTAGACCCGCTTCTGCAAGTCCTCGGGGGAATCCTCCGGACGCACGGGCACCCTCGCCTGGGCGAGGATGCGGCCATGGTCGTAGAGGTTGTCCACCAGGTGGATCGTGCAGCCCGATTCCCGGTCGCCCGCGGCGAGCACGGCACGATGGACGTTCATGCCATACATCCCCGGACCGCCATGCCGGGGGAGCAGGGCCGGATGGATGTTGAGGATGCGTCCCTCCCAGCGCCGGGGGACCACCAGGTGCTTCAGCCAGCCGCAGAGACAGATGACCTTCGCCCCGGCCGCCTCGGCCGCCGCGAAACAGGCCTCCGAATGGGCCTCGTCCGTGTCGAACCCCTTGCGGAGCAGCACGCTCACCGGGAGGCCTTCCGCCCGCAGGCGTTCGTTCCCGAGCGCCTTGGCGCTGGAGGAGACCCCCAGGACGGGCGCCGCGGGCACGCGCCCTTCGCGGCAGGCGCGCAGCAGGTTCAGGGCGTTGCCGCCGGTGCCGGAGATGAACAGGGCGATGGGAACCATGGGCCCATCATGACAGATCCGCCAGGAATTCCTCGGGCGCCACCCCGGTGCGCTGCCGGAACTCCCCGGCCAGGCTGTCCACGCCGGAGCTGGGCTCGTCCAGGTAGAACGATTCGATGCGGTGCATGGGGATGAACCGGGTGGCCAGGGCCACCTGCGCGGAATCCCCCCGCTTGACCAGGGCCAGGATCTCCTCCCAGGGAGCCACGTCCACGCAGCGCACGGCGACTCCCGCCGCCTCGAGCCCCAGCAGGCGTCCCCAGAGGCGCTCCTTGGGTTCCCGAAGGACCACCACGACGAGCTGCCCGGACGCGAAGGGGATGGGGATCGCCATGGCTTCCTCCCGGAACGAGCATGTCACGAACCGCCCCCCCTTCCCATCGGATCCTCGCTGGGCTAAACATGACCAGGGGACATCCGGATCCGTGGAGACAGGAGGAGGCTGTGATCACCGCCCAGGTCAACGAAGCCGTCGGGCTCATCAAGGTGGACGGCCGCTTCACCTTCCAGGAGTACGCCCAGTTCAAGAGCGCCGCCGCGGACGTCCTCGCCGCTTCCGCGATCACGGAGGTCGGCGTGGACCTGAGCCGCGCCACGCACATGGACTCCAATGCCCTCGGGATGCTGATCGGCCTCAAGAACCGGGCCGACTCGAGGCTCATCAGCGTCAAGCTGGTCAAGCCTTCCCCGAACGTCCAGGCCACCCTCGAGCTGGTGCAGTTCGAGAAGCTCTTCCTGATCGAGGCCTGAGATGGTCGAGTCCATCGAGATCGCGGAAGGCGTCTCCGTCCCGGCCAGGGCCATCCAGGTGAAGGCCGTGCGCTCCGGGGGGCCCGGAGGCCAGAACGTGAACAAGGTGGCCTCCAAGGTGGAACTCCGGATCGATCTCGGCGGGATCGAGGGCATGGACGAAGGCTCCCGCCGGAGACTGGAACAAGCGGTCCGGAACCAGCTGGACGCGGAAGGCTGCTGGATCGTCGTCAGCTCGCGCACGCGCGACCAGCTCCTCAACCTGGAGGATGCCCGCGCGAAGGTGATCCGGGCCATCGAGAAATCCCTCCAGGCCCCCAGGCACCGGACCCCCACCCGCCCTTCCCGGGCCAGCCAGGCCCGCCGCATCGAGGCCAAGCGGCGCACCGCCGCCCTCAAGCAGGGACGCAGGAGCGGCGGCTGGGACTGAAGGCCCGTCGGTCAGAAGATCCAGTCCATGGGACCCGGACTCGGCTTCGCCAGGGAGAGTTCGCCTTCCCAGGGGGACCTCGCGGAAGCCAGCTCCCAGCGCCAGCCCTTCCGGGCGAAGGTGCAGGCCACTTCCGCGGCCTGCCCGGGCAGGAGCCCCCGGGAGAAGCGCAGGCCGACGATCTCCCGGACGCGCAGGATCTCCTGGGAGCCCGGCGGAATCTCCCAGCGGACCTTCGCGCGCACCGAGCAGATCGTGACGCCGTCCTTCGTGGCGGCGGGAGAGACGCTGGCGATCTCCACCAGCTCGAGCCGGCCGGCCTGGAGCCGGAGCCCGCCCTTGGCCGGCTCGCCCTGGGCCAGGGCCTCGGGCAGCCACTGCCTCCCGTCCCACCACTTCATCAACCGGAGCTGGACATCGGCGCTGGACAGGTTCCTGGGAGCCGGCAGGAGGACCGGTGCGACCTGCCTCGGGAAGGCCAGGCGATGCCGCACCAGGGCCTTCGCGTGGAACCGGTACATGGCGGGCGAAGGCGCGCTGCCCGGCCCGTGGACGAGGAACGCCCGCCATCCCAGCCAGAGCGCGCCCAGGGCCGCTCCCAGGAGGATCAGCCGGACGAGGCCTCTTAGGAAACCACGGAAGCGGTCGTTCACGGCACCATGATCCGTCCCGGATCAGTGCGTGTCCAGGTAGGTGTGGAGCTTGCGCTGCTCGGTCAGGAGCGCCTTGAGGGCCTCCACCGCATCCGACTGCGCGCCGGAGTGCCGCTTCTTGGCGGGGCTCTCCACGAGTTCGTCCGGATCGTAGTGGACGGTGCGCAGGACGTCGTCCATGGTCTGGGCGGGCACGATCTGCTGGATGCGGAACTCCTCGTCGTCCGTGACCACCACGTGGGCCTCGGTGACGGTCCCGAGCAGGTTGTGCCGCATGCCCAGCGTGTCCTGGTAGGCTCCCGTGAGGCAGATGGCCAGGTAGTAGGGCTCGCCCGAGCGCGGCTCGTGGAGGGGGATCTCGTCGCGGACGTCCTTGAGGTCGATGAACTTGTCGATCTTCCCGTCGGAGTCGCAGGTGATGTCGCAGAGCGTCGTGGACAGGGTGGGCTTCTCCTTCAGGCGGTGGACGGGAAGCACCGGGAAGAGCTGCTCCACGGCCCAGAGGTCCGGCAGGGACTGGAAGACGCTGAAGTTGGTGATGAGCTTGTCCGCCAGGGACTTGTTCAGGTCCTGGAACTCCTCGGGGATGTACTTCATGCTCTTGTAGCTCAGGATCCGCGAGAGCTTCCGGCAGACCTCCCAGAAGACGATCTCCCCCTTGGCCCGGTCGTCCAGGGAGAGATAGCCCAGGTTGAACATCGTGATGAGCTCGTCCTTCTGGCTGATGGCGTCGTGGTACATCTCGGCGAAGTTCTTCACCGAGATGTTGTCCCGCGTGTAGGCCAGCTCCTTCAGGACCTGGGGCTCCTGCCCCGTCAGCTCCACGCTGTACTTCGTGTGGGTCGTGTCGATGAGGCCCACGACGTCCACGACGGTCACGGCGTGGTAGGCGGTGATGGCACGCCCGGACTCGCTCATCAGGATGGGCACCGGCACCTGTTCCTGGCTGCAGATTTCCTTGGTGGAGTAGACCACGTCGTCGGCGTACTCCTGCAGCGTGTAGTTCATGGAGCTGGAGAAGGTGGTGCGGCTGCCGTCGTAGTCCACGGCCATGCCGCCCCCCACGTTGAGGTATTTCAGGGGCACGCCGCGCTTGCAGAGCTTGGCGTACATCCGGGTGGCCTCCTTCATGGCCGTCTTGATCTTCCGGATGTCCGTGATCTGGCTGCCCACGTGGAAGTGGAGCTCCTGGACGGACTCCAGCATCCCGCGCTTCTCCATGATGGAGATGGCCTCCAGGATCTCCTGGGTGTTGAGGCCGAACTTGGCGTTGTCGCCCGCGGACTCCTCCCACTTCCCGCTGCCCATGGCGTTCAACTTGAAGCGCAGGCCCAGCAGGGGCTCCACCTTCAGGTCCTTGGCCGCCTTCAGGATCAGGGACAGCTCCGTCATCTTCTCCACGGTGATGAGGACGTTGCGCCCCGCCTTGCGGGCCAGGAGCGCCATGCGGATGAAGGCCTCGTCCTTGTAGCCGTTGCAGGTCACCAGGGCCTCGGGGTTGAGGTTCATGGAAAGGGCGATCATCAACTCGGGTTTCGAGCCCGCTTCCAGGCCGAAACGGTACTTGTTCCCCGACTTCACGATCTGGTCCACGACCTCCTTCAGCTGGTTCGCCTTCACCGGATAGACGCCCTGGTAGTCGCCTTCGTACTCGAACTCCTTGATGGCCCTCCGGAAGGCCTCGTTGAGCTCCGTCACGCGGGTGGAAAGGATCTGCGGGAACCTCAGGACGAGGGGCGTGCTGATGCCTTTTTTCTTCAAGTGCTGCACGACCTCGAACAGATCGCAGCAGAGGTTCTCGTCCCGGGTGGGATAGATCTCCAGATGGCCCTTGCTGTTGATGCCGAAGAAGCCGTAGCCCCACTCCTTCACGCCGTACATGGTCATCGCGTCCTGGAGCGTGAAGTGTTTCATGGCCATCTAGACGATCCTCCCCGTGGGCACGAAGCCCGTTATAAGGAAAACCGGCTGATTAATCCAACAAAATTTCATTCCTATTCCAGGGGCCGGGAAGAACGCGCCGCAGGTTCGCGATCCAGTGCCGGTGGCGGACTCGCCTCAGGGCCGTTCCCCGGGTCAGTTTCTGCCACTGGGCCGTGCCCAGGGGAAGGTCAGCGACGGGAAGGGTGTGCAAGGGACTGGGCCCTCCCCAGAGGGCCTCGTCGCCCCAGGCCGGGCGCCGGTTCCAGGGACAGACCTCCTGGCAGGCGTCGCACCCAGCCGCCCACCCGCTCCGCTGGATCGCCGCCTGGACCTCCTCGGGGGGCTCGGCCTCCGTTTCCACGGTGTAGGTGGTGAGGCAGCGCCCGGGATCCAGGCGGAACGGCGCGAGGGCGCCCGCGGGGCAGGCGTCCAGGCAGGCCCGGCAGGTGCCGCAGCGGTGCCCCCGGAATGGCTCGTCCAGAGGAAGCGCGACGTCCAGGAGCAGGATGCCCAGGAATCCCCAGGAGCCGGCCTTGCCCGCGACGAGCAGGGTGTTGCGCCCCTGCCAGCCCAGGCCGGCGCGCACGGCCAGCTGGCGTTCGAGGAGGGGCGCCGTGTCCACGCACACTCGGCCCCGGAGCGGGGGATGCGCCTCCTGGGCCCGGACGAGCAGCCGCTTGAGTCTCCCCTTGAGGATCATGTGGTAGTCCGGGCCCCAGACGTAGCGGCTGAGCTTCAGGCTGCCGGCGGCCCGGCCGGGGATCGCGCCGGGCCTCGCGTAGGGGAAGAAGCCGACCAGCGCGGTGGCGGCGCCTTCCAGCAGCAGCCGCGGATCCAGACGGTCCTCGCCGAGGTAGGGGAACAGCCTCCGCCCGGATCCATCCAGCCATTGCGCCAGGCGCTCCCGCTCGTCCTCGAAGGGGGCGCAATCCGCGAAGCCCACCCGGGCGAATCCCAGGGCGAGGGCCTCGGTCCGGAGCCACGCCTTCAGATCCTCGTTCACGCCGCCGTCACCTGTTGCATCCGCGCCTCCGCTACCATACCCGACATTTTGCGTGCATACTCCCGTGGATGGTGAGCCCAAGATGGACGTCCTGACGCTCGAACTGTTCGATGTCACGGTTTCCCAGTCGCTGGTGGAGGTGAGCAGGGCCCTCGAGCAGCACTCGGACCTGCCGATCCGGATCCTCCTCGACGGCGAGGAGATGGTCCTGCACAACCTCCTGAGGTTCCTGGAGCGCCAGGACCGGAAGGTGGTCTCCACCTCCATGGGCACCCACTGGCAGCTCGACATCCCCCCGGTCCAGGCCCGGAAGCCGGCGCCGGCCCTCCAGCCGCTTCCGGCCAAGGTCGTCGCGGAACCCGCCCCTCGGCCCCTCATCCTCCTGAGGAGCGCCTTCGTGCCGGGCGACCGGGCCCTCGGGCGGCGCCTGATGCTGGGCCTGCTCAGGACCGTGGAGGCCCCGGTTCCCTGGATCGGCCTGGCCCACGAGGCCCTCGAGCTCCTGGAGGATCCCCTGGCGCTGGAGGTGCTCGAGGCTCTGAAGGCCCGGGGCATCCCCGTCCGGCTCTCGCGCGAGAGCCTCGCCTACGAACGGCGGGGGCCGGGCCCCTTCGAGGTCCTCGAGGACGAGGAATGGCAGGCCCTCGCCGCGCGAGGCGGCGCCACGGTCCTTTGATCTTCGGCACGACCGTCAAGACTGGGCTTGGGGCTTTGAACGGACCGGAATAACCTGGAGTCATCCTGGGCTCGCTGCCAGGCGTGAACGAGAGATCATGAACTTCCCCACCTACCTGACTTTCATCCGGATCCTCATGGTCCCGATCCTCGTCGTGGTCCTGATCACGAAGGTGCAGGCCTACGAGATCATCGGGGTCGTGGTGTTCTGGATTGCCTCCATCACGGACCTCCTGGACGGCTACCTGGCCCGCCGGTGGAAACAGGTGACGACGCTCGGCAAGCTCCTGGATCCCCTGGCCGACAAGCTGCTGGTGGCCGGCGCCCTGATCTCCCTCGTGGAGCTGCGCCTCGCCCCCGCCTGGATGGTCTTCATCATCCTGGCCCGGGAGTTGGCCATCACGGGGCTCCGGGGCATCGCCTCGGAGGAGGGGATCACCATCGCCGCCGACACCATGGGCAAGTGGAAGATGGTCGCCCAGGTCGCCTCCATCTCCTGCCTCATCCTCGGCCCCAAGCTCGACAGTTGGCTGTTCATGTGGACCCACTGGCAGGTCTTCGAATTCTTCATCCAGCTCGACAAGCCGTACAGTCTCTTCCTGGGCCTCGGCGTCCTGCTGCTCTGGGCCGCCATGATCCTGGCCGTCTGGAGCGCCGTCGACTACTTCCGGTCCTTCTGGAAGAAGCTCGGCTCCAGAATCCTGACCGGGCAGGGCAGGCTCACGCACCAGGATGCCTCTTCCTCCTCCCACAGGAAACCGTGATCCGCAGGTATCTCCTCGTAGGCTGCTTCGCGCTCCTGCCCCTCGTGGTCACGGTGTGGGTGGTGCGCATGATCTTCTCCTTCCTGGTGGACGTCTTCCTGGGCCCCCTCACCTGGGCCTCGCTGCAGATGGAGCTCAAGCCGCCTCCCTACTGGCAGATCGCCTTGATCTCCATCGTCGGCACCATCCTGCTCCTCCTGATCGTGGGCATGCTCATGGGCAATTTCCTGGGCAGGCAGCTGATGGCCTGGCTGGACGAGATCATGAACAAGATCCCCATGATCAAGGGCATCTACGGGGCCACCAAGCGGCTGATGGCCAGCATCCAGAGCGGAAGCGGCGGCAGTTTCAAGGAGGTGGTCCTGGTGGAATGGCCCCACCCCGGGTCCTACACGCTGGGATTCATGGCCCACAAGGACTGCAGCTGGGTCGCGCCGGAAGGCGGAAGGATGCTGGCGGTCTACATCCCGACGGCGCCGAACCCCACCTCCGGCTACGTGATCATGATCGACCGGGAAAAGGTCAGGCCCGTGGACGTGACGCCCGAGGAGGCCTTCACCTGGGCCGTCTCCGCCGGAGTGGTCGCGCCTACGGCCAGCAGGAGCGACCATCCGTGAACTCCGTGGAACGGGAAAGGGGACATCATGGCCGATGAACGACTTTTCCTGCAGCGCATGGGCTCCGAGCAGGGCCCCTTCACCCGCCAGGACCTGCAGACCATGGCCCGGCACGGACACCTCAAGCCGGGAACCCTGGTGCGCATCGAGGACGGCCACTGGTTCCCGGCCGCCGAGCTGCCGGGGCTCTTCTCGGACAAGGACTGGCTGGTCGCCCTCCTGCTCAGCATCTTCCTGGGCGGGCTGGGCGTGGACCGTTTCTACCTCGGCTACACGGGGCTGGGCGTGGCGAAGCTCCTGACCCTGGGGGGGTGTGGCGTCTGGACCCTCATCGACATCATCCTCATCGCCGTCGGGCAGACGAAGGATTCGGACAACCTCCCCCTCAAGCGCTGAGTTCCGCGCGAACCAGGATCAGGCTCCGGCTTCACGGCTCCAGGTAGCGGCCGTGCACCCAGCGGCTCTCGCTGGGATGGACCCTGCACCAGTCGCCCTGGGTCGCGTAGATGATCACGGGAGTGCCTGGCTGGAGCCTTCCGAGCAGCTTGTTGTCCGTGCCGGGGCCGCTCCGCACGTTGAGGTTGATGCGCAGGCGCACGGTCGCGGCCCGGGTTCCCTCCGGCGCCTGGACGGCCGGCGCGGCCACCGGGACGGCCTTGGCCGAGTAGAACTTGGCCGGCACCTTGAGGGTGGTGGTGGACAGGAACGACTGCCCCTTGAATCCGCCCAGGACGTAGGTGTCCATGTACATCAGGATCATGTTCCTGTAGCGCACGCCGGTGGCGGCGTCGGTGTAGTACGCGCCGTTCCACTTCGCCCCCGGAGTCCACTTGCCGTAGGAGGCGAAGACGTCCTTCAGGCTGTTCTTCTGGGCCTTGCCGCTGGCGACGCGGATCGCGTACTCGCCCAGGCCCGCACTGACGGTGTAGCCGTAGCTGAAGGCCCAGGTCCCGAAGCGGCCGGCGCCGCCCTTGGCGACCACCGCGCTTTCCACCTTCTTGAGGATCGCGGGGAAGTTGCCCATCTCCCTGGAGAGGTCGAGGCCCAGCGCGCCGGGATAGCCCATGAGCGGGGAAGGCAGGTCGGCTTCCACGAACATCCCGTTCCTCGACTCCAGGAGGCGTTTCAGGAGGGGCTCCGTGTGGGCGTCGTTGGTGCAGAAGAAGGCCACCCTCTCTCCATTGGGGCCGTACTTCTTGAGCCACGCGGGCACCTTCTCGAGGATGAACTGCTGGGCGCCGGCCGGCCCCACGTCGGAGGTCGGATCGGGCGCGGTCTCGAAGGCCCACTTGAGGCCCAGGTCCCTGCAGGCCTCCTCCATGATCGCGCGCCGGCGGCCCAGGGTCTCGTAGGACATGTGGCGCGGGAAGGAGATGTGCACGAAGGTCCTGGCGCCCATCTGCCGGGCGGCCCAGATGATCGTGTAGCCCCGGGACACGAAGTCCTGGCTGGCCACCATGTCGGCGGAGCCGGCGATGACGCCCGGATCCTCGTGGGCTTCGCCGGCGAGGCAGAAGATGTCGGGACGCTTGGCGTGCACGCGCCTGAAGGCCTCGGCGGAACCGGGAATGGCCTGGTTGACGACGATGGCCTTCATGAGCGGGTCATCCGCAAGGGAGACCACGCTGGAGATGAACGTCTCCTGCTGGGACATGAAATCATCCGGGTAGGTGAGGTGCTGGACGACGCCCCCGTTCTTCACCGATCCGTAGGCCTTGGTCAGGGCCTCGGCCCCGCGAAGGTCGTCCTCGGACTGGGAGACCGTGCCGGTGACGATGCCCACATGGAACTTCGCCTGGGCGAGGGCGCCGGGGCCGGCCAGGAACGTCGCGACCGGAAACGTGGCGAGAGCGATCTGCCTCAACCTGCTCATGCTGCCTCCAGATGAATGAGACCTTCAGCGTAGATCCTCGACAGGATCCGTCAAAACGAAGCATCTCTCGTCATTGCAGCCAAACGACGCTTGCATTTACCATGGAATCCAGGATGATCCGGGTATTTTTTCAATAATGAGTTATTCAATCATATGAATATTTTCGAAATCGCAAGATATTGCATTTTTCATGATCGTGTTGCCTTGAATGCAATTCATCTTGATTCGAGCCCCCGGACTTGTGACATTCATCATGCCTGGACGGACCCGAAAACACGGAAGCCCGGAGGGGCTCCGGGCTTCCGCATACACGTGGATTTCCATGACGGGCGGACCGCGGGGAGGGACGTGGGTCCCCGCCGCGCCCTGCCCCGGGGATCAGGCCTTGGCGTGGATGTCCATCACCGCGTGGAGCAGTTCGATGGCTTCGGCCTTGGGACGCTGGAAGGCGTTGCGGCCCATGATGGACCCGAAACCGCCGCCGGCCGCGATCTCCGAGACCTCCTTCAGCACCTCGTCGGTCGCCTTCGCCTCGCCCCCGGAGAAGATCACGATCCGGCGGCCGTTGAAGGCGGACCGCACCACCTCGGCCACGCGTTCACGAAGGGTTTCCGTGGGCAGCTTGTACTTCTCGTAGACCTTCACGGCCGCGGGCACGTAGGTGTTGGGTTTCGGAGGCTTGACCTTGATGATGTGGGCGCCCAGCTGGCAGGCGATGTGGGCCGCGTAGGCGGACACGTCCGCCGCCTGCTCGCCTTCCTTGGTGAGGCCGGCGCCGCGCGGGTAGGCCCACACGACCGTCGGGAGCCCCACGGCCTTGGCCTCGAGGATCAGCTCGCGCAGGTCCTCGTACATGATGTTGCGGTCGTCGCTGCCCGGATAGATCGTGTAGCCGATGGCGGCGCACCCCAGCCGCAGGGCGTCCTCCACGCTCCCCGTCACGGCGCTGCAGGGTTCCACCTTGCTGAGGCCGTCGCTGTTGTTGAGCTTGAGGATGAGGGGGATCTCGCCGGCGTAGTCCGAGGCGATGGCCTCCAGGAAGCCGAGGGGCGCGGCGTAGGCGTTGCACCCGGCCTCGAGGGCCAGTTCCACGTGGTAGCGGGGGTCGTAGGCGGGCGGATTGGGCGCGAAGCTGCGGGCAGGTCCGTGCTCGAAGCCCTGGTCCACGGGGAGGATCACGAACTTGCCGGTCCCGGCCAGCCGTCCCGAATTCATGAGCCGGGCCAGATTGGCCTTCACACCCGGGCAATCGGATGCGTACCAGCTGAGGATTTCTTTCACGCGCGCTGTAGACATGGCAATCTCCCAGAAGAAACCGTGATGAACGGTCATCCTGGGGCCATGGTAACACTACCCATGTAGAAAATAAGTCACGAATGAACCCGGACGGGAATCGGGAAGGACGCCAGCCTCCGCGTCCTTCCCGATCCTTCCTCTCCCCTTCCTACTTCAGGGCTTCGGTGCCCGCGAACTCGCGGTCGGGCCTGAGCTCGTGCAGGTTCTCCTCGTCTTCCCGCGTCAGGGTGCCGGCAACCAGGCGCGAGACCAGCGCGCCCACCCCGGACCCGAGCATGTAGCCCTGGCCGCACATGCCCACGGCGTCGATGTAGCCTTCCAGTTCCCTGGAGCGGCCCACGATGGGGGAGCCGTCCGGCGTGTTGGGATACATGCCGCGCCAGGTGCGGCGCACCTTGAGGTTGGCCAGCTTCGGCATCAGGCCCACCATCCGCCGCGCCACCATGGGCAGGTAGTCGGAGGTCTCGCGCCGGTCCGAGCCGATGATGGCCGGATCGGGGGTGATGCAGAAGATGACCTGGCCGGTGGCGGCCTGGTGGAAGTAGTAGTTGACCGACCCCGGAGCCTTCCGGATGTCCACCAGCATGGGATTGATGAACCGGGCCGCCGGCTCGGTGATGCCCGCCTCGTGGCAGTCGGGCGTCACGGGGGCGTCGATGCCGCCCAGCTGGGCCAGGGCGCGGGCCCAGGCACCGCCCGCGTTGATGACGCACTCGGTCGCGTAGCCGCCCTTGTCCGTCCGGACGCCGACCACCTTGCCCTTGCGGCGCATGATGCTGGTGACGCGCTCGTTGAAGCGGCATTCCACGCCCAGGGACACCGCGCGCCTGTGGAAGGCGCAGTTCGTGAGCATGGGGGACGCGGAACCGTCCTCGGGGGAAAGCGTGCCGCCGATGAGTCCCTCGGGATTGAGCCCGGGGACGAGCCGCAGCATGTCGTCCTTCCCGTACCAGTCGATGTTGAGGCCGGCCTTCTTCTGGATCACCAGGAGGTCCTTCAGCGTCTTCTCCTCCTTGGGGCCGTAGGCCACGAACACGTAGCCGCCCTGGAACCACTCGATGTCGTCTCCGTACGTGTCCTTCCAGGTGGAGACCGTCTTGATGGCGTCCAGGCACAGCCGGATCTTCGCGGGCGCGGAATGGGTGGCGCGGAGGCCGCCGATGGCCGCCTTGTTGCTTCCCTGCCCCGGAGAGGCGAACTGGTCCAGGCACAGGACCTTCAAGCCCTTCTCCGCCAGGTACATGGCGGTGGGCATGCCGACGCTCCCGGCGCCGACGACGATGACATCATAGACCGAGGCCGTCATTACACACCTCCTTCCAAAGTGCCGACCGAGGTCGGCGCGGCATCCCTCGTGGGCCCTTCGCCGGTGACGACACCCGCGAAGGCGCCGAGGGGGACTTCCATGAAGATGGGCCGCTGGGTGAGGGGCGTGACCTCCTGGAGCGGAACGCCTTCCTCGCGGAAGATGCGGGCGATCAGGTTGGGGCAGGTCTTCCCGCCGCAAGCGCCCATGCCGGCGCGGGTGAGGGCCTTGAGGTGGTTCATGTTCCGCACGCCCTCGCGGATGAGCTTGCGGATCTGGCCCGCAGTCACGCGTTCGCAGCGGCAGACGACGTCGTCGTCGTTGATGCGCTGGACCTGCTCCTCCATGGCCTCCGTGACCCAGGGGGCCTGGACCTGGATGCCCGCGATGCGCTTGGCGATGTCCGCCGGGGCCTTCACCTTCACCAGCACGGCATGGTTCGCGAACTTCGGCGCGCGGACCTTGACCACCGGAACCTGGCCCAGCACGGCACCGAGGGTGTCCAGCACGGTGACGATGTCGCCCTCCTTGATGGTGTCCTGGTTGAACTCGTACGGAATGGAGACGACGATGCCTTCCTCGGCCTTCTTCCGGTAGTCCACGAGGGTCACGGCCAGGCCGGGGCAGATGGCCACGCACTGCTCGCAGGCGATGCAGGCCGATTCATCGAAGGTGGGCAGGCCCAGGATGTCGTTGCCCTCGATCTTGATGGCGCCCTTGGGGCAGATGGAGGTGCAGGGATTGCAGGGAATCTCCTGGGAGCAGTGGAAGATCGGGAAGACGCCGTCCTCGTCCTCGGGGATCTCCTCGGTGATGACCGCCCCGGGCCGGGACTTCAGGATCTCCGCCGTATGCAGCCACTCCGTGGGCACTTCGCCCACATCGCGCCCCAGCATCCGCGCGATCTCGGTGCCGCGGATCTTGCCGGTGAACATGGCCGCGCTCGCCTCGGCGATCTCCTCGGCGTCGCCGCCCGCCAGGACGGGCAGGCCGAACTCCTTGGCCTTCCTGTAGAACTCGTCCACGGGATCCAGGCCCACGGCCACCAGCAGGGTGTCGCACTTGAAGGTCTTCTCAGTGCCGGGGATGGGCTTCCAAGCGGGATCGAGCCTGGCGATGGTGACGCTCTCCACCTCCTCCTGGCCGTTGGCGCTGACGATGGTGTGGCGCGTGTAGATGGGCACGCCCATGCGCACCAGCTTGTCCTTGTGGACCTTGTAGCCCCCGCACTCGTCCAGGGCCTCGCAGAGGCCGACCACCTGGATGCCCGCCTGCAGCGCGTGGTAGCCGCCGATGAGGCCCACGTTGCCGCCGCCGATGATGAAGAGCCGCTCCGTCGGCCGCACGAGATCGCGGTTCACGAGGGTCTGGAAGGCGCCCGCGCCGTAGACGCCGGGCAGCGTGTTGCCCTTGAAGACCAGGGACTTCTCCCGGGCTCCCGTGGCCACGAACAGGATCTGGGGGCGAACCAGGACGTAGTGCCCGTCGCGCAGCACGCCCACCTTGCGGTCGGAGAACACCGCCAGGGCCGAGGTCTCGGTCCAGATGCGGACGTTCGGGAAGCTGCGGACTTCCGTTTCGAGCAGCTTGCCGATGTCCATGCCGCGGGTCCCCGCGTGGCAGGCGTCGATGGAGCCGAAGAACTTGTGGGTCTGGAGGACCAGCTTGCCGCCCAGGGCCGCCTTGTCGTCCACCAGGACGACGTTGACGCCCGCCTTGCCCAGCTCGATGGCTGCGGCGAGGCCCGCGGGGCCGCCTCCGAGGATCAGGCACTCGGTATCGATGGTCTCCACGTCGTGGAAGCGCAGGTCGCCCTCCAGGTCGAGGAGTGTCGCCTTGCCGTCCAGGGGCTCGACCTTCATGCCTTCGGTGACGTGCACCATGCAGGACTTCACGGACAGCCCGTCGGCGATCACGGAGCACTGGGCGCACTGGCCGTTGGCGCAGAAGATGCCCTGGGGAGACCCGTCCTTGTGGTGGTGGCCGAAGATGCGGATCCCATTGGCGAACAGCGCCGAGGCGATGGTCTCGCCCTGGCGGGCCTTGTATTCCCGCCCCTTCCAGGTGAACGGCACCACGGCTTCCCCTGGCACCGGGAGGATCGGATGTTCCTTGATTCTGTAGTCGGACATGCGGCGGCTCCTCGTTATGCGCGCACCCCGCCAAGGTCGGAAAATCCCTGGTCCGGTGTTGGCTGGTGACTATTCAAGCACTGAAAAAGTACCATCCCTCTGGATTCGAGCAGGCAATGTGCACAAGATCACCTGCCGGGAAGCCCAGACCGCAGGAGAGTGTCGGCATCAACTCCTTTGATATTTTCAGTAAGCCTTTCGTTTCCTCCGGCCGCTTTTCCAGGTCTGTTGCAGGGGGCCCCTGGAAGACCCGGCTCCACTGCAACCGCGTTGTCGAATTGCATACACAAGATTTGTAATTATTTTACTTATATACAAAGAAGCCAGGATCGAGCCTGGACCCTCCCCGGCAGTATTTCCGGTTTCCGGAGCCCCTGCTTGATGGTTACAACCC
>Ga0209098_1000388_pt1 | contig 48829 bp, 38 predicted proteins | sample AD_JPNHW1_MetaG_FD_184429 | JGI IMG/M metagenome (GOLD analysis project Ga0209098, IMG submission 184429) | Active sludge microbial communities of municipal wastewater-treating anaerobic digesters from Japan - AD_JPNHW1_MetaG (SPAdes) (version 2) | ecosystem: Engineered > Bioreactor > Anaerobic...
CCGGAAGCTGCTTGCCGACCGAGACCTTGTCGAGCCGCACGAAGGCGGGCAGACCATTCTCGAACGGCACCTGCACCTCGCCCTGGATGAGCGGAAGCGCATAGCGATGGAACTGGAAGTTCATGCTCACGCCGTCCTCGTTGATCCACTCCTTCGGGAGGGCCTTCACGCCGTTGGCGATCTCGGAGAGCGGCACGAGGGCCGTCTCGCAGGTGTACTGGTCGGTCGTGCCGCGGACGAGGATGACGCACTTGTCGGTCTCACCCGCCACAGCCGCCTTCACCGCAGCCTGGCCGGCCATGAACGCTTCGTCGCTGTCGGCCTTCGAGGCGCCGATCGCGGCCGCACGCTGGGCATGGCCGAAACGGCAGACGCGGGACTTCACACCGGGGATACCCTGATCGACAAGGCTGGCGAGGTAGTCGCCGGCGCCGCCGAGCTGGGCATGGCCGAAGGCATCGGTGCCGGTAGCGGTCGAGACATAGTTGCCGTCCTTGTCGACAAGGCCTTCGCCCACGACAACGAGGCAGTACTTCTCGCGCTTCAGCACGCGACGGACGTCCTCGAGGAACTTCTCGGAACTGAACGGGATCTCGGGCAACGCGATGATGTGCGGCGGATCGTGCGGGTGGTCGCGGCGCTTGGCCAGCGAGGCGCCGGCGGCGACCCAACCAGCGGAGCGGCCCATGACCTCGACGATGGAGACGAGGTCGCCCTGGCCCATGGCCTCGTGGTCGCAGGCGAGCTCGCGGACGATCGAGGATACAAATTTGATGACCGAGCCGTAGCCGGGGCAGTGGTCGGTGGAGACGAGGTCGTTGTCGACGGTCTTCGGCACGCCGATCACGCGCATCTCCCAGCCCTTTTCAGCGGCGAGCTTGGAGATCTTGTCGGCGGTATCCTGGGAGTCGTTGCCACCGGCGTAGAAGAAATAGCGGATGTTGTGGGCCTTGAAGACCTCGACCACGCGCTCGAAGTCCTGCTGCTTCTTGAGCTTGTAACGGCAGGTGCCCAGCGCGGCGCCGGGCGTGTAGCGCAGGCCACGGATGGTCTGCTGGGACTCGGAGGCGAGGTCGATGAAGTCCTCGTTGAGAATGCCGAGCACGCCGTTGAGGCCGCCATAGATCTCCTCGATGCACGAGTGATTGAGGGCTTCGCTGACGACACCGGCGATGCTGGCGTTGATGACCGCAGTCGGTCCGCCGGATTGACCTACCAAAAGATTGCCCACGAGTTCAGCCATGGCAGTGCAGATTAGGTTGTTGGAGTTGAGTAAGGGCGGAACGAAACGCCCCGCCAAAATGAGTGGCAACCCAATTCTCGGCACATAAGCGCGTCCCTTGAACTCCAAGCCGCTCGTCCCCCCGCATATTCCATTACCCGAGGCCACTCCCCGGCCGCCAGACACCGCGAAAGCGCACGCCCGGTCGCACCGGACGCATCGCGCCAGCTGCCGCCACCGGATCTCGGCAGGCGGCGCGTTTCTGGAGTCGATCCGCTCCGGCCCGGCACTCTACGGTGGCGGGGTGGAACTCCAGATCATCGGAACCATGCGCACCTGTTTCCCCGAGAAATTCGGGATCCCCCGCCAGCCCGGGCTGGCGCCGCTGGCGCGCGGCATCCTGCGATTCTCCGAGATCCAGCCGGCCGCAGTCTGGCGCGATGCGATGCGCGGGCTCGAAGGCTTCTCCCACCTGTGGGTGACATTCCTCTTCCATCAGGCCGTGGCCGATGGCTGGAAAGGGCTGGTCCGCCCGCCACGGCTGGGCGGAAAGGAGAAGATGGGCGTGTGGGCAACGCGTTCGCCGCACCGGCCCAACTTTCTCGGACTCTCGCTGCTCGAGGTCGACTCCGTCGATTTCGACGAGCCCTCGATCCGCTTCCGCGGCGTCGACCTGCTCGACGGCACTCCCGTGGTCGACCTGCGCCCCTACCATCCCGGGCACGATCTGCCGAAATCGCCCACGCGCGACGGCTGGATCTCCGACGCGCCCGAACCGGCGGCCGCCGTGGACTGGCGCGAGACCGCGCGGCGGCGCATCCCCGAGCTCGCAGCGCGCACACCCGCAGGCATGCCGGCCTACACCGCCGAAGAGCTTCACACGTTGATCGAATCGCTCGTCGCGCTCGATCCGCGGCCCGCACATCAGCGCGGGGAATCGGGCGAGTGGGCGATGCGGCTGCTCGGTTTCGACGTGAAGCTCCGCATGGACGGCACGCACGCGACAATCGCCGCGCTGGAGTAAACGCAGCAGTCAGGCGTTCCTGGGCGCTTGGGCGAAGCCGACGCATCAATCCATCGGCACAGTTCCGTGGCAATCCCCCGAAGCTCGCCGCAGGCTTGTCAGTTCCCCCGACATTGCGACCATCTGGCGGAGCGTCCGGCCGCGGCTCGCGGTCCGCGTTCGCCATCCCCCTATGCCCTTCATGCCCTCCTCCCGTTCCCTCCTCCTCAGCGCTGCAGTAGCCCTCGGCGGCGGCGCTGCCGCCACTGCCGCCGGTTCCACCGTGCCCGCGTTTCTCGACTGGACGCCGACGCCCCCGATGGGCTGGAACAGCTGGGACTGTTTCGCCACCACCGTGACCGAGGCGCAGACGAAGGAGCAGGCCGACTTCATGGCCGCCGAGCTCAAGTCGCATGGCTGGCAATACATCGTCGTCGACATCCAATGGTACGAGCCCGGCGCGAAGAGCCACGACTACCGCAAGGACGCCGTGCTCACGATGGACGCCCACGGGCGCCTCCAGCCGGCGACCAACCGGTTCCCCTCGGCCGAGGGCGGCAACGGTTTCAAGACGCTCTCCGGCTACGTGCATGGGCTCGGGCTGAAGTTCGGCATCCACCTCATGCGCGGCATCCCGCGCCAGGCCGTCGAGCGCAACTTGCCCATCCTCGGCACCGCGCTCCACGCGCAGGACATCGCCGACAAAGTCCACACGTGCCCGTGGAACCCTGACATGTACGGCGTCGACATGGCCAAGCCCGGTGCGCAGGAGTACTACGACTCGGTCTTCGCGCTGCTGGCCGAGTGGGGCGTGGACTATGTGAAGGTCGACGATCTGAGCCGGCCGTACTTCCAGAACCGCCCCGAGGTCGAGGCGATCCGCCACGCCATCGACAAGGCCGGCCGCCCGATGGTCCTCAGTCTCTCGCCCGGCGCCACGGACATCCGCGCCGCCGACCACGTGACCACACACGCCAACCTCTGGCGCATCAGCGACGACTTCTGGGACCGCTGGCTGTCCCTGCGCGAGCAGTTCACGCGCCTCGCCCGCTGGAACGACCACCGCCGCCCCGGCGCCTGGCCCGATGCCGACATGCTCCCGCTCGGCACGGTGATGCTCGGCGCCCGCAGCACGCGTTTCACCCGCGATGAGCAGTTCACGCTGATGACGCTCTGGTCCATCGCGCGTTCGCCGCTCATGCACGGCGGAGACCTCACCAAGACCGATCCGTTCACGCTCTCGCTACTCACCAACGACGAGGTCCTCGCCGTCAACCAGCGCAGCACAGAGAACCGCCCCCTCTTCGACCACGACGGCCTGATCGCCTGGACGGCCAAGGATCCGGCCAACGGCGACACCTACCTCGCGCTCTTCAACTCCCGCGACCGCGTCCGCCTCCTGCCCGAGAACGCCCGCCACGACTCCGGCGCGATCCGCACCGACTCCCCTGTCACGAGCGCGATCGACATCGACGTGAGCGACGGCGCCGCGCTGTTCCTCGCCGCCGAGCCCGTGGGCGAGTTCGACGGCTTTGTCCCCGTCCTCTGGAGCTCGCCGCGCTGGGTGATGGCCGACGGCTCCGAGGTGCCGCTCACCGACCAGGCATGGACTCACGCCGACGCCCAATGGGACAGCTCCAAGATCGCCAAAGACGGCAAGCAGGTGCTCGGCCTCGCGGCTCAAGCTTCCGCTGTGATCGAGTACGCGGTACCGGCAGGGGCGAAACGTTTCCGCGCCAACGCCGGGATCGAGCCCCAGTACCAAGGCCCGGGAGCGGTCCGCTTCCTGACGGTCGTCGGCACTGCAGCCAACACCGACACGGGCGAAGGCCTGCCGGTCGAGGTCGATCTCGCGGCGCTGACCGACGGCTCGCCGGTGCGCGTGCGCGACCTCTGGACGCACACCGATCTCGGCGAGCAGTCGGGCACGTTCGCACCGGTCGTGCCGTACCACGGCGCGAAGCTCTACCGGCTCGGCCGTACCCAGGCGAAATAGCACCCGCCCCCGCGCGCTTCCCTCGTTGACTCCGCCGCCCGGTTTCCCGTGAGGTTGAACCTTTCGCACCCATGTCCGCCAAAGCACTTCCCTTCACCCTCGGCCAGCTCGAGACCATCGCCGCGCAGGTCGGCACGCCGTTCCACCTCTACGACGAGGCGGCCATGCGCGCCAACGCCCGTGCCTTCTACGCGGCGTTCTCGTGGGTGCCGGGCGGCTTCAAGAACTTCTTCGCCGTCAAGGCCCTCCCCAACCCCCACATCCTCGCCGCGCTGAAGCAGGAGGGCTTCGGCGGCGACTGCTCCTCGCTGGCCGAGCTGAAGCTCTGCGAGGCCGTCGGTCTCCGCGGCACGGATATCGTTTTCACCTCCAACGACACCCCGGCCGACGAGTACCGCGAGGCCGCCCGCCTCGGCGCGCTGATCAACCTCGACGACATCAGCCACATCCCGTTCCTCGAGCAGGCGCTCGGCGGCAAGCTCCCGGAGTTCCTCTGCTTCCGCTACAACCCCGGCCCGCTCAAGGCCGGCAACGCCATCATCGGCAAGCCCGAGGAGGCCAAGTACGGGTTCACCCGCGAGCAGATCGTCGAGGGTTACCGCATCCTCCGAGACAAGGGCGTGAAGCGCTTCGCCCTCCACACGATGGTCGCCTCTAACGAGCTCAACCCCGACTACTTCGTCGAGACCGCCCAGATGCTCTTCGACCTCTCCGTCGAGGTGCACCAGAAGGTCGGCGTCCGCATCGAGCTGCTCAACCTCGGCGGCGGCATCGGTATCCCCTATCGCCCCACACAGGAGCCCGTCGACCTCGCCCGCGTCGGCCGCGACATCAAGGCCGCCTACGAGCGCACGCTCGTCCCCGCTGGCCTAGCCCCCATGCGCATCACCATGGAGTGCGGACGCATGATCACCGGCCCGTACGGCTACCTCGTCAGCCGCGTCCTCCACAAGAAGGCCACGTACAAGAACTACGTCGGCCTCGATTCCTGCATGGCCAACCTCATGCGCCCGGCCCTCTACGGCTCGTACCACCACATCACCGTCCCCGCCCGCGAAGGCGGCCCGCGCAAGGTGTACGACGTCACCGGTTCCCTCTGCGAGAACAACGACAAGTTCGCCGTCGACCGCGAGATCGCCGATCCCGCCATCGGCGACCTGCTCGTCATCCACGACACCGGCGCCCACGGCCACGCCATGGGTTTCAACTACAACGGCAAGCTCCGCTCCGCCGAGATCCTCTGGCAGGGCGGCACGCAGTACCGTCTCATCCGCCGCGCCGAGACCCTCGCCGACCACTTCGCCACGCTCGACTTCCCCGGCCTGAAGGCCTGAGCCGGTTCGCCCTCCCGTAGCGCCGCTCGCGAGAGCAGCGATCCTCCCGGCGCCGACTTGGCCGTCCGAATGTGGAGCTGCTCGCGAGAGCAGCTCTTTCTGAACTCCACTCGCCTCGGATTTCGCCGTTCTTGCGAGCGGCGCCACAGGATGCGGAACCACCGCACCTCGGTGGCCTACAGCGCACCTTGTGTGATTCTCCTTCCCCGAATCGTGTGGATTCGGCCCGCACCCCCGCCGGCGTTGACCCCCGCCAGCGCCCCGGCCACGGTCGGCATCCCGCACCATGAAGCAGCCGCCCGCCCCGCCTTCGCCCCAGCCGGACACCAGCCGCCGGCTGATCCCTCTCGCGATCGGCGGCATCGTGCTCGCGGCGCTCGCCGCCTACGCCAACAGCTTCTCCGGCGTCCTCGTCTACGACGACGAACCGGCCATCCTGCTCAACCCCACGATCCGCTCGCTCGGCGCCTTCGGACAGACGCTCTGCCCGCCCGCCGACACCACCGTGAGCGGCCGGCCCGTCGCAAACCTCTCCTTCGCGCTCAACCACGTCTTCGGCGGCACGCAGGTCTGGGGCTACCACGCGCTCAATCTCCTCATCCACATCCTCGCCGGGCTCACGCTCTTCGGCGTCGTGCGCCGCACGCTGTCCAGAAGCTGGTTGCCGCAGCCCGCGCCCGCAGCCGTCCAAGCTCAGGATACAGCCGCGCCGAGCCCCGCCCTCAGCTCTACCGACGCCACGCTGCTCGCCTTCGGCGCCGCCCTGCTCTGGACGCTGCACCCGGTCCAAACCGAGGCCGTCACGTACATCGTCCAACGCGTCGAGTCGCTGATGGGGCTGTTCTTCCTGTTCACCTTCTACTGCTTCGTCCGCTCCCTCGGTTCGCCCCGCGCGCTGCGCTGGCGCGCGCTGGCCGTCGTCGCGTGCCTGCTGGGCATGGGCACGAAGGAGGTCACCGCCACCGCCCCGCTCCTCCTCTTCCTCTTCGACCGCACCTTCGTCGCCGGTAGCTTCCGACGCGCCTGGGCCGAGCGCCGCGGCTTCCACCTCGCGCTCGCCGCCACCTGGCTGCCGCTCGCGATCCTCGTCGCCACCACCGGCTGGAACCGCGGCGGCACCGTCGGCTTCACGGTCGGCGTCTCGCCCTGGACGTACTGGCTCTCGCAGTTCGAGGCCGTCGCCCACTACCTGCGCCTCTCCCTCTGGCCGCACCCGCTCGTCTTCGACTACGCCACAACGTGGACGCCCGACCTCGCCACCCTCGTCCCCTACGCGCTGGTCGTGCTCGCGTTCGTTGCAGCAACCATCTGGGCGCTCCGCCGCCATCCCGTAGCCGGCTTCCTCGGCGCGTGGTTCCTCGTGATCCTGGCGCCGACGAGCGTCGTTCCCAGCTCGGTCCAGATGATCGTCGAGCACCGCCTCTACCTTCCGCTCGCCGCCGCGATGGTCGCCGTGGCATGGGCCCTCCACCGCTGGCTCGGCCGCCGGAGCCTCGTCGCGTTTCTCGTTCTCGCCGCCGGGTTGGGCTGGGCCACCGCGCAGCGCAACACCGTCTACCGCAGCGAACGCTCGATCTGGGACGACACCGTCGCCAAGTGCCCGCACAGCGAGCGCGCGCAGAACAATCTCGGCAACGTCCTCCTCAAGGCCGGCGAGGCCACCGCCGCCATCGACCACTACCGCACCGCGCTTCGCCTCCGGCCCGACGCCGCCGATACCCACCACAATCTCGCCAACGCCCTCCGCCGCACCGGCCGTCCGCAGGAGGCCATCGAGCACTACGAGCAGGCGCTCCGCCTCAATCCCCGCATGCCCGATTCCCACACCGCCCTCGGCATCGTGCTTGAGGAGGCCGGCCGCGCCGCCGAGGCGCCCGCACACTACGAACAGGCGCTCCGCCTCGATCCCGCCTATGCCGACGCCCACAACCGCCTCGGCATCGTCCTCGCCCGCTCCGGGAGAACCGAGGCGGCGATCGCTCGCTTCGAAAGCGCGTTGCGCAGCGATCCTTCCCGCGCCGACATCCGCAACAACCTCGGCAACGCCCTCCGCGCGTCCGGCCGCATCCAGGAAGCCATTGCCCAGTACGAACAGGCGCTCCGCCTCGACCCGAACGACGCCGATGCCCGCAGGAACCTCGGGCGTTCGTACGCCATGTTGAACCGGCTTCCCGATGCCGCCGCGCAGTTCGAGCAGGCGCTCCGCCTCGACCCCGCCTCGGCCGACACCCATTGCGAGCTCGGCATGCTCCTGTGCATGGCAGAGCGCATCCCCGAGGGGCTTCGCCATTTCGAGCAGGCGCTCCAGCTCGATCCCGACAACGCGCAGGCCCATCTCTACCTCGCCATGGCCCTCGAGCAGACCGGCCGCTCCGCCGAGGCCGCTCCCCATTTCGAGCAAGCCCGCCGCCTAGGCGCCTCGCTCCCCGCCTCCGGCAACTGAGCCGATCAATCTGGAACTCAGGAAATCAGGGACGGATGGGAGCGCAGTCGTTGGGAGACAGGAACTAGGCTAGTTTCGGACGCCAGCTTCCGAACGCCGTTCCTGCAGGCCATGCCGCTCCCGTGGCGGATCGATCCCCGGAAGGTGGAACCATCGATGCACGCTAGAACGGTCTGCTTTTCTCGCTGTAGCCGGGTTCGCTGAACCCGGTCCGAGAGCCTCGGCAGCCCTCAAACCACAGTAACGGCCAAACGCATCTCCGGTCCGTACCTACTCGCGACTCACTCATCGCTCCTTCTTCCACACTCCTCGCTACTCGCTCCTCGCTACCCGCTACTCCTTCCGCCGCAGCGGCTACAGCCTGCTCCACAGGACGAGTTCCGCATCCTTTCCGCCACAGCCGTAGGTGAACACCGCGATCTGGTTCTCGTCGGCGGCGATGCCGAAGCACCGGTCGCTTCCCTCGCGTTCAACCTGGGTCGCATAGTACCGCTTCGTGTCAGACAGGATCTTGCCCACGGCCCCGTTGGGCCAGCGGCACTCGAGATTGATGTAGTCCCCGTTGAGCACCTTCAACGAAGCCACGGCCTTCAATTCCTCGATGCCGCAGTTGTGGAGCCGGTCGATGATCTTTGTCGTGTCCATGATTTCGCCTGAAGGCGTGGGGTTGAGATGTACGGGCAATCTGGTCGCGCCCTGACTATCACCGCCGCGCGTCCGCCTCAATCCTTCGGCGGCTGAGGCTTCGTCTCCGATCCGCCCCGGGCGTGTTCAACACCGGTCGTGTTCACCGCTCCGCTTCGCTCCGGGCGAACACAACCCTCAAGGTTAGGCCGATCCTTCTTCTTGTAACGTCCAAGTATCAGACAAACCGTCGCAAGCCCGAACGCGACGAACAGCGCACCCGCAAAAATCGCAGCTTCAGACCGCTTCAATAGACTGAAGAGCGGGATAGGCGACAGGTATGCCAACACCTGAAACGCCCAAAAGACTCGCTGCGAACGTGCCAGACCTGACAACGCGATACTCAGACCGCCTATAAGCATCGGCATACTGATCCAGTGCGAAAGATACCGTGCCGACAAAGATCCATCACTCCAGCCGGCCCAACTATTCGACCACCCAACCGCAAACGCCACAACTCCCGTCGCGAATAGCGTGCAAAACGTGTACGACGCAAAGAACCACCACCGATCCTTCACGCGTAATGCGAATCCGAGGCTGACGCTGTACGCCAGGAGAAGGATAAGAGTGATTGCGATGACGGCTGGCATCTTTCTTTTACCGAACAGTTGGATTATCCCGCACCGCGTTTCACGACCTCGGAGCGGAGCATTGCTTGTTTGAAGGGGTTGGGAAATGGACAGGAAGATGTTCTTCGCCGGGCTCCGGGGGCGGAACACCGGCCGATGGGTTTTACGGACCGGCAGCGTAGCGGCGGCTCCGATGCGGGCAAGGGCGTTCACTGGGCGCGAACGGAGGCCTGCCGCGCGGTTTCGGATCGGCAGTCCTACCGGTGGTTCGTCGATCCGGATCGGTGTTCATCGGTGTGCATCAGCCAAAGGTTCTTCCGCAGGGAAGAGCGGCTCCACCATCCCCTCCTCCGTTCCCGCCTTCCTGATTTCCACATTCGCCGTCTGCCGAGGATGGAAGCCACGTCGCCGCCGTGGCCTACAGGATCGATCCGTTTCCTGCGTTCGTGAGTTCCAGAGAGCCGAGCCGCTCGCCGGGGTCACCGCCCCCGGCTACAGCACATCGCTTCCGATATCAGTGTTCATTGGCGTTCATCAGCGGTTCCACCATCCCGCCTCGCTTCCCGCCTTCCCGATTTCCACATTCACTCCTCCGATGCTCCGTGTCCTCGGGGTACACCGTGGTTCACATCCATTCCCGAGTTCGTGAGGGCACTTGTCGAAATTGCGCTTAACTCCACGCCGTTCCGCCCGAAGCGAGTAATGGACCCCCTCGCCTCCTCCGCCCGCCCGCCCCCACCCGTATGACCATCAAGTCGCGCATCATCGTGCTCAACATCCTGGTTGCTCTGATCACGCTGTCGCTGGGCAGCGTCTTCGTCTACCAGAGCTATTTCGAGGCACGCCAACTCCGGAACTTCAACAAGCTGAGCCTCCTGCTCCGCGAGATGTTCCAGCTCGGCAATGCGTGGACCATCGAGAGCGGCGGCGTCTGGCATGCCCATCGCGACTTCTGCATCCCGGGCAAACTCGACGAAGGCCGCAAGGAGTACTCCGACCTCATCGCCAAGTCCCGCGCCATCGTGGGCAACATCGAGGCCACCGTCGCCACCATGCCGCTCGACGAGCTCTCTCCCTCGTTCCGCGACATGGTCCAGAACCGCTTCGATTTCGAGAAACGCCTCACCAAGCTGCGCGACGGCATCGTCGTCGACAACGTCCACCCCTGGCAGACCACCCTCCTCTACAACCGCGAGATCAAGCGCCTCTTCAGCCTGATCACCCAGCTCGCCACCGAGACCAGCGACGCGGAGCTCGTCCGGAAGGTCATGGTCGCCGACCTCACCCTTCAGGCCCGGCTGATGATCGACCGGCACTGCGGCCTGCTCAGCTACGCGCTCGGCTCGGGCGACGTGAACGAGTCCTTGGCGCGCTTCCCCGGCTTCGTCGACGACATGCGCCCCCTCCTTCGCCGCATCGAGACCCTAACCAGCGACGAGGGCGTCAAGCTCTTCAAACAGTACATCGACAACGACGCCTTCAGGTCCTTCGAAGAGGCGACTGATCTCGTCATCAAAGCCGGCCCGCCCCCGGCAAGCGGTCGCCACACGTTCGACAAGGCGATGGCCGCCAAGATCAAGAAGGACTACCTCCAGCACGGCAGGGAGATGAACAACTTCACCGAGTTCGTGCAGGCCGATGTCGAGAACTACTCCCAGCTCCGCCTGAAGGAGGCCAACCTCAAGATGTACGTCTCCCTCTCCGCCGTGGGTCTCGCCCTCCTGCTCTCCTGCGCCGGCAGCTACTTCACCGTGAGCCATATCTCCCGGTCCGTCCGCTCCGTCTCCAGCCAGCTCGAGGACGCATCCCAGACGAGCAACGACCTCTCGCTCCAAGTCTCGACCGCCGCCTCCGAGCTGGCCGACGGCTGCTCGGCGCAAGCCTCCGCCATCGAGGAGATCCACTCGACCGTCGAATCCATCACCTCACTCGCCACCAACGAAGGCCAGCGGGTCGAGCGCGTGCTGCAGCTGGCCGAGGAAAGCGACGCCTCCGTCGCCGAGAGCTCCAACTCCACCAAGAAGATGCGCGCCGCGATGCAGCGCATCCAAGATTCCAACTCGAAGATCGCCAACATCACCAAGACCATTGAGGAGATCGCGTTCCAGACCAACATCCTCGCGCTCAACGCCGCCGTCGAGGCCGCCCGTGCCGGCGAGGCCGGCGCCGGGTTCGCCATCGTGGCCGAGGAGGTCCGCTCGCTCGCCCACAAGAGCGCCGAGTCCGCCAAGTCGACCCACCAGATGATCGAGAACGCGATCCGCAGCGTGCACGAAGGCAACACCCTCAGCGAGCAGCTCGAGAAGCAGCTCACCCTCATCCTCTCCCAGATCGGCAGTATCAAGGAGGCCATGCGCGCCCTCAAGGAAGGCTCCGTCCAGCAACGCACCGCCATCGCCCAGGTCGCCTCCGCCATGGGCGACATCGAGAAGGTCACCCAGAGCAACGCCTCCGCCGCCGAGGAATCCGCCGCCGCCTCTCACGAGATGGAAGCCCAGTCGCAGGCCGTCCTCCAACAGATCCGCCATCTCGAGACCATCCTCATCGGAATGCGCACCGGACTGGCCCACGGCGCCAAGGCCGCCGACACACAGCCGGCCTGAGCCCGCGTCAGGCGTTCGTCCGCGCAGGAGCCCCACTAGACCAGTATTTGAAATACTGTAGCCGGGGGCGTTGACCCCGGCCAGAGGCGCCGGCCTCACCGCGGCCGGCTACAACATTGCTGAAACCGCTCCAGGCGCCGACGCCGCCCCTTCGACGCTGCTCGCAAGCTCAAGCCCGCGGGCGGCGCAACGGCCATCCCCAACGAGGGCGGCGACGCCCCTCGAGCGACTGCCCGCCCCGGCCAACTCCTGCCCGCGCCAAGGCGTCCGCCTCCCCGCGGGCGCCTTTTCATGTCCTGCAGCCCCAATGAGGCCGCCCCGCATCTCCCGAATCCTGCCCGGGCCCTGTCCGCTCCGTTGACGACGCAAAACCCTGGCGCGCTCGGGACCGGCTTTGTGCCTCCGGACTGCACGCGGCGGCGCTTTTCGCATTCTCCTGCCCGACCTTCTGCTCCAGTCTCCCGCCCGACACCATGTCCGACCTCCTCGTCCACGGCGGCACACCGCTCTCCGGCACCATCCGGCCCTCCGGCAACAAGAACGCCGTCCTCCCCATCTTCTGCGCCACGCTCCTCACCGACGAGCCCGTGCGCCTCGCCAACGTCCCCGCCATCACCGACCTCGAGAAGCTCGTCGCCTTCTGCACTCGCCACGGCTCGAGCATCGAGTGGGACCGCACCGCCGGCACCATGGCGCTCGACCACTCCGGCTTCCGCTCCCTCCCGGCCAACGGCGAACTCCCGCAGGACATGCGCTCCACCGTCCTGCTCTACCCGGCGCTGCTCCACCGCCTCAAGCGCATCGTCGTCGAGTCCAACACCAAGGGCTGCTCCCTCGGCATCCGCGAACTGGATCCACACTTCGACGTCCTCCGCGCCTTCGGCGCCCGCCTCGCCCTCGGCGACGAGGCCGTGTTCACCCTCGACGGCCGTTTCCGCGGCGCCCGCCACTGGGCCGACTACATGTCCGTCACCGCCACGGAAAACTTCGCCATGGCCGCCGCCCTCGCCGAGGGTTCCTCCACCCTCGTCAACGCCGCCAGCGAGCCCCACGTGCAAGACGTCTGCACCGCGCTCGTCGCCATGGGCGCGCGCATCCGCGGCCTGGGCACAAGCCGCCTCGAGATCGAAGGCGTCGAGCGCCTCCATGGCGCCGAGATCGCGATCAGCACCGACTACCACGAGGTCGTCACCTTCCTCGCCCTCGGCGCCATCACCGGCGGCGAGGTGCGCGTGACCGACACCCAGCCCGAGCACCTCGACCTCATCGTCCGCTCCTTCCAGAAACTCGGCGTCGCCATCCGTTTCGAGGGCAACACCGCGATCTGCCCCGCCGCCCAGCGTCTCCGCATCGAGGAGCCGCACACCACCAACCTCCTCGCGAAGATCGAGGCCGCGCCCTGGCCGTACTTCCCCGTCGATCTCCTGCCCGTCCTCATCGCGCTCGCCGTGCGCGCCGAGGGCGCGATGCAGTTCTGGAACAAAATTTATGAGGGCGGCTTCACCTGGCTGCCCGAGCTGGCGAAGTTCGGCGCCCACGCCGTCACCTGCGACCCGCATCGCATCATCGTCTTCGGCGCCCGGCCGCTGCGCCCCGCCGTAGTCGAGGCGCCGTACATCATCCGCGCCGCCGTGGCGCTCTACGCCGTCGCCGCGTCGATCCCCGGCCAGAGCGTCGTGAAGAACGCCGACGCCATCCGCCGCGCGCACCCGAGATTCGTCGAAAACCTCCGCGCCCTCGGCGCGGAGGTGGAGTGGCGGTAGAAGGTCATGCAAGCCATGCGGAGAATCCTCGTACTCGCTCTGGTTCTTCTGGGTGGCTGTGCTACTCTGCCGCACAACAAACCGGTGGATGTCACCATCGCCGAGCTAAGATCGGCACCGGAAAGCTACGCGGGGCGAATGGTTAGGGTTCGTGGCATTTGGATCTATGGCTTCGAAGCCTCGGATCTCGTAGCTCATGATTATTCAGAACGTCAGGCTGTGTGGATCGATACCGAGAGCCACACCAGCCGGATAGATGATGGTTTCCGGAAGTTCCGGGCAGTAATGATGCGTGAAGCGATCCGGCAAACCGAGCTAGCGGATGCGCGGGGATCCCACGCACCTTGGCTCACCCGGTCCACAGTCGAAATCGAGGGAGTTTTCGACGTCGCACCTTCCCCTCGTCCTGAAACAGCATCCGACGGCGAAGAATATCTAATGTGGCAAGGTTTCGGACATCTCGGCGGTGCGCCCTTACAGATCAGACTCACTCACCTGAATTCCTTCCACCTTGAGGAATAGGCAAAGGCTGATCTGCACCATCTCCAGTTTGGTTCTCCCGATTCACCGGCCATGCATAAACACAAACTTCTGTTGCTCATCCTTTCAGTGGGCATCGTCTCCCTCTCCGCCGCCGACTCCACCCCTCAACCCCAGAAAGCCATGCGCCCGATCTCGCTCCCGAACACTGTCGATTACGTCGAGACGCCCTCGCGCGATCTCCCAAAGACCAAGGCCTTCTTCTCCGCGCTGCTGGGTTGGCAGTTCACCGAGTACGGCCCCGAGTATCTCGATTACTCGGACGGTCGCACCACCGGCGGTTTCTACCGCTCCGACAAAGTCTCCAGCTACTCCGCCGGCTCCACCATCGCCGTGATCTACACCGAGCGCCTGGAAGAGCTCCGCGACCGCGCAAAGGCGCTCGGCGCCACGATCACCCGCGACATCTTCAGCTTCCCCGGCGGCCGCCGTTTCCACTTCACCGAGCCCGGCGGCAGCGAGTTCGCCATCTGGTCGGACAAGTGACCCCGCCTGCGCGTAGGTCGCGCCTTCAGGCCGACCCGCTCGGCTCCGCGCTCGCACCCGTCCCGCGCACATCACCCGCCCGGTCGCCCTGAAGGGACGACCTACGCCAACCCCCGCTTGCCACCCTTCCACGCCGCGCGTCTACTCGCCGCGTCTCCCGACACCCCATGCCCGACAAAGGCGTCAACTTCCTCAACTCCGCGCTCACCGCGCCCGCCACCGCCGCCGAGGCCGCGCTGCGGCCGGCCTCGTTCTCCGACTTCGTCGGCCAGGCGAAGACCGTCGAGCGCCTCAAGGTCATGGTCGGCGCCGCGCGCCGCCGCGGCGACCCGCTCAACCACATCCTGCTCAGCGGCCCGCCCGGCCTGGGCAAGACCACGCTGTCGTTGATCCTTGGAGCCGAGATGGGCAAGACCGTGCGCATCACCTCCGGCCCGGTCGTCGAGAAGGCGGGCGACCTCGCCGGCCTCCTCACGAGCCTCGAGGAGGGCGACCTGCTCTTCATCGACGAGATCCACCGTATCCCGAAAACGGTGGAGGAGTACCTCTACAGCGCGATGGAGGACTTCCGCCTCGACATCATGATCGACCAGGGGCCCAACGCCCGCAGCGTGCGCCTCACGCTCCCGCGCTTCACCCTCATCGGCGCCACCACGCGCGCCGGCCTGCTCACCGCCCCGCTGCGCAGCCGATTCACGCTCAACACGCGCCTCGATTTCTACGGACGCGACGACCTGCTCACCATCGTCAACCGCACCTGCAAGCTGCTCAACGTCCCCATCGACGAAGGCGGCGCGAAGGAGATCGCCGCGCGCTCCCGTGGCACGCCGCGCATCGTCAACAACCTCGTCAACTTCGTGCGCGACTACGCGCAGGAGAAGGCGAAGGGCAAGATCACGCAGCCCGTCGCCGCCGCCGCGCTGGAGCTGCTGGAAATCGACGTCCGCGGACTCGACGAGATGGACAAGCGTATCCTACGCCTGATGGCGGAATCCTACCGCGGCGGCCCCGTCGGCCTCGGCACCGTGGCCGTCGCCGTGGGCGAAGAGGCGGAGACGCTCGAGGAGGTTCACGAGCCCTACCTCATCCAGGAAGGCTATCTCCAGCGCACCTCCCAGGGCCGCGTGCTCACATTGAAGGGCTGGGAAGCCATCGGCCTGCAGGCCATCGCCACCGCCCCCGGCGCACAGGGCAGTCTGCCGCTCGCCTGAGCTGGGGCTGATGCGGTTGCCAGGGGAGGGGCGTCGGCTCGCGACGCCCGTTGGATGGCGCAGGCCAGCGAGCCGACTGCGGCGAACGCGTACCGCAAGATAGCGTCCCTGCGCATCCCTTCGGGCGCAATCCGACAGAGTGAATCCGGCAGCGGATTGCATGATTACCCCTGCGCGCGAGGTAGGGCGGGGCCGCTGGGCCCGCCGCACCGCCGAATCCGCGGCCAAGCCCAGCGCGCCCGCCCGTCGCGCCCTACCGTCTCCGCCCGAGAAACAGTAGCCCGCCTACAGTTGGAGCCGGCATGCGAACCTTCCGTGAAGTCCGCTTCACCGCAGGGTGCCTGCCTTGCGACGCCACGGCTCCATCGTACAGTGCCGGCGCTTCCGTAGCCACACCCAGTCGCGACCGGTGGCCAGTCTCCTCGGCGCATCTTCCGATTCGCCCCCGCCGGCCAGTCCCCACGAGCAATCCACAACACCATGAATCAACTACCGGGAAAGCGGATCTCGATGCTCCTCACGGTCGCCAGCCTCGGCGGCGCCCTCGTCGTCACCAGTCTCGCGGCCACGCCCACCTCCGCGGGGAATCAAACCATGCCGACCAAGCGCAGCCCGGTGCCGGCCAGCACATCGTCCGGCGCGCGCTCCGTCGCCAAGACCCCGGCGCAGAAGGCGCAGGAGCGCAAGATCGTCGGCACGCTGCGCCAGATGGGCTTCAAAGTCACCGGCATCACCCGGACCGCGAACGGCCAATACAGCGTGCAGGTGAATCGTTTCAACCCAGCCAGTGCGACCGGCGCCTTCCGCGGTGTCGTGAGCTTCCGCCGGAGTGCGACGCAAACCGGCCGCGCCATGGGTCCCACCCGCCTCAACCAGCGCGGTAACGCGGCCAACATGCCCGAGCAGATCGGCAGCGACGAGATCGGCGGCCCCTCGGGCGGTACCGCCGGCGGCGGCAATGCGGGCGCCGGTGACACCGACTCCATCGGCACCCCGGGCGGTGCCACCGCCGGTGGCCCCACCGGCGGCGGGATGGACGGCGGCACCGGCCCCGGGCGCGGCACCGACGGCATCGGCGGCGGCCTCGGTGACGACGGTTTTGGCGATGGCGGTGGGCTGGGCCCCGATGGCGGCGGCCTTGGTCCCGACGGCGGCACTGGAGGCGGCGACACCGGTCCGGGTAGCGACGGACAGGGGCCGGACCGCGGAGGCACGGCTCCCGATGGTGGCGGCATCGGTCCCGATGGAGGCGACGGCGGCGGTGACGAAGGCGGACCGGGCGGCGGCACGGTCGGTCCGGGCGAAGAAGGCCCGCCCTCACCCGGTGACGATGGCGGCGGCAACGATCCCGACGGAGGAACCGGTCCCGACGACGGCGGCGATACCGGCGGAGGCGGAGAGGAAGGCCCGCCGAGCGACCCCGATGATGGCGATTCCGGCCGGATCGCAGGCCGCGGCGCCTCCCGCGATCTCTCGCGCACGAGCAACCAAGCCGCGGGCCGGGCCGGAATGTTGGCGGCGGGGGGAGTGGCCACCCTGCAGGTTTCGGTTTCCTCGCGCGGCGTGCTCTCGATTTCCCGCCGCAGCCTCTCCCAGGCCGGGCTCATCAACCACGCGCCCAACGCCGCCAGCGGCAACGTGATCTTCCACTAGCCCGAATCCCGATCCGCGGGTGCCGGTCCCATCGAGGTCGGCACCTGCACTCCACCGGAATGCTGCGCCTAGCCCGGCCCCGGAAGCCGGCGTAGCCGCAGCGCCCATTGAAGGGTCATAAAGCGATCAATCTCCTGCCGCCCGCCTGCACGCGGTAGGGCGGGTCCGCTGGGACCGCCGCCACGCCGAATCCGCAGCCTAGACCGACGCGCGCCCTACGGTTTTCCACCCGAGGAAGAGCAGCCCCGCGCGTTCACTCGATCCGATACCGCGCTCGGACCGTGACCGTCACCGTCTGGTTGGAAACATCTTTGGCTTTCGCCGAGCCCACAAAGTTGCCCACGAATGAGCCCACATTCGACTCTTCGGATGTCCATGCTCGGCCGTTCTCCTCCAACGAGAGGACTTCCTTGAGCTTCACGCCCGCCTCTCTCGCCAGCAGTTCGGCCTTTTCCCGGGCCGCCTCGGCCGCCTTCTGGAGCGCCTCCCGTTTGGCCGCCGGCAGCTTCTCGCTCGCGTAGGACGGTTCCTCAGCGAACGCACTCTCGACCGTGGCCAGCACCCTCACCACATCGTTGATCTGCTTCAGATCCCGTACCCGCACCGTGCAGCGATCGATGCAGGCCTGCCCGGTCACGACGACGCTATTGTTGCGCAACTCGTAGTGCGGCCGAAGCACTCGCGAGTCGCTGGTGATGTCGCCCTTCGTGATACCGATCTTCTTGAGCACCTCGACGACCTTGCCCCGAATCTCGCTCACCTTCGCTTCCGACTCGGCGAAAGACGGGGTCTCGACGTCGATCATGATCGGGATGAAAGCATGATCCGGGGCATACGGGATCACAGCAGTGCCGGACGTGGTGATGGAGCGTACGGTGTCTTCGGCACGGGCCAGGCCGAGGACGGACAACAGGGCGCAGAGCACAAGTGTTCTCATGATTCTTGAAGGACGGAGGGGTTGAGGCACGGCGGCAGCTCGGGCCGTCTCCACTATTCAGAAACAGATCTTCCGAACACGCCAGAACCAAACAATCCGGCCGGCACCGGGGCACAGGGAAGCCTGCCGCCCGCCTGCACGCGGTAGGGCGGGTCCGCTGGGCCCGCCGCATAGCCAACCCTGCGGTCGATCCCGGCGCGCCCAGCGCTCGCGCCCTACCGATTCCTCCCGGCGAACAGAACTCCGGCGCCGGCGAGCACGCCCGCGCAGCCGGCGATCATATACCAGCCGTGCTCCGGCACGCGCGTCTCGCCGTCCACATGCCGGGCCAGCCCGACAAGCGCACTCTGGGTTCGCCCCTTGAGCGAGGTGCGCATCCGCCAACCTTCGTCGAAGATCCAGACACCGGCGACGATGAGCAGTATGGCGACAAGCGTTTTCATCCGTGAACTTGCAGCCCACTCAGCCACCGGACTCCTCGCCAGGCAAGGGCGGTTGCGCATCGGCCGCACGCAGCGCGCCGTGCCGGCGTCCGTTCGCCACGCCCCCGCCGCTCGCCGCTCTCGCGAGCGACGCCGCGCGGGAAGCCTCACCGCCCGCCATACCAGTCGATCTTCCGCGTCGCCCACATGCCCACGGCGAGCAGGACGAAGAGCGCAGCCGTGCCGGCGAGCAGCGCATAGTCCTGCAGTTGCAGGATGAAATAGAGGTACGCGTAGGTGCCGGCCAGCCCGCCGCCCACGATCACGCAGCGCTTCCCGGTCTGCAGCACGCTCGCGCTGTAGCCGGTCACCAGCACCGTGCTGACCGCCGCCGCCGCGCCGTATGCCAGCCCCGCCGCGATGAACTCGCTGAGCGCGAGGTAGCCGAGGAAGAACAGCACCAGCGCCGCGCCGACCATCAGGTACTGGAGCGGATGGATGCGCAGCTTCGCCGTGACCTCGAAGAGGAAGAAGTTCGCGAACACAAGCACCAGGAAGAGCACGCCATACTTGATCGCACGCTCGACCAGCCGGTAGGCGTCGACGGGCTGGAGCAGTGTCACATCCACCGCCGATCCCACGATCTGGTGACACGCCACCTCGCTCTGCCCGGCGCCCTCCGTCCACTGCTGCGGATAGCCGCGGCCGAAATACGACTGCTCCCAAGTCGCCTCGAATCCCTCCGGGCCGACCGTGCGCCGGATCGGCAGCGCCGCACCGCCGAAGCTCGGGTCGGCCCAGCTCGACTTCAACGTCACGTGGTTCTGCGCGCCGACGGGCGCCACCGCCAGGCGGCTGCTGCCCTGCAACGTCATCTCCAGCGCGAACGGCACGCCGGCGGCGGCGCTGCCCGCATCGATCCTCACAGGAGCCTCCAGCGTCTCGCTCCAGCCCTCGCGCGGCGCGCCCGGCTCGAGCGTCGCCCCCTGCCCGTCCCACTGCACGACCGGCGCCGCGCGCAACCCGCGCGGATACGTGAGCGCGACGATCACCCGCGCCTTCGCCCACTCGTAGCTCGCGCCCTCGACGCCGATGGCGGCGGTCGCCGGGCGGAACCGGCCCCGCACCGCCAGCCTCGTTTCATAGACCGGGATGGTGAAGATGCCGCGGTAGCGCAGCGAGGGATCGAGCTGGCCCGACACATCGAGTTCCTCCGGCAGGAAGTACGCCCACGCACGCACCGTGCGCACCTCCTCGGTCCGCACCGGCACCCCGCGCGAGTCGTTCACCTCGCGCACGGTCTTCGCGGCGTAGGTGAACGGTACTGCCAGCACTGGTCCGGCCAGCGTCTGTTCGCCGCCCCATGTCTTCGCGATCTCTTCCCGCGCCTCCTCGCGGAAGCCGAGCCGCTCCCGCCGCACACCGTCGATGAGCAGCAGCGCGATCCAGAGCAGGGCGATCAACAGGCCGATGGCGAAGAGCTTGAGCCCGGTAGCATACGCCTTGGGCGCACTGGCGGTGGGCGCGGGGGCGGAGGAAGGGAGGACAGGCGGAGTTTCCATGCCGCCATCCTCGCACGCACGCGTGAAGCGACGATGAAGCCCGCATGAAGAGTCGGCGAAAACCGCCAAGCCGACCTCAGCGTCGCCGCCGCAGCCACACCGCCATCCCAAGCGTGGCAATCCCCAGCAGCACCGGCACCGTGGCCGGCTCGGGTATCGTCGTGAGAATCTGCGATTTGTAGGCCGACAAGTCTGCGAAATAGGTCTCGTTGCCCACGACCGCCGCGCTGGGCTGTCCCTTATAGCCACCGATGGCGAGCATGATGCCGGAGAGCGTCCACTCGTCCGCAGAATCCAGACTGAAGACCCCGCCGCCGGAGTCGCCCACGGCGCCCTGTGCCTCGCCTGGTGCGGCGTCGAAGGTCGTGGCCTCGCACACGGTGTTGTTGAAGCTGAGCAGCGAGGATGTCCCGCTCACCGTGTTGATCCCCCAGCGCAGGGTGTTGCCGCTGTCGTAGTAATATCCGGTGGCCACTTCCGCCCCGGCGCTCGGCGTCGTCGACCAGGTGGAGCCGCCGGTGACGTACCACGTCGTCGGCGAGGCCGCCCGATTGTAGCCGTTGCCGATCATCGTCACGGATACTCCGGCACCCGCCGACGAGGCCGACAGCGGCAGCAGCGACAGGTTGAGCGAACTGTCGATGCGGTAGAGGACGAGATCGGCCGCCGAACCGCCGGTGTTGGTCAGGCGCACCGAGGACCCGGCCACAGCTGCGTAGGTCGCCCCGCCCACCGTGAAACTCCCCTCGCCCACATGCGCGGCCGTGATCACCCAGTCCGCCCCGCCGACATCGCCGAGGTAGACGCCGGTGCAGCCGTTGACGACGCCCACGCGTCCGCGCGGATCGTCGATGGCGAAGGCGGCCACGTCCTGCGTGCCGTCGCCATCGTAGACGACCACCGCTCGCACCGCCGCCGGCAATGCGAGGAGCCCGATCAGGGAGAGAAGGAGTCCGGCACGGCGCATGAGCGAGGTATCCCGAGGGGCGCTGTTTCTGCCAAGGGGAAACTCGCCGCGAACAACGCCGCGCCGGCACATCCCGCCGCCGGCCGTCAGGCGCCGGAAGCCGGTTGCAGCGAAGCCCGCACGATCTCGGCGACCCGGTTCTTATCGTAGGGCTTCGCGAGGAAAGTGCAGTGGCCCTCCGGCAGGCCGAGACGCGCAAGGTCCAGGCTATACCCGCTGGCCAGGACGACATGCAGCTCCGGAGCCTCCGCCAGCAGGCGGGCCGCAAGTTCGCGCCCGTCGATGCCGCCGGGCATGACCGTATCGGTAAACACAAGCCGGATTTCCCTCCGGTGCTTCTCCCAGAGCACGAGCGCCTCCACGCCGCTGGCCGCCTCGACCACGCGATGCCCGAGACGCCTGAGGATCACGGCCAACACGCGGCGCACGGACTCGTCGTCCTCGACCACGAGGATGAGCTGGCCGGCCACCTCGCCTGTCCGCACACCCGACGCCGCAGCAGCGGCCGGCTGCACCGCAGCCGCTTCCGCGCATGGCAGATAGACCAGGAACGACGTCCCCTCGCCCGGATTGCTCGAGACCTCGATCCAACCCTGATGCTGGCGCACGATGCCGTAGACGGTCGCCAACCCGAGCCCGGTTCCGGCGCCGCGCTCCTTCGTGGTGAAGAACGGCTCGAAGATGTGCTGCAACGTCTCCGGCGGCATGCCGCACCCGGTGTCGCTGGCGGTGATCCGCGCATACGCTCCGGGCCGGGCGTCGGGATGGGAGGGACGTTCGCGCCCGTCGATGCGGACCGACTCACAGACCAACCGCAGCGTGCCGCCGCCCGGCATGGCATCGCGGGCGTTCACGGCGAGGTTGATCACGACCTGTTCGATCATGCCGGCATCGCCCTGGACATACAGCGGCTCGGGTGCCGGTACGATCCGCACCTCGATGTGCTCGCCGAGCACGCGGCGGAAGAGCTTGAGCAGATTGCCCAGGAGCTCGTTGAGCTCCAGCCGCTGGATCTGGAGAACTTGGCGACGGCTGAAGGCGAGCAGCTGCCGCGTGAGATCGGCAGCCATGCGCGCCCCCGTCTGCAGGGCCGCTATCGCCTCCTGCACATCGGCCGGCAGGTCCGTGCGCTCCTGCAGAAGCGCCAGGTGCATGTACTGCGCGGTGAGGATGTTGTTGAAATCGTGGGCCACGCCGCCCGCCAGCTGCCCGATCGCCTCCATCTTTTGCGACTGTCGGAGCTGGTCCTCCAGCCGCTGGAGTTCGGTGATGAACCGCGCCTGCTGGAGGTTGCGCAACGCCAGCCGCGAGAGCTGCGTGGCGATGAGGTAGAGCGCGTCGCAGATCTTCTCGAACTGCGCCCGCGGCATGCGGGTGACCTCGCCGAGCGCCTTGCGAAACTCCGCCTCGTCGGCGCCGATCTCCTTGGCGTAGCCGAGCAGTGAGGACTCGTCGATGGCCTCGTTGCGCACCTGTCCGACCAGCCAGCTGGCGATGTACCGGTCGCCGGCGTTCAGGGTGGTGCCCGCATCCCACAGCCCGCCGCTCAGGCACGGCTGGATCACCGGCCCTTCGGGATGGTAGCGGCCGATCACGACATCGGAGTGCCGGCAGTTGCACAGGCCCTTGTCCGTGCCGCGGATAATATGTTCGCAGAGCCGGCAAAAGTTGCTCGGCCGCGTGATGGGGGTGCCGTCGGGGGCGACGATGAGGGAGGCCACTCCGGTCGCGGCCGCAAAAGCATCCTGGATGCGCTGGATCTCCTCCAGATCGAAGAGGTCACCGAGCTGCGGCGCCTCCGTGCCATTCGCCGGACCGGTGAGCATATCGACACGCCGCGCGAGTCGCGCGTTGAGCTCCTTCACCTCTACCTCGGCCTGCCGGCAGGCGGTCACTTCGCGGCTGCAGATGGTGAATCCGGTCAACCGTCCCTGCGCATCCCTCCGCGGCGAGATGCGCGCAGCCCACCACATTTCGCGCCCTCCGAGGGCCATCGGGTACTCGTGGATCAGGACCGAACCCGTCGCCCGCACCTGCTCGAGAGTCTCCGCCAGCGGCTCAGCCAGTGACGCGGGCAGCACCTCGCCATAGGGACGGCCCAGAAAACGATCCGGAGCGACAAACAACGGCTGATCGGCGGGGGCATGGTAATCGACAAACCGGCCCTCAAGATCGAGGACGAACACCAGTTCGTCCAACGACTCGAGGGTCGTCGTCAGGCGCTCGACAAGAGCACGCAGCGCCTGTTCGCCGAGAGGGGTGGGGGTGCTCATGGGGTGCCGGACAGAATCCAAGAGTCCGCCACATGCAAGCCGCACAAGCAGTCGCCGCGCAACCGACACAGGCCACGTCCGGCACCCCGCCACGCTACGCCGCCGGCAACCGCATTGTGGCGCGCGCCCCGCCGCCGGCGCCGTTGACGAGCTCGACCTCTCCGCCGTGCAGGTGCGCGATCTCCCGCACGAGCGACAGGCCGAGCCCGGTGCTCTTGCGCCCGGTGGCCGGCCGCTCCAGCGAGTAGAACCGCTCGAAGATCCGCCCCAGCGCGTATTCGGGAATTCCCGGCCCGCTGTCGGCCACGACGAACTCGACACCCGCGCCATCGGCACGGGCGTCCAACTCCACCCGACCGCCACGCGGCGAGAACTCCACCGCGTTCTGCACGAGATTCGCCAGCGCCTCGCGCAGCAGCGCCCGCTCCCCGGAAACCGTGCCCATCGCACCGGGCGCGACCGCCAGCTCCACCCCCGCCGCGCGCCCCGCGCTGCGGAACCCGTCGGCCACCTCGGCCAGCAGCGCCGCCGCCTCGATCCGCTCGGGCGCGTGCAATGCGGTGCGTGCCTCCAGCGCCGAGAGCTGCAGGAGCCGCTCCACGATCTGCTCGATGCGGCCCGACTCGGCACGCAGGTTCTCCAAAAACCGGCGACGCTCCTCCGGCGGCATCTCCTCGCCGAGCAGCTCCGCCGCGCCGCGCACCGCGGCCAGCGGCGCCTTGATCCCGTGCGCCAGCGCCTGCGTCGTGCGCTCGACGTGCTTCTTCCCCTCGAGCGTCTCGCGCATCTCGGCGAACGCTTCGCCGAGCTCGCACAGCGTGCGCCCGGGCAGCTCGGGCAACCGCGCCGGCTTCCCGTCGCGCACAGCGCGCGCGTAGGCCGTGAGCCGCTCCAGCGGCGCGATCACCCAGTTGGCCGCCACGATCAGGGCGACCAGTAGCGCCAGACCGCCGATCACCGCTCCATAGAGGATGCGTCGCTGTGCGGCGGCGACGAGAGTGTTGATCGAGCGCGTCGGCTTGCCCAGCGAAAGCACGCCGACGATGCGGTCGTCCCGCCGGAGCGGCGCCGCGAAGTAGAGGACCAGCGACTCATTGTCGCCGGGGATCGACTGCGTGGCCCGCGCGCCGTACTCGCCGGCAAGCGTGAGCCTCACATCGCGCCAGTGGGTATAGTCGGCGCCCTCGTCTCGGCCGTTGTCGGAGTCGAAGACCACTCGGCCCGTCGCATCGGTGACATAGACGCGCAGATCGATCTGCGTCTTGGTCATCGAGTAGATCTGTGCGGCGAACTCCCTGCTTCGCGCCGCGGCAAACGCTGTGCGCAATGGTTCGGGATCCGGCGTGTCACCACGCAGCTGCGTCTCCAGCAGCGCGGCGAGCAGGCGCGAGGAGTCGACGAGCGACTCCTCCATGCTCTCCAGGTAACGGGGCTTCACCTCGGCAAGCACCGTGCGCACGAGCAACCAACCGCCGCCGCAGAACACGGCGACCAGGAGCAAAGCGAGCCGCAGCCGCAAGCTCATGCTTCCTCCCGGAGCGAGTAGCCGAGCCCGCGGTGGGTCTGGATCGGATCGGCGGCGGGCGCGGCCGCACGCAGCTTGGCGCGCAACGTCTTCACATGGGCGTCGACCGTGCGGTCGGTCGCGGAGCCGGGATCGGGCCATGCGGCCTCCATGAGCTGGTCGCGCGTGAAGACGCGCCCCGGATGCGCCACGAACGCACGCAGCAGGCGGAACTCGGTCGCCGTGAGCTCCAGCGCCGCGCCGCGGTAGGCGATCCGGCAGCGCGCCTCGTCCACAACCCATACCGCCCCCGAGCCTCCATCGGATCCCGTATCCGGCTTCCCGTGCTTCGTAACATAATATGTTACATTCTCCTTGGAGACGGAGTGGCAGGCCGCGGCACGGGGACCTTCGCAAGCGGGAGGTGGCGGAACCGACGGCGCGGGCGGCGGCAATGTCGGCTGAGACGGCGAGCGTCGGCGGAGCACGGCTTTCACGCGAGCGGTCAGTTCGCGGGGCGAGAACGGTTTCACGAGGTAGTCGTCGCCGCCGATCTCGAGCCCGACCACGCGGTCGATCACCTCGCTGCGCGCGGTGAGGAAGATCACGGGCAGATCGGAATACCGAGCGCGCAGCTCGCGGCAGAAATCGAAGCCGTTGGCGTCGGGAAGCCCCACATCGAGCACGACCAGCGCGGGCAACGTCGCCGCGAGCGCCTCGCGGGCGGCCCCGGCCGTGGCGCACCACTGCGGTGCGAACCCCTCGGTGCGCAAGGCGTACACGACGGTGTCGGCGATGGCGCGTTCGTCGTCGACGACGAGGATGGCGGGGCAGGCACCGTTGGGCATGGCGGACTTGTGACGGATGGGACGGTTGGCGGCAAGAGCCCTGCTCACGGCAGCAAAAGGCCGCACGGCGAACCGTGCGGCCGGGGAGAGAAACGATCGGACCGCGCGCTCAGCGCCAGCGGCCCTCGACGAAGATGTAGCCGCCCCTGCGGTGTTCCCAACGCGGAGCCACCCAGTGGTGACGGCCATGCGGCGGACGATCCCAGCGGCCGCCGATCCAGACATGGCGGCCGCCATGCCAGGCCCAGTAGCCGTCGACCCACACAAATCCTGCGCCCGGGCAGAACGGACGATGCACCTCGATGCGCGGCGCGGGCGGAGCAACCACGACGACGCCATCGCTGCGCCAACCGTCATGCTCAACCACCACCGTGGTGCGCGGACGGACGTAGCCGTCGCGCCAGCCACCGCGGACAAAGACATACCCATGCCCACGGCGAACCCAGCGCGGCGAAACCCAGACGACGCCGGCGCGCGGCGGCCGATCCCAACGGCCGGAGATCCAGATACGCCGGCCCGTCTCGAACCCCCAGTAGCCACCGATCCAGACATGCGCGGGAGAGGGCCGGGCGTAGATGATCTCGCGTTGGGGCGGCGGCGGCGCCTCCTCGACGACAACCGACTCCTGCTCGTTTGCCTCCGGCTCCGCATTGTCGCCAAGTTCTACAGCGTCCTGCCAGTACCCTTCGACGAGGGTATAGCCCGTGTTCATTTTCTCCCAGCGTGGGGCTACCCATACCGTGCCGGCGGCGGGCGGCAGCTCCCAGTGCCCGTTTTCCCAAGAGAAGGCTCCATCCTTCCAGGACCAGTGGCCGGAAATATAGACATGCTGCGGCGAAGGCTGGTCGTCGACGGAGTCGGTGCCGGAGGCCGGCAGGGGCCTGTCGAGCAGCGGAGGGGGTTGAGTCGAGGAGTCGGCGGCGATCAGCCCGATGGAGGAGCCGATCAGCGCGACACCGAGAAATGACACGCGCGCGACCCGCCCCAGCGAGCGGCGCGCTGCCGAAAGATGAGAGGAACAGGGGTGCATACGCGATGAATAGACGTTTTCAGGGATGAACTGGTTCCAGCATTTTAGGCGGCCACAGCCATCCTTGACCAACGCGCCAACCTGACGCCCGGCGCGGCAGGGGCAAACGGGGCGCCCGGGTGCGACTCCGGGCGGCCACAGACCAGCCACTCAGCGGGCCGACAAGCCACGCCTACAGCGCGAAATACGGCAGCAGCAGATCCTCCATCGTATGGAAGCCCCGTTTGCGTCCGTAGAGATTTGTCGCCGCAAACAGGGCACCGTTGCCGAACGCCTCGCGCGAGATCGACTCGTGCTTGAGCCGCACGGTCTGGAACGGGAACCCGAAGAGCACCTCGTGCGTGCCGATGATGCCGCCGGCGCGGATCTTCTTGATCCGGCTGTGCTTGATGCCGAGGGCATCGGCGATGCGCTTGGCCGTGCCAGAGACATCGGCCTTCGCCTTGAAATGCTCCTCGACGATCTCGATGTCGGTGTACGGCGCGATCTTCTGGAGCACCTTCGAGGCGAGCATGAGGAAGTTGATGCCTATGGTGATATTCGGCGACCAGAGCACGGCGGTGCGGCGGGCGAACTTCTTGAGCAGGGCGATCTTCGCCCGCGGATAGTTCGACACCGCAGAGACGATCGCGACGTCGCGCTTGGCCGCCGCCTCGCCGTAGTAGTCGATGCCGTCCTCCGAGGAGAAGTCGACGACCACGTCCACCGGGTGCCGTTCGAACAGCTCCTCCGCAGTGAACTCGTCGCGCGAGTAGATCAGGCCGGGGTCGTTCGAGGGGAAACCGAGGAACTCCGGCACCGAGCGGTGCTCCATCTTAGTGCTCCGCCGCACCACCCACTCCAGCTCCACTTCCGGGCTCTGCAAAAACACCGTGGCGACCGAGCGCCCTGCCCTGCCAAAACCGAAGATTCCCACTTTCATGATCCTGATCCTTTCCAGTTGCACCGCGCGCACCGGCATGGGCCCGCACAGTCGTGTTGCGTGTGATGCCCGGCGGCCAGGCCACCGGACGGCGATTCTCCCATCGAGCCCCTAGGACGTACGCCTCGATCCGGTCCTGTAAAGGGCAAGTTAGCCGCAGACCGCGATTTTCGTCCCGCACGGCAGTTGTCGCCGGCCTGCAGCGACACGGCGCGGATGCAGAAGCCGGGGATTGCCCTCGCCCGCACGCTCGTGACACTGGCGGTTTCATCCTATTTCCCGCCCTCGCCCGATGTCCGCACCGATTCCCGAAGTCTCCGGATCCCAGCCGTCCAACCAGCCGCCATGGCTCCAGGCCCTGCGCCGCGGCGAAAACCTCGTCGTCGTCTTCGCGCTCGCCGCGATGATGCTCCTGCCCGTGCTGGAGATCGTGCTGCGCTCCTGCGGCCATGTGGGCGTGCCGGCGTCGACGACGCTGGTGCAACACCTCGTGCTCGCCGTGGGCATGCTCGGCGGCGCGATCGCCGCCCGTGAGAACCGCCTGCTCGCGCTCTCGGCCGCAGCGCAGTGGTTCAAGGGCGGGCTGCTCACGTTCTCGCGTGTCGCCGGCTACGGTTTCGCGGCGGCGGTGAGCGCGGCGTTGGCGGTGTCGAGCTGGGAGTTCGTGCTCTCGCAGCGCAAGCTCGGGAAGATCCTCGCCTATGGCGTGCCGGTGTGGGTCGTGCAGCTGCTGCTCGTCGTCGGCTTCGCGCTGATCGCCGTGCGGCTGGTCTGGCACGCCGCGCAGCTGTGGCGGTGGAAACTGATGACACTGCTCCTCGCCGCGGCGCTGCTCGCGGTCGTCCTTTTCGTGAACGGCCGGGAGATCGACCCTGCGCCGCTGCGCTGGCCGGCGATGATTGTGCTGCTGGTCTCCGTGGCGCTGGGCGCGCCGATCTTCACCGCGCTGGGCGGCGCGGGCCTGATCCTGCTCTGGACGGCCGGCGAGCCGGCCACCGCTGTCCTGCTCAAGCAGTACCAGCTCACCGTGAACCCCACGCTGCCGAGCATCCCGCTGTTCACGCTGGCCGGCTATTTCCTCGCCGAGAGCGGCGCGGCGAAGCGGCTGGTGCGGCTCTTCCTCGCGCTCTGCGGCTGGATGCGCGGCGGCCCGGCGATCGCCGTGGCGCTGGTGTGCGCGTTCTTCACCTCGTTCACAGGCGGCTCGGGCGCGACGATCCTCGCGCTGGGCGGCGTGCTCATGCCGGTGCTGGCGGCGGCCAAGTTCTCCGAGCGCTCGTCGCTCGGCCTGCTCACCGGCGCGGGCTCGCTGGGCATGCTGTTCCCGCCCTGCCTGCCGCCGATCCTCTACGCCATCATCGCCAGCTCACCCGGCAGCGGCGTGAGCATCGGCCTCAACGAGATTTTCCAGGGTGGCCTGCTGCCCGGCCTGCTGCTGGTCCTACTGACGGTCGCCTGGGGGCTGTACGAGGGGCGCAAGGCCGGCGATGCCGGCAGGCAGGCCTTCGACCGCCGCGAGGCACTCGCTGCGATCTGGGCGGCAAAGTGGGAGCTGCTCGTGCCGGTCGTTGCGATTGTGGCGTTGTTCGGCGGATTCGCCACGCCGGTCGAGGCCGCGGCGCTCACGGCCTTCTACACCTTCCTCGTCGCCGTGGTGATCCATCGCGATCTGCACCCGTTGCGCGACGTGCCGCGGGTGATGGGCGAATGCGGCCTGCTCGTGGGCGGCGTGATGCTCATCCTCGGCGTGGCGCTCGGCTTCACGCACTACCTCGTCGACGCGCAGATCCCGGACCAGGCGGTGGCATGGGCCACGGAGACGATCCACTCGAAGTGGTTGCTGCTGCTCGGGCTCAACGTCGTGCTGCTGATCGTGGGCGGGCTGGTCGAGATCTACGCGGCCATCGTGGTGATGGTGCCGTTGCTCGTGCCCCTGGCGGAGCCGTTCGGCATCGATCCGGTCCACCTCGGTATCATCTTTCTGGCGAACATGGAGCTGGGCTTCCTCGCCCCGCCGGTGGGCCTGAACCTCCTGCTCGCCTCCTACCGCTTCAACAAGCCGATGACAGAGGTCACACGCGCTTCACTGCCGATGCTGGCGGTGATGTTCGTCGGCGTGCTGCTGATCACCTACGTACCGTGGCTGACGACCTGGCTGCCGGGGCTGTTCCGGTAGGCGCCGTTCGCAGGAACGGCGCAGGAGGCCAGGAGAGCCGCCGGGAGAAACAACCCTCCGCAGCTCACGCCAGCCACTCGCGCACCAACACGGGCAGCGTCTCGTCGACCGAGCCTGCCATCGCCCGGAAACCCGGCGGGCAATGCTCGGTGCGCCGGTCCAGGTGGACTTTCCCGGCCTCCGCCGGCGCATAGGCCACCAACCCAGCGGCGGGATACACGGTAAGCGATGTGCCGACCACGAGCACCTTCGCGGCATCGCGGAACTCCTCGGCGGCGGTCTCGATCAGCGGCACCTCCTCGCCGAACCACACAATGTGCGGGCGCAGCTGGCTGCCGTGCGCGCAACGGTCGCCGAGCCGGATCGGCTTGTCGCCGATGTCGTACACGAGCGACTCGTCGGCCGTGCTACGCGCCTTCGTGAGTTCGCCGTGCAGGTGGATCACGCGCGTTGAGCCGGCGCGCTCGTGGAGGGCGTCGACGTTCTGGGTGACGATCACCACCTCGTAGCGGCGCTCCAGCTCGGCTAGGGCTCGATGTCCGGCGTTGGGCTGCGCGGCGGCGGCCTGGGTGCGACGCTGGTTGTAGAACTCGAGCACGAGCGCCGGATTGCGACGCCACGCCTCGGGAGTGGCCACATCCTCGACGCGATGGTTCGCCCACAGGCCGTTCGAATCGCGGAAGGTCGACAACCCGCTCGGCGCGCTCATGCCGGCGCCGCTAAGGACGACGATCTTCGGACGCTGGCCGGCGGATGTGGACATGGCGAAGAGCCTAACGAGCCCCCGGCGCGACCGAAGCCCGAAAACCCGTCCTGCCCACGCCCGGAACCGCGCCCAATTTTCGCTGTTTACTCCACCGGCGGCAGAGCGGATTTTCTCGGGTGAAATGATCGTCATCTACGATCCCGCGTGCGCGGAGTTCGGCAGCCCGGAGCGGCCTGAACAGCCGGCGCGGGTCCTCAAGACCGCCGAACACCTGCTCACCGTCCATCCGGACTGGATCTGGCAGCTGCCCGGTCCTGCGCCCGAGGAGACGATCCTGCTCGCCCACGACGCCGGCATGCTGGCCCGCCTGCGCAAACCCGAGGAGTTCGACGCCGACACGCCCTACTTCGACCGCATCGCCGAACACGCGGTACGCTCCGTCGGCGGCGCGCTCACGGCGCTCGACCACGCGCTGGCCGGTCGCCGTGCGTTCTCGATGCTGCGCCCGCCCGGCCACCACGCTACCCGCAACCGAGCGATGGGCTTCTGCTATCTCAACCAGGTCGCCATCGCCGCCCTCGAGGCCCGACGCCGCGGAGTCGCCCGCGTGGCCGTGTGGGACTTCGACGCCCACCACGGCAACGGCACCGAGGAGATCCTCTCCGGCGTCGCCGGCACGCTCTACGTCTCCGTGCACCAGACGCCCTGCTACCCCGGCACCGGCCTCGCCCCCGAGGGCAACTGCGTCAATTTCCCCGCCACGCCGCGCCTGCCGCGGGAGGCGTTGCTGGAGATCCTGCTGAAATCCTGGAACACCCTCCTCGCCTTCCACCCCGACCTCGTGCTCGTCTCCGCCGGGTTCGACGCCTACGCGAAGGACCCCGTCGCCCAGCTCACGCTCGAGGCAGCCGACTACGGCATCCTCGGCCGCTGGGTACGCGAGTCCGGCCTGCCCGCCGCCACCGTGCTCGAGGGCGGCTACAGCCCCGACCTGCCGCAGCTCGTCGACGCCTACCTCTCCGCCTGGGCGACCGAGCCGCTGCCGCCGCGCTGAACATCCATTCCCCCACTCCGACTTACCGACCGTGACCCACGCTGAAACCTTCACCCTGATCTCGTCGCCCGCGCAGCTCTCGCCGCTGCTGGCCGCGCTCGACCGCGCACCCGAGGTCTCCATCGACACCGAGGCGGACAACCTCTTCCGCTACCGCACCCGCGTCTGCCTCATGCAGCTCTACGCCGCCGGCGAGGTCTTCCTGCTCGACCTGCTCGCCGACATCCCGCTCGAGCCGCTCTGGGAGCGCCTGCGCTGCAAGCACATCATCATACACGGGAGCGACTACGACCTGCGCCTCCTGTATGAGGAGTATGGTTTCATCGCCACCTCGATCTTCGACACGATGCTCGCCGCGCAGCTGCTCAACCGCCCGCGCTTCGGGCTGGCCCCGCTGCTGCTCGAACACTTCGGCGTCGCCCTATCCAAGGAGGGCCAGAAGGCCAACTGGTCCAAGCGCCCCATCGTCGACAAGCAGCTCACCTACGCCACCAAGGACGTGCTCTTCCTGCCCGCGCTGCGCGACCTGCTCCTCGCCGAACTCGAGAAGCTCGGCCGCGTCGACTGGCTGCGGCAGAAGTGCGACTGGCAGATCCGCGCCGGCCTCACCGGTTTCCCGAAACCCGACGAAAACTCCTGGCGCATCGGAAAGTCCGAACACCTGCGCAGCCGCGGCCTGTGCGTCCTCTACGACCTCTGGCACTGGCGCGAGAAGCAGGCCGAGCGCATCGACACCCCGCCGTTCAAGGTCGTCGGCAACGACATGATCCTGCACCTCGCCGCCGCCGCCGACGCCGGCCAGGCACTCGACGCCTTCGCCACGATCCACCTCGGCAAGCGCGAGCGGATCCGCGACAGCTTCGAGCGTGCGCTGCACGCCGGGCTCGACCGCGATCCGTCCACGCTCCCGCGTCGCCGCAGCAACGGCAACGACCGCCAGCCGCTCAGCGCCCGCGAGCTCGAGCGGCAGGACCGGATACACGACGAACGCGACCGTCTGGCCAAGCGCCTCAATCTCGATCCCACGCTCATCGCCAGCCGCGCCCAGCTCGCCCAGCTCGCCCGCGAGCCCGAGAAGCTCGGCGAGATCCTCCTGCCCTGGCAGGCGAAGCTCCTGCAGGATTGCCCAGCCTTCGCCCACGAAGCAGCGCAGGGGTGAGCTGTAGGCCACCTCGCTGAGGTGGCCTGCCGGGAATGCCGGGTCGACGACCCGGCCTACAGAACCGGCTACGCCCGTGCGGACTCCGGGGTGAGCCGCAGCCGTAGAGGCGCCGACTTGCGGCGCCCTTTCGCGACAGCCGGCTCGCTGAACTGCAACGTCCAACGGGCGTCGCAAGACGACGCCCCTGCTATGAAGCGACCCGCACCGCGCAGCTGCTCAGCGCAGTTGGAGCGTGTCGCCCTCGAAGGTGAGATCGAGGCCGGGGACAACAACCGCCTTGCGGTCACCCTGCTTGCGGACCGTACCGGCGATCCACGCGTCGTATCCGGAGGCCTTGGCCGCGGCAACGGTCGGCTCGGCCAACTCGGGCGCCACGTAGGCGGCGAACCCGATGCCCTGGTTGAAGGTCGCATAGGCCTCGCGCAGCGAGATCGGACCGGACTCGCGCAGGAACTGGAAGAGCGCCGGCTCGGGGCGAAGCTCGGTGATCTCGTAGACGAACGGCTCGTCGAGCCGCATGAGCTTGCGCCAGCCGTGGCCGGTGACGTGCGCCACGTAGTTGAGCTTCAATCCGCGGCGCTGGCACTCGCGCACGAAAGCGACATAGATGACGGACGGCGCAAGCAACGCCTCGCCGAAGGTGCGTCCATCGCCGATGGGCGTGAGGTATGCCTGCGGGAGCGCCTCGGCGATCTTGCGGCAGAGGGTGAGGCCGTTGGTCTGCACGCCGGAGGAGGCGAGGAAGATGATGCGGTCGCCGTCCTTCACGTCGCCGACGATCCGCAGCGACTTGGGCTGGATCTTGCCGATGGCGGAGCCGGCCAGGACGATAGTCTGCGGCTCGACAATGCCGCGGAGAGTCGGCGTCTCGCCGCCGCCCCAGACGGCGCCGGCCTGTTTGCATCCCTCGGCGAAACCGGCGACGAGGCCGTTCATGCGCTCCTCGTCGGCGAACCAGTTGGAGTCGCCCACGGCGGCGTGCATCGCCACGGAGATCGGGAGCGCGCCGCAGGTGGCGAGGTCGTTGACGATGGTGGCGACGGTGTCGATGGCGACCTCGCGGTAGAAGCACTTGCCGCTCTGCGCGTACATGGCGTCGGCCACCAGATTCTTGGTACCGAGACCCTCCTCGACGTGGGCGAGGTAGTGATCGGCGGCCTCGATGAGGTAGGCGCTCTCGCCGCGGGTCGTGGGCGGCTCGCTGTAGCCGTGGTCGGCGAGGAGTCCGGCAGTGGTGCGGGCGGCCTTCTGGCAGGCGCGTTTGAACGCGTCGAGCTGGTCGTAACGGACGCCGGAGGATTCGTAGGAGAGGGACATTTTCGATTTCCGATTCTAGATTTTCGATTGCCGACTTCGATCAGCCGGCGGCGATGACAGGGCGGATCTTCGCAGGGGATTCCCGAGCGGGGTGCCGTTCTCCAATCGAAAATCGGCAATCCGAAATCGAAAACCTCAGTAGCTCCGGCCCTCCGCTTTCTCGTAGTAGTTGATGAAGGCCTGGTTGGCGACGCGTATGCCGCCGGGCGTGGGATAGTCGCCGGTGAAGAACCAGTCGCCGCTATGGTTGGGCAACGCGGCGTGGAGGTTCTCGACGGTCTGGTAGATGATCTCGATCTCGCCCTTCCAGGCGATGCCGCGCGGGCGGACGAACTCGGCGATCTTCGCGGAGATGTCGTCGTCGGTGAACGGCGCGTAGACGCGGCGCACCTGGTTGACCTGCTCGGCGGCGGGCTTCGCCACCTCGACGACGCAGGCGCGGTAGACCTCCTCGAGGAGTCCGGTCTGGCCGCGCTCCTTGAGCAGGGCGATGGCGGCCTCGAAGGCGATGAACTTGCCGAGCTCGCTCATGTCGATGCCGTAGCAGTCCGGATACCGGATCTGCGGCGCGGTGGAGACGATGGCGATCTTGCGCGGGTTGAGCCGGCTGAGCATGCGCAGGATCGACTTGCGCAACGTGGTACCGCGCACGATCGAGTCGTCGACGCAGACCAAGACATTGTCGGGCCGGACGGTGCCGTAGCTCACGTCGTAGACGTGGCTGGCGAGCTGGTTGCGCCAGTTCTCCTGGCCGATGAAGGTGCGGATCTTCACGTCCTTCACGGCAATCTTCTCGGCGCGCGGCCAGTTGCGCAGGATGAGGTTGTCGAGGAGCGTCTCGTCGAGGGTGCCGTTGCGGGAGGCCTCGAGGATGGTGGCCTTCACCTCGTCGCGGCGGCGGATGCGCAACGCTTCGAGCAGGCCGTAGTAGGCGACCTCGGCGGTGTTGGGGACGAAGCCGAGCACGGCGCGCCCGTAGTCGCCACCGAAGGAGCGGATGACCTGGTCGACGAGCTTGGCGCCGAGCGCCTTGCGCTCCTTGTAGATCTCGGGGTCGTTGCCGCGGGAGAAATAGATGCGCTCGAAGGAGCAGGAGCGGCGGGTGAGCGGCTCGCGGATCGACTCCTCGCTGACGTGGCCGTTCTTCTTGACGACGACAGCGCAGCCCGGGGTGATCTCGCGGATGTCGGCCTGCTCCTTGTCGAAGACGGTCATGAGCGCCACACGCTCGCTGGCGACAGCGACCACCTCGTCGTCCTGGAACCAGAAGGCCGGGCGGATGCCGGAGGGGTCGCGCATGACGAAGGTGTCGCCGTTGCCGATCATGCCGGCGAGGGTGTAGCCACCGTCCCATTTCACGGCGGCGCGGCGCAGGACCTTGGCGACATCGAGCCGGTCGCTGATCTGCTCGGAGATGGCCTTGCCGGAGAGCTTCTTGCCGCGCAGTTCGCGGTAGAGGTCCTCGTGTTCCTCGTCGAGGTAGAAGCCGAGGAGCTCGAGGAGTGCCTGGGTGTCGGTCGCGAAGATCGGGTGGGCGCCCATGCCGACGAGCTGGTCGTTGAGCTCGGCGGTGTTGGTCATGTTGAAGTTGCCCGCGAGCATCAGATTGCGCGTGGGCCACGGGCTTTTCCGGAAGAAGGGATGGCAGGCGCTGATGCTGTAGCCGCCGGAGGTGCCATAGCGCAGGTGGCCGAGGTAGGCCTCCGCGCCGAAGTCGAAATGCTGCTTCACCGTCTCGGTGAACTCCGGGTGGATCGTGCCGGCATCGACCTTCTCCTGGTACTGCGCGAGGAGGGTCTTGAAGATCTTGTCGAGGGGGTTGGCCTTGATGTTCCGCTCGCGGAACATGAACGGCAGACCGTTGGGCACATCGAGCTTGAGGGCAGCCACACCGGCGCCGTCCTGCCCGCGGTTGTGCTGTTTCTCCATCATGAGGAACAGCTTGAAGAAGCCCCAGAGCGGCGTGCCATACTTCTCCTGATAGTAGGAAAGCGGTTTGAGCAGGCGGATCAGCGTGATGCCGCACTCGTGTTTCACGGAATCGCTCATGGCGTGGGAACTCCTGGGCGGAGGGTGGCAGGCCTCACCGGGCGCCCGCCGTGACCGTCGCACAGTTGCGGCCGGTCGGCGCCTTCCCTTGGGAGGTTGGCGCGTTGTGCTGCAGGAAGTCGTGGTCGGTGAACATCACGGCGCTGGAGCTGCAGTCATAACGGGCGCGAGAGGGAGCGGGTCAACGGAATTTCCGGAAACGCCCGGACCTTTCCTCGGCTCGCCAGCGCTTCAGCCGTCGCGTGAGGTGTGCGGGCAACGCGATCCCCACCTCAAGGCCGGCCCGCCGACGCCGCCTCCGTGGCCGCTTCGTCCGGGAACATCCGGCGAATCCGCCCCCGCAGCTCCTCCGGGAGCCGCTCGGTCGGGACGTTGTAGAGCCGCGCGCCGACCTTGAAGCTCACGCTGGTCGCCTGCACGGCGACGACGACCGCGTCGCGCACCTTCGTGCGATTGTCCAAGACGATCTCGGGCACGACCTCGCCAGGCTTCACCGGGGAGACCAGCCGGGCGGCGTGAGCCGCCTCGTCCTTCGCGCGCTGCTCGGCCTCGGCCGCAGCGGCGGCCTGCTGCGCGGCGGCAGCTTCGTCGCGCGCCCTCGCCTCAGCCTGCGCCCGCTCCGCGTCGGCGCGGCGCGTCTGCTCCTCGCGGCGGTACTCCTCGCGGTCGGCCAGCTGCACGCGCGCCAGCTCGGCCAGGACGGCGGTGTTGCGTTCGAGACGCCACAGCAGCGTCGCCACGGCCGCCAACAACACGAAAGCGAGAACCAGCGTCAGGTGTTTCATCGGGGTGAGGCCGCGAGGCAACCGCCGGCGACGCGCCTTGGCAAGCGCGTCGCCCGGCCCGCCACGGTCTCACGCCATTTTCGCGACCGGCGAGCCGTGGAACGAGGCGACCATCGCCGCACGGCAAATCGCGGCTGGCGTTGGTTTCCCACCACGGGCAGGCTCGGCGCATGTTCCTGTACGAGCTCGCCACCATTCTGGTCTGCGTCGCCACCGGCATCGTCACCTATCTGGCCTTCCGCGACCCGGGGCTGCGCGACCGGCTGATGTTCCGCCCCGAGGCGATCCTGGCGCACAAGCAGTGGCATCGGCTGCTCACCAGCGCGCTCGTCCACCTCGACCTGCAGCACGTCTGCCTCAACCTCGTCTCGCTCTACCTGTTCGGCAGCATTCTGGAGAGCAACTGGGGCGCGCCGCTCTTCCTCGCCACCTATCTCGGCTCGATCCTCGGCGGCTCGCTGCTCTCGCTCTTCATCCACCGCCACCACGACTACGCGGCGCTCGGCGCCTCCGGCGGCGTGTGCGGCGTGATCTTCGCCACGATCTTTCTCGTTCCGGGCACGAGCGTGGGGCTGTTTTTCCTGCCGCTCTACGTCCCCGGGCCGGTCTTCGCCCTCGGCTATCTCGCGTGGACCTACTTCGCGCTGCGGCGCGGCATCGGCAATATCGGGCACGACGCCCACTTCGGCGGCGCCATCGCCGGCCTGCTCATCGCGCTGGCGATCGAGCCCCGCTACTGCCTCGCCTCGCCGTTCGTCTACGGCGCCACATTCCTCTTCGCCGCCCTCGCCCTCTTCGTCCTCGCGCGCAACCCGCTCGGCCTCCACGGCACGCTCTTCGCCTTCGGCAGCAACGAGCCGAAGTCGAACCTGCGCTACCAGCGCTACGACGAGAACCGCGAGCGCCGCCAACGCGAGGCCGACATCGACCGCATCCTCGACAAAGTCTCCGCCCGCGGGCTCGACAGCCTCACGCCCCACGAACGCGCCACGCTCGAGGCCGCCTCCGCCAAGCCCCGCCGCGGTTAAGGGGTTTCACCACCGCACACACCGCGGGACCGTCGACAGGGACCACCGCGGGCATTTGGGGCTCATTTTCCGCCCGAAGGCACGACTGGGGTCTTTGCCTCATCGGCGATCACCTATCTTTGACATGAGGGACGCACCCCATCATCCCGCCGGTCTGTCCCCCACATGAAAGCGTCACTGATCGTTCTTCTCCCGCTGCTGGCTGTCACCTCCGCGCTTGGCGCGACGTACACGGTCGATGGCACCTCCGACCTCTGGCTCTCCGGTGCCGCCTGGTACGCAAGCGCCTCCACCAACGACTACCTCTACAATGCAGCGCCGTTGGAGATCGCCGGCATCACCGGCGGCAAGACCTACGCCTTCTCCGTCACCGGCTCCGTCAGCAACATCGCTACGCCCTCCGGCCTCTCGCCCGACGGCGGCAGCTTCACCTCCCATACCGCCGGCGCCCAGAACGGCATCTCCAACATCACCGCCCCGATGAGCTCCCTCGTCGGTGTGTTTCTGACCAACAAGACGCCGAAGTCCGGCGATGCCGCCACCGCCTTGGATTTCAGCACGTTCGGCACCGAGTTCACCACCCTCGCGCCCAAGCTCAACCAGGTGTTCTTCATCGGCGACGGCAAGACCACCTCCGGGCTCACGCAGACCTTCCTCGCCCCGACCGCCGCCACCCGGCTCTTCCTCGGCACGATGGACGGCTACGAGTGGAACAACAACTCCGGCTCCTTCGCCGTCGACATGACGGTAGTCCCGGAGCCCGCCACCTACGCCGCGTTCTTCGGTATCGGGACTCTGGGGTTCGTCGCCGTGCGGCGTTACCGCCAGCGCAAGGGCTGACCCTTCGGCATCCTTTCCCGGCCGCGCCCTTCCCGGCGCGGCTTTTCGTTTTCCGCCCCGGCGCACGCCAATGAACCGGCTCCCCGCAGCCGACAAAAGGTAACGAAGGGAACCAAGGAGCCCCTGGCATGCGAAGAACGGCGCGCAGCCGATCCCGGTTCTTGGGCCACCTGCGGGCGAAGGCTGTTGTTCAGCGCAACAGCAGCCCAACTCCGCTGACCTTCGTTCTCTTCGTTGCCTTCTGTCGGTTCCGACTGCGCTTCCCGGGAAAAATGCCGCGCGGAGGCGCGCGACCTTCACGCCAGCCACGCCGCGCCACGGATCTTGCCAGCCCCGCACCGCAGTGCTGCGCTGGCGGCAGCCCGGCCACCCCGCCCCGCCCCATCCGAAATCTCGAAGATTCTCCCGAATGGGAGAACGCATTCCGCAATCCCATGCGCCTCCATCTCGCCCTCGTCGCCGCCCTCCTCTCAGCCCTCTCGCTCACGGCCGAGACCTCCGTGTGGAAGATCTCCCGCGCCGGCAAATCCCTCTACCTCGGCGGCACCTGCCACTACCTGCGCGCCGCCGACATGCCCCTGCCGCCCGAGTTCGACACCGCCTTCGCCGACTCAAAGACGATCTATTTCGAGAGCAACATCGCCAAGCTCCAGTTGCCGGAGACGCAGGCGGCCCTCGCCTCCCAGGCCATGTACACCGACGGCACCACGCTCGACACCGTCCTCTCCCCCGAAGCCTGGAAGGCGACCACCGCCTGGTGCGCGAAAAACCACCTCCCCGCCGCCCAGCTCAAGTCGCTCAAGCCCTGGATGCTCATGATGACCATCACCTCGATCGAGCTGCAGCGCTACGGATTCACCGCCGAGGGCGTCGATGTCCAGATGCAGGCCAAGGGCGCCGCCGCCGGCAAACGCTTCGGCGAGCTCGAGAGCGTCGAGCAGCAGATCGAGTTCATCACGCACCTGGGCGAGGGCACCGAGAGCGCGCTCATCGTCGCCACCTTCGCAGACATCGGCCGCCTGCAGAAGATTCTCTCCGAGATGGTCGCCGCCTGGCGCACGGGCGACCTCGCGCAGATCGACAAGCTCATGTCCGACGAGATGCGCACGAAGTTCCCGAGCGTCTATTCGGCGCTCATCGTGCGCCGCAACAAGGCCTGGCTGCCGAAGATCGAGGCCCTGCTCGCCACCGAACCGCGGGAGTTCGTCCTCGTGGGCGCCGCGCATCTGGCCGGCAAGGACGGCCTCATCGAGGCGCTCAAGAAGAAGGGCTGCACCGTCGAGCAGGTGAAGGCGCCGTAGGCCCATCGTTGCCAGCGCCGCCGCAGAGGCGTCGTCCTGCGCCGCCCTCTTGGCTCTCGCACCAGCGTACCGCGCGGCCGTTCCCGCGCCCGCACAAGACTCGACTCCGGCGCAGCAGAGCGTTTTCCTCCATCTCCCTATGACTACTGGAACACGCGTGTTCGCAGTCCTCTCCTTGACCCTCGCTCTGGGCGGCTTCGGCCTGCCCGTCCTCCAGGCCGCAGGCACCGGCAACCCCGGTTCGGCCACCAGGCCAAGCGAGGATAAACTGACCGCCCGCGCCGGCCTGACGCCCGCCGAGGTCGATGCCGCCGTGAAGCAGGCCTCGCAGTTGAAACGCAAGATGATGGTGGGGGAAGTCGAGGCGATCGTCGGCAAGCTCTCGGTCGCCGGCCGCACCGGCGCCTTGGACGACATGCTCCACGCACTGCCGCGCCAGGAGGGGCTCGTCGTCACCGCCACCAACGGGATCTTCCGCTTCGATTTCGCCTCCGACCGCAAGGGCCGCTTCCACCTCACCACCTGGGCCCTCCTGCCCGGCGCCCAGCCAAGCCAGTGAGGAGATAGAATCTAGAAGTTAGGAGCTGGAATTCCGTAGGGAATCGGCGGGTGCCGCGTCCTCCAGCGCCCGTTCCTGATTTCATGAGTTCCAGATTCTCCGTCTCCTGTCTTCCTCCCTCCGTGGTCGGTCCTCCGGACTCTAGCTACTAGCTCCTGACTTCTAGATCCTTCCCTCTCCCGAATGATCCGCTTCGCCGTCACCACCCTGCTCGCCGAGACCTCCGAGTACGACCTGCTGGTCTTCCACCTCTCGTCCGACGACCACTACCTCACGATCCAGCGGCGCGCGGACCTCAAGCCCGGCCGCTTCGGCGACATCCGCTTCGAGTGCGACGGCCAGATGTGGAGCGGCTACGACGTGATCCGCCAGCTCCACTACAGCCCCGCCCTCCTGCGCATCGCGCTCGATCCCGCCAAGGCGACGAAGTTCGAGGGCCGCCACGACTACGAGATCGAGTTCGGCATCGACGCCGCCGACAAGCCCGCCGCCCTGCGCTTCCTCAAGAAACTCTTCGCCGGCACCGCGCTGCTCGAGGCGCCTGCGGAGTAGCGGGAGACGCGCCTCGCACGGATCGTAGATCCATCTGTACCCGCTGCGAACTAGACCGCGGATCAATGCGTCTGCGGCAGGACGGGCAGAGCGATGGAGTCGATGTTCCGCCGAATACACGGCGGCCCGGAGTTTCTCCGCGGCGGGAAAACGCTTGTTGCGGCGGGCGGGGCGGCGAGGCTGGCGGGCGTGAACCCCGACCCCGCGGATACCTCCCGTCTCGACCAACTGGCGGCTGTGCTGGCTTCCCCGGTGCCGCGGCGTCCGCCCGCCGAGCTGTTGGCCCGGGTGAAGAACGAGGCGGCGTCGCTCATCGTCGTCGGCTTCGGGCTCTTCTTTGCGGCGTTCGGGTCGATCTTCGTGGCGCTGTTCTTCCCGTGGCAGCTGCCGTTCGAGCTGCGCCTGATGCTGCCGGATGTGCGCACGACGGAGGCGCGGATCGAGCGCGTCGAGAAAACCAACTTCTCGATCAACAAGGCGCGGGTGCACGGCTACGAGTTTCACTTCTCCACGCCGGACGGGGCACGGATCCGCGGGCGTTGTTACACGACCGGGCCACGCTGGCCGGAGGGCGCGGTGGCGACGGTCCGTTACGTGGCCGGCGATCCGACCGTGGCGTGCCTCGAAGGCGCGCGACTGAGCCAGGGCGGCCTCTTCGGCCTGCTAGTGCTGCTCTTCCCGGCGGTCGGGCTGGGCGTGGCGGGTTACTCGCTGCTCGAGCGCCGTCGCGCGGAGCGGATGTTGATCCACGGCACGGTCGCCGAGCTGCGCGTGACGGCGGTGGAGTCGACCAATATCCAGGTGAACAAGCGCCCGCTGTTCCGCATCGCGTTGGCGCCGGCCGATGCCCCGGGAGCGGAGCCGCGGGTCGAGCGGCGCTCCGATGCGCGGGCGGTGCGGTTCGCCATGGATCGGCTGGAGACCGGCCAGCCGATGTTCGTGCTCGTCGACCCGAAGAAGCCCACGCGGACTCTCTGGATCGAGCTCTACTGAATCGGCTCAAAGCCCATGCACCCCATCAACCTGCACGCGGAGTCTGCCAAGGTCGGCCTGTTCGAATACAAGGAGGTCGGCCGCATGAACGGCCACTCCCTCACGTTGATCAAGGCCACCGCGGCGACGCTGGACTTCCATTCCCATCCGGACTCCGACGAGGCGTTCCTCGTCGTCGAGGGCAAGATGAAGCTCGAGTTCGAGGACCGCATTGTGCCGTTGAAGGCGGGCGGGCTGTGCATCGTGCCCAAGGGCGTGCAGCACCGCCCGTTCGTCGAGACGGCGGTGACCAACCTCCTGATCGAGCAGGCCGGCACGCTCACCGCCGCCAACACCCTTCACCAACCCTGACACTCCCATGATCGACTATCGCCATCCCGACCTCACCCAACACCCGCCCCGCAGCCCGCGCGTGCGCCTCGGCGGTTTCGCCCACCTGCCGCGGCTGCTCGACAAGGCGCGGGCGCTCGCCGCGGGCAAGCAGGGCGCGTACGAGTATCCGGCGATGATGGACCGCCACTTCCTGGCGTTCACCGGCATCGACGCCGACGCGCTGCTCGCCGAGGTGCGCCGGGATCGCTCCGACGGCGAGATGCTGGCGTGGGTGCTGCAGCACCTGCGGCCGGCGCGGCATGCCTCGGAGATCGCGCAGTGGTCGCAGTGGCTCGAGTCGCTCGGGCCGGCGACGGCCAAGGGCCACGCATGGCTCGCCGGCAAGCTGGGCGAGAACGGCCCGCAGCGGGAGGACATCACGACCTATTGCGAGCACCTCGACCTCGACGACTACGTCTCCTTCGGCGGCCGAGGTTGAGCCGCGGAGGCGGGCACCGCCTGTCGAAGGAGCCGAGCGCCGAGCCGCCGGCCAACGGACCGGGACAGACGCCGCCCGCCATCGCGCCTCAGGAAGCGCGCCGTTCGGCGGGCGGTTAACGCCGCCGGTCACTTCCCGATGGGGCACGGGTGTTGTGCCGTATAGGATCGTTGAATCATGGCCATCCTCATTCCTCCGATGGAACGCGTGTCCGGCGTCTGCTACGCGCAGACGTCGCAGGGCGTGGAGTTGCCCGTCGTCGACGTGACGCACCCGAGCTTCGCGCTCGATGCGAGCCCGGCAGCGCTGGCGGCGGTGCGCGAACACGCGGCGGAGGAGGCGGCGAAATGGCAACACCGGCCGCGCTGGTTGCGGCGGCTGCTCTATCTGCTCCTCGCGCGACAGTCCGTGCTGCTGCAGGGGATGCGCGCCAGCAACGGGACGTTCCTGAGCGGGATGAACACGTACCTCTTCAAGCTCGGGCCGGCACACCTCGCCTCCAGCTTCGCCAAGCGGATGGACCGCAAGATGGCGGCCAAGGCGTCGGCGCTGGAGGTGCGCTACCGGTTGCAGGCGATGGCCGAGCTGCTCGTGGAGAAGCTGGTGGCGGAGTTGCGCGGCGCACCCGCAAGCCGGCCGGTGCGGCTCCTCAACATCGCCGGCGGCCCGGCGATGGACGACCTCAACGCGCTGATCCTCGCGCAGCGCCGGGCGCCGGAGCTGCTGGCGGGACGCGCGGTGCGGATCGAGGTGCTCGACCTCCACGAGGAGGGGCCGGCGTTCGGCCGCAACGCGCTCGCGGCGCTGCGGGAGCCCGGCGCTCCGTTGGCGGGCGTCGACGCGGTATTCGAACACCGGGACTACGACTGGAACCGCCCGGCGACCCTCCTGGAGAGCTTCGCAGGAACCGCCGGTGGCGCGATCACGCTCGGCTCGAGCGAGGGCGGACTTTTCCACTATGGCGACGACGCGACGATCCGGGTGAACCTGGAGGCGCTGCGCGAATACTCGGGGCCGAGCTTCAGCTTCACGGGCTCGGTGGGGATCGACTCGCCTGAGAACCGCGCCGCGCTCGCGCTCACGGGTGCGGCAGTGCGGTACTTCAAGATGGATGCCTTCGAGGCGCTGGTGCGCCGCTCGGGCTGGAGGATCGAGCGTCAGGTGCCGACAATGCGCTCGCTGTGCGTGCGGCTGACGAAGGCCTGAGCCGCACATCAAGAAGCTGTAGCCGGCCGCGGTGAGGCCGGCCTTCCGCGATGGAGTTCGACGGTGGAGCGGCTCGTGGAGCAGCTCACCGCCGGGGTCACCGTCCCCGGCTACAGCAGACAGCCGCACGGCACCGGAACCGCGTCCTAACGAGCGCGGCTACGGGGTGGTCGAGAAACTGAGTGTTTCCAGCGATCTCATGAAAGCGGCCATCTCCGCCTCTCGCGAGTACACTCCGACAAACAGAAGCGTATAATTATCTCGATGCATCGAGTAGGATCGCTGGGTGAAGTTGAGTCTGCCTGCTTCCTTGTTCAGCAAGTGCATTGCGAAATCGTTCCGCCCGATGGTTTCTTTCACTCCCCAATCGCAGGAGCCCTCCTCAAGCACCTTCTTCAGTTTGGCAACGTCACCCATATTCCGCTTGTCCGGAATAAGCATGCAACTGATGGAAGCCCCCACAAACACGCCGCCGACCGTTTCGCGCTCTGCGCGGAACAGCCCGGCCCACATGCAGTCATCGTCTATCATCCTGCTCTTGATCGGGTCGTACTCCCAGCCCTCGGGAAGCTCTATGCGCATTCCGATGGAGTCGTTCCGGTAGCGATTCCCTTCGATCACTCCACTCGTTATTATCGCCTTTCTCGGGGCGCAGGCAGACAGGAGAACAAGCGCCAACAGGAGAAAGGCGCGGGGGATGAATTGTGATGGTGTCATGATCGGGCGGAGCGTCTCGGCAGGTCCTTGCAGTGTATTAGGAGTTCGCAGCTCTTGTCTTATGGGAGGGTTGTTTCATGGGTAAAAGCGTTGCTGACGTAGCCGCAGCGGCGAAACCGGCCCCAACAGGAGGCGCCCCGCTCCAGTAACGGCTGTGCGGGAATGGGGCGGAGCGCCATACGTGAAGGCCTAGCAGAGCCAGACTCGTGATATGATCCCGCTCTGGCGGGCCGCAGCACGGTCAGTGTTCGTTCAGTCCCGGACATGATCGTGAGGCGATGCGACGGATAGTGCCAATGAAGAGTCCGGCGAAGCTGGGCACCCCACTCCGTTCAAGCAATGGTGGAGCAGTTCCAATCCGGAACAGTGTATGTAAGGTTCTATGATTGGACCAAGTCCGGCCGGGGAAGCCTTCACACGCACCAGGCACCATCGGATTTGTCCATGCCCCGCCCCCATCGCACGACGAGATACCCGATCTGTTCCCTCGCGCCTACAGGGGAGCAGGGAAGACGCACCGCGGGAAGCACTGCCCCCTGGGAAGTCGCAGCCGGCCGCGGCGAGGCCGGCCTTCCGCTCGACTGTGGAGCTGCGCGCGAGAGCAGCTCGCCGCCGGTCTCAACGCCCCGGCTACAGCAGACAGCCTCCCGGCACCGGAACCGCGTTCTCACGAGCGCGGCCACGCGGAGGCGGGCGACTCAGGAGAGCCGCCCCTACTTCCGCATTCGGCCTTCTTCGTTCTGCGTTGGCGCGAATCCGCGTTCTCACGAACGCGGCTACGGTGCGATTCGCGACGCCCTCAACCCAGCACGGCGACGATCTTCGCGTTGTGCCGGATCTTCTCTGTCGGGACGACCTCGCCGCTCACCACGACGCCGTCGTCCGTGAGCGACTTGATGCCATTGCAGACGCCGCTCGGATTCTGGACCTCGATCTTCACGCGCTTGCAGCGGCCACGCAGGCAGGTTGTCCGGTGCGGCGCTCAATAGCCGAGGCAGCTCTTCACGTAGTCGAACACGCGCCGGCCGCGGTCGCCGTGGATGCGGATGGCATCCATATCGAGCGGCACGCCGACCCACTGCAGCACGAGCACATCCGTGCCGGCGCAGATCAGGGGCATGACACCGGCAAACGAGAGCCCGAGCTTCTCGCACGCCTCGGCGATTCGCGGTGCGGCTGGCGAGGAAAGCGGCAGGCGCAGGTAGATCGCCTCCGCGCCGGCCTTGCGCTCGGCGTTCATGGCATCGCGCACGCGGTCCACGCAGTCGGCTCCGATCGCGCCCACCTTGATCGTCGCGAAGTTCATCTCGGCGTTGTGGACGGTCTTCACGTCGGAGGTTTCCGGCAACGCAACCGCGGCGGGTTCGCCGAAGGTGCGCGGCAGCTCCAGCCACGAGTAGACCTCGCCCAGGAAATCCCGGTGGCGTTGCGGCGGGAAAACGTGGGCGGGCTGCCGGTCGATGGCGCGGAAATGGGTGATCGTCGAGACCCGCATCTGCGCGGCCGTGGGGAGATCCGCGGCAGTGAGATCGCGCATCCCGAGAGCCATATGCAGGGCGCAGGGCTGCGTCTGGTAGTTCACGGCCATGCCGCGCTGCGAGAGCGGATGGCTGGTGACGGCCTGCGCATACAGCCCCTTGTAGCCGTTGCGGCGGATGATCTCCCACGTCTGCGCCGCCATGCGGTTGATGATGCCGGGGCTGTGCGTGCCGGGGTCGCTGAAGGCCATGCCCTGCTCCGGCACGAGGTCGCCCGGCTCCTCGAGCTCGAGCGCCAGATGGGCGTAGACGTGGTCGGTGCCCTTCTCGATGGCGATGAGCGGCAGGTAGCAGGGATTGTGGAACAGCTCCGTCAGGCGCGCGAGATCGTAGAAGGCGGTGCTGTAGGTGTACCCATAGCATCGCCACGCCAGCCGGCGCAGCGCCGGCAGATCGGCCTCGGTGGGCGGGCGCACCTCGGCGTCCGCATCGGCCACGGTATGGCGCTGCCGACGCAGGGCGGTCTCGCCCGCGGCCTGCAACGAGGCCGGCACGACGGCGCCGGGAGGGAGATGCTTGGTCAGACGCAACACCTTGCCGGCATGGCCGTCCACACGGAGTTCGACCGCGTCGACACACTTGCGCATGAGCTGCAGCCCGATGCCCGAGCGCTCCAGCGGATCGCTCTCGGTGTCGGCGCCGTTGTCCACCGCGTTGAGATCAAAGGGCGCGCCGCGCTCGCGCACATCGATGACCAGCGACCGGCCGACCAGTGCAAAATCCACGTGGATGTTCTCCGTCTGCCCGGCGGCGGAGGCGAAGTGTTTGACGGCGTTGGTGAACGCCTCCTCCACCGCCAGCTCCAAGCGGCCGACCTCCTCGGGACCGAAGCCGAGCATCTGCGCAACGGCGGCCGTGTAGGACGTGACCGCGCGGAGAAACGTCACCTCCACGGGCATCTTCAACTGGCCGAGCGAAATGGGGGCATCCGGGGCGGCGTCGTTGGGCATCGCACCCATGCTCGAAACAGCCCCGACCTGTGACAAAGGAAAACCGGTGAGGAGTTCCCCTCGTCCTCACCCGCTGCGAACGCCTTGAAGGCTGTTGCGGTCTGTCGGGCAGGTGCGCCCAGCCGAGCGCACCAGACCCCAAAGGCGCCCCGCTTTTCTGCGGTGCGCCTTGGGAAACTCACGGCGACGGACGGCTCGGAGAGCCGTCCCTACCTCTGCCTTTAGCTTTCTGCGTTCTCAGTTCTGCGTTAGCGCGCAGCGCGCCGCGCTCAGCCCAGCACGGCGACGATCTTCGAGTTGTGCCGGATCTTCTCCGTAGGGACGACTTCGCCGGTCACCGCGACGCCGTCGACCGTGAGCGACTTGAGGCCCTGGCAGACGCCGCTGGCGTTCTGGACCTCGATCTTCACGCGCTTGCCGCGGAAGGTGCGGGTCATCTTGAAGCCGGGCCACGCCTTCGGGATGCACGGGGCGATGCGCAGGCCCTCGACCTCCGGACGCACGCCGAGCACCCAGTGCGTGGCCGAGTAGTAGGCCCACGAGGCGGTGCCGGAGAGCCACGGCACGCGCGAGGCGCCGAAGTTCACATTGTATTTCGAGTACGTCGTCTGGCAGTGCACGTACGGCTCGACCTGGCGGACCTCCGCGCGGTCGTTGTACGCGGCCGGCATGAACGCGCGGTAGTACTCCCACGCCTGGTCGCCGTTGCCCTGCAGGACCTCGGCGATCACGCCCCAGCTCTGGGTGTGCGAGAAGATGCCGGCGTTCTCCTTGATGCCCGCGTTGAAGAGCGTGGCCTTCATGATCTCCGGATCGGCCTTGATGAACGGCGGATCGCACAGCGCGACGCCGAACGGCGTGGCGCAGCGCTCCTTCAGCGTCTTGAGGGCCTGCGTGGCCTGCGCGGGCGTGGCGGCGCCGGACATGACGGTCCACACCTGCGTGTTCATATAAACCTGACCCTCGGCGAAGTTCTTCGTGCCGTAGACGGTGCCGTCCTGGCCGATGGCCCAGATGAACCACTCGCCATCCCAGCACACGGCCTGGATCTTCGCGTCGAGCTTGGCCAACTCGGCGCGCGCCCACGCGGCTTCCTCCGGCTTGCCGAGTTTG
>Ga0209098_1000389_pt1 | contig 48782 bp, 34 predicted proteins | sample AD_JPNHW1_MetaG_FD_184429 | JGI IMG/M metagenome (GOLD analysis project Ga0209098, IMG submission 184429) | Active sludge microbial communities of municipal wastewater-treating anaerobic digesters from Japan - AD_JPNHW1_MetaG (SPAdes) (version 2) | ecosystem: Engineered > Bioreactor > Anaerobic...
CGATCCTGCCGTTCTACGACGCCCTGCACGAGAGCGGCATCCGCCATATCCTCACGCGGCACGAGCAGGGCGCGGGGTTTCTCGCCCAGGGCATGGCCCGGGTGACCGGGCGCGCGGCCGTCTGCCTGGCCACGTCCGGCCCTGGCGCGACCAACCTCCTCACCGCCATCGCCGACGCGCATCTGGACTCGGTTCCGCTGGTGGCGATCACCGGGCAGGTGGCGCAGCCGCTGATCGGCACCGATGCGTTCCAGGAGGTGGACACATACGGGCTCACGCTCCCGATCACCAAGCACAACTTCCTCGTGCGCTCGATCGACGAGCTGCTCGAAACGGTGCCGCTGGCATTCCGCCTGGCCGAGTCCGGTCGGCCGGGCCCGGTGGCCATCGACATCCCGAAGGACGTCTTCACGGCGCGCGCCGACATCTCGGCCTGGCCGGAACCGGGCCGAAGGGAAGCACCTCAGCGTTGCGGCGAGGCGGACATCGACGCGCTCGCCGCGTTCCTCTCCGGGGCGCAACGGCCGTTGCTCTACCTCGGCGGAGGCGTGACCGCTGCCGGTGCGGCCGAGCTGGCACGCGAACTCGCGCACCGGCTTGACGCTCCGGCGGTGATGACGCTCAACGCCCTCGGCACTCTCGCCGCGGACGATCCGCTGAACATGGGCATGCTCGGCATGCACGGCGGCAAGGGCACGAACCTGCTCATGCGCGAGGCCGATGCGATCTTTGCCATCGGCGCGCGCTTCGACGACCGGGCGACGGGCAAGGTGGCCGACTTCTGCCCGCAGGCGCGGTTCGCCCATCTCGACATCGATCGCGCCGAGCTGGGCAAGATCCGCTCGGCCGCGCTCGGCATCGTGGGCGATGCGGCCGACGCGCTCGCGCGGTTGCTCGCGCGCCTTCCCGAGCGGCGGCGGCCGGGCTGGTGTGCGCGAGCGGCCGAGCTCCGCGCAGCGCATCCGCTCCGGCATCCGCCCGAGGCGGAGGAACCGTTGCATCCGGTGAACCTCGTGCGTGCGCTCGCGCGCCTGCTGCCCGCCGATGCGTACGTGGCGACCGACGTGGGCCAGCACCAGATGTGGGTGGCGCAGGCGTTCCCGTTCAGCCGCCCCCGCACGCTGCTCACCTCGGGCGGATTGGGCACGATGGGTTTCGGGCTGCCGGCCGCAATCGGTGCGGCGCTCGCCGCGCCGGGCCATCGCGTGGCCTGCGTGAGCGGCGACGGTTCGATCCTCATGAATATCCAGGAACTGGCCACGCTCGCCGACCTCGACCTTCCGGTGGCGGTGCTGGTCTTCAACAACGCGCACCTGGGCCTGGTGCGCCAGCAGCAGGAGCTCTTCTACGGCGGCCGCTACTCGGCGTCGCGGTTCCGCTCGTCGCCGGATTTCGCGGCGATCGCGCGCGGCTTCGGACTTCGCGGCGTGACGATCGACCCCGAGGCCGACCCGCTCGGGCAGATCGCGGCGGCGCTCGATGCGCCCGGACCGTGCGTGATCGACATCCCGATCCGCTCGACGGCGAACGTCCTGCCCATGGTGCCGCCCGGTGCCGCCAATCATCACACTCTCACTGAACCCTCAATCGCCGCCGCCCATGCCTGAGCCAACCACCACCGCCATGCCCGCCACCACCGTGCTCGAGCTTCGTGTCCACAACCATCCCGGTGTGATGTCGCACATCACGGGCTTGTTCGCCCGGCGAGCCTTCAATCTGGAGGCGATCCTGTGCGTCCCCGAGGCCGGCCGGGTGACGAGCCGGATGCGGCTGCTCGTGGCCGACGATCCGAAGCTCGAGCAGGTCGTGCGGCAGCTGGAGAAACTGCACGATGTGCTCGAGGTCCGGCACCGCCCGGAGCTGGGCGCCGAGTGCTTCCGGATGCCGGAGAGCTGAACCGAGATCGCATTGCGCGCGTCTTGCGTGGACCGCGTACGCGCGCCGCCGCGGCCGCGCTCAGCCTGTGCAGCCGAACAGATGCCGGGCGCGGATGAGGGCGGCGGCCTCGGCGGGGACGAGCAGCGCCCAGCTCGGATCCGCGCTCTGGATGCGGCGGAGGACGTCGCGCGAGGGGATGGCGAGAGCGGCGGGGTCGTAGTCGGTCACGCCGACGACGTGGCGGTTCTCCAGCAGGTGGGCGTAGAGGTGGCGCAGGTGCGGGGCGACGGGGAGCTCGGCGGCGGTCACGATGTCGTTGCCGGCTGCTCCGGGAAGCGTGGCGCCGTACGCGGCCAGCGCGGTGCGGTGCATGGGGTAGACGTAGAGGCGCACGGCCTGGCGGAAGAGTCGGCCGATGGATTCGAGGATGCCGCCGGGGAGGTTGTCGTAGTATTTCTCGTCGAGGACGCCGAGGAGGGTGTCGATGCCGAGGACGACGCCGATGGGCGCCTGGGTGTAGCGGCGGAAATACTGGGTGAGACGGAAGAAGACCGAATAGTTGGAGACGAGCACGTGGAGGCCGACGGCGCCGAGCACATCGGCCCGGGCGAGGAAGTCGGCGGCGTCGAGCCTGCCGGCGGCGTGGAGGTTGTGTATCGTGAGCTCGGCCAGGACGATGGTCTCGGAGGGGGCGACGGCGGGGTCCTGGGCGAACTGCGCGCTGGCGCAGCGGAGCATGTCGAGGTTGACGTTGGTGACGGGGCGGAAGCTGCCGCGTTCGACGAGGACGGCCTTCTTGCGCAGCGCCTCGGAGGGCTGGAGGACTTCGCCGGCGGGGCTGAGGAGGACGGCGTTGGTGAGGCCGTGTTCGACGAGGAAGAGGGCGAGGAGGCGGTTGTCGACGGCGGCGAAGGCGGGACCGGAGAATCGGACCATGTCGACCTCGATGCGGTCGGTGCCGAGGTTGTCGGCGAGCGAGGCGACGAGGGACTGGGGATCGGCGTGGAGGTAGACGCAGCCGTAGAGGAGATTGACGCCGATGATGCCGAGGGCCTGTTGCTGGAGGATGTTCTCCTTGTCCCACATCCGCACGTGGATGACGACGTCGCTGGGGGGCTGGTCGGGGGCGAGCTGGAAGCGCACGCCCATCCAGCCGTGGCATTCGTTGGTGCCGTGGTAATTGCGGGCGGCGACGGTATCGGCGAAGACGAAGAAACGGGTGTTCGCCCCGCGGGCGGTGCCGAGGCGCTCGGCGAGCAGGGCGTACTCGTGGTCGAGCATTGTGTGGAGCCGCTCGCGGGAGACATAGCGCGGGGCTTTGCCGTAGATGGCGTCGCTGAACGTCATGTCGTAGGCGGAGATCGTCTTGGCGACGGTGCCTGCGGCGCCTCCGACCTGGAAGAAGTGGCGGGCGACCTCCTGTCCGGCGCCGATCTCGGCGAAGGTGCCGTAGAGGGCGGGGTCGAGGTTGACGGTGAGCGCCTTGCGGCCGGTGGTGAGGAGCTCCTTGGGCGAGGGGACGGGCGTGGCGGAGTTTGGGTCGGTCATCGCGAGTGGGAGGATGCGGGGATGAGGCTGCGGGGCAATGGGAGAGCGTGGCTGGCCGATGACGGGGGAATGCGGGCGCCGTTGCGGGGCGGAACGTACCGCTCGTCCTGCGAGTATGCCGCCGGTCTTTTAGGCTGTTGCCGAGGGAAATGCGCTGGGTAGCGTCGGGGCCATGAAGTCGTTTTTCGCGAGTTTCTTCGGGACGCTGATGGCGTTGGCGGTGTTCGTCTTCGGCGGGATGTTCCTGACGATCGTGGGCATCGCGATGCTCGCGGCCGTGGGCGAACAGCAGCCGCAACCGCGGATCGAGAAGGGCTCGTTCCTGGTGCTGGACCTGAACACGAACATCACGGACGCGCCGTCGCCGTTCGAGGGCGGCGGGGAGCTGGCGAGCCTGCTGGGCGCCGACGGCAACCGGCTGCAGCTGCGGCGGGTGCTGGAGGGGTTGCAGGCAGCGACGAAGGACGACCGTATCCGCGGACTGCTGCTGACCGGCAACCTGATGCCCCAGGAGTACGGCAGCGGCTATGCGGCGTTGCGCGAGGTGCGGCAGGCGGTGCTGAGCTTCCGGGCGGCGGGCAAGCCGGTGCTGGCCTATGCCGAGAACATGGACACCCGCGACTACTACGTGATGTCGGCGGCGTCGGAGGTGGTGCTCAATCCGTTCGGCATGGTGTGGATGCCGGGGCTGGCCTCGGAGCCGATGTTCCTCGCCGGCACCCTGGAGAAGCTGGGCGTGGGGGTGCAGGTCACCCGCTCTGGCCGGTACAAGAGCTTTGCGGAGACCTTTGTGCGGAAGGACTTCAGTCCGGAGGCGCGCGAGGCGACGCAGAAGCTGATCGACGACCTGTGGGCCGAGATCCGCGGGCAGACCGCCGAGGCGCGCAAGCTCACGCCCGAGCAGCTGCAGGCGATCGTCGAGCGGCCGGAGGCGCAGGTGGGTGACCTGGCCGTGAAGAACGGGCTGGTAGACCGCACGGCCTACTGGGACGAGGTGATCGACGACCTCAAGAAGCGCACCCATTCCGAGGACGAGCACACCTTCAAGCAGATCGGGCTGCGCGCGTATTTGAAACACGGAGCTCCGAAGCTGCACCAGAGCGGAGGCAAGATCGCGGTGGTCTATGCCGAGGGGGACATCGTCGACGGGGAGGGCCAGGAACAGGGCCAGGTGGGCGGCGACCGTTTCGCGCGCGAGCTGCGACGGTTGCGGCTGGACAGCGACATCAAGGCGGTGGTGCTCCGGGTGAACAGCCCCGGTGGCAGCGCGACGGCCAGCGAGGTGATCCAACGCGAGCTCAGCCTGATGCGCGAGGAGAAGCCCGTCGTGGTCTCGATGGGCACCGTGGCGGCCTCGGGCGGCTACTGGATCTCCACCGCATCCGACCAGATCTTCGCCGAGCCGAACACGATCACCGGTTCGATCGGGGTGATCGGGATGCTATTCAACGTGAAGGAACTTTCTGAGAAGGTGGGCGTGTCGTTCGACGTGGTGAAGACCGGCAAGTTTGCCGACACTGAGACGATCTCGCGCCCGAAGACGGAGGAGGAGCTGCAGGCGATCCAGTCGGTCATCGACTGGGTGTACGACTCGTTCCTCCAGCGCGTGGCGCAGGCCCGCAACCTCGACATCGAGAAGGTGAAGGAGCTGGCCCAGGGCCGCGTGTGGTCCGGGGCGGATGCGAAGCGGCTGGGCCTTGTCGACGAGTTCGGCGGCCTCGAAGCGGCCATCGAGTATGCGGCGCAGAAGGCCAAGCTTGGTACGAACTACCATCTGGTCGAGTATCCGCGCCAGCGGGAGCTCGCCGAGGCGCTCAGGGACCTTTTCGAGGAGTCCGACGATATCCTCAGCCGCAGCGGTGTGGCCGGCAAGGTGGCCCAACGGGTGAAGGCCGAGGTGCGGCTGATGGGCCAGTTCAACGATCCGCGAAACATCTACCTGCGACTGCCCGTGGAGCTTCAGTTGAACTGAGGCGCGGCGCGCGTGCACTTACCCCATGCACAAGGAAACCGTACTTCTGAGCGATTGTCTCGCCGCCGAGATTCCGGCCGGCCTCTCCGCGGTGCTGCCGGCCGGTTTCACCGTGATCGTGACCCAGACGCTGGGCGGAAGCGTGACGGTGCGGCATCAGGGGATTCTCTACCGGATCGCGCCCGAGAATGTGGGCGCGTTGAAGGGCTTTGGCGTGGCCGCCTCGGGCGGCGCAACTGTCGCCGCTTGTCCGGTGCCGGGGGAGAGTGGCGAGCTAGGCGAGGCTGCGGTGTGGGCGGTGCTGCGCACCTGTTTCGATCCGGAGATTCCGCTGAACATCGTCGATCTCGGCCTGGTCTATGATCTGTCGATCGAGCCGGTCGCGGAGGGGGACAGCCGTGTCGAGGTGAAGATGACGTTGACCGCTCCCGGGTGCGGCATGGGCCCGACCATCGCCGAGGACGCACGGGCGAAGATCGCGGCGCTGCCCGGCGTGGCCGAGGCGAAGGTGCACATCGTCTGGGATCCGGCATGGACGCCGCAGATGATGTCGACCGAGGGCCGGCAGGTGCTGGGGCTGGAGTAGGGCGGCGGATTGCCGATTTGCGATCGGGGCGGAGGCGTGGGGTCGCGGCTCCGGCGAGCGCCGTCGCGCGGGTTCGGCGATCCGGGAAAAACAAAACCGCCGCGCCCTTTGCAGAGCGTGGCGGTCGGAAACTGAAACGCTGATCGACGCTTACTTGGCGTCGACGTAGCGGCGGATGGCCTGGATGGAGTAGGCGTGCTCCTCGGTGCCGATCTTCACATTCACCTCGTCGCCGATCTTCTTGGACAGGAGGGCCTGGCCGAGCGGGGTCTTGTACGACAGGATGTTGTGCTCGGGATCGCTGTCCCAGGCGCCGAGGATGGAGAATGTGGCCGCCTTCTTGGAGCCGAGGTCGCGCAGCTCGACGATGGAGCCCACACCGACGGCGTCGGCGGTGGTGTCCTTGAAGTCGGTCACGCGGGCGCTGCCGAGCTCGCTCTCGAGCTGGGACTTCTGGGCGAGGAGGAGCGTCTGGTCCTGCTTGGCCATCTTGTATTCGGAGTTCTCGCGGAGGTCGCCGTGCTCGCGGGCGGCGGCGATGGCCTTGGAGTTCTCCGGAATCTTCTTGGTGACGATGGTGTCGTACTCCTCGCGCTTGCGGTCGTAGCTATCCTTCGAGACGAGGAGGGCTTCGCCCTTGTCGCCTTCGTCGCTGGCGACGAGGGACTGGATGCCGGGGAAGAGCTTGATGAAGCGGGCGAGCAGCGACTTCTTGGTGAGTTCCTCGAAGCCCTGGTTGAGCAGGAGGGTGTTGGCGAGGTCGCGGGCGGTCTCCGGATCGGCGGTGGAGAGGAGGTCGGGGATGAGGTCGATGTCCTCGCTGAGGATGTCGGCGAGCGGCATGCGGCGGGCGCCGGCGGTCTGGAGGGCCTCGTAGTCGATGGCGAAGAGGATGGCGGTGAGGAGGCGGGGCCCGATGAGCTCGTTGAGGAGGCGGGAGAACTTGCGGGTGGTGCGGTTCTTGACGATCCACAGGAGCACCGGGGCGCGGAGGTTCTGCTCGACCTGCCAGCGCTGGAATGTGCTGGTGATCTCGTTACCGCAGTCGTTGTCGATGAGGAAGTTCACGCACTCGGTGGTGAACTTGCCGGAGCTGAGCTTGAGGAGGGTGAAGACGAGCTCCTTCCAGCCGGTCGGGTGGGCGGAGAGGATGAGCTCGAGGAGGCGGACGTGGTAGCCGGTGGGCAGCTTCTCGGCGATGGTGGGGAGATCGCGTTCGGTGGAGACGAGCTCCTCGACCTTGGGTTCGAAGGCGGCGACATCCTCGCCGGCGAGGGTGGCGAGGTCGTTGCGGACCCACGCGCCCTGGAGGCGTTCGGCGAGCTCGAGGGCCTGGGTGTCCTTGACGATCACGGCGACATCCTTGAGGAGGTCGGCGGCGAGGGGCTTGAGGTCCTTCTTCTTCGCGGTGGAAAGGAGGTCGGCGGCGATGATGAGGCGGCGGCGCGGCGAGCGGGTGTTCTTGAACTGCTCGACGAGCTCGTCCTCGACGTTCACGGGTTCCTCGCGCAGGACGTAGACCTCGGTGCGCTTGGCAGGCGAGGCCACGCGGGCATCGCCGGCGAGCTGCTTCTTGGCGGCGGTCCACCAGCGCTTGAATTTATCGGCACCGATGACGCTGCTGAAGAGGTTCTCCAACTCCACGCCGGTGGCGGCGTTGTTGGGGTAGGTCGCGAGCGCCTCGACGACGAGCTGGGCGGGATTGTTCTCGATGAGATCCTGGATCGTCGCGGCCTCGGTCTGCTTGCGGACGAGGAGATGCTTCTCAGGGAGGATTTCGAGCGTGCCGATGCAGAATGCCGGATCCATCGGGTGGGCGGGTTTGCCGTCGAAATCGATGAGCAGCCTGCGGTTGGCGGAGTCGTAGGACTTGATGCGGCCGAAGCCCCAACTGCGGTGCACGCAGTAGGCACCGGACTTCATTGCCTCGAGTTTGGCCTTGGATGCCTTCAGCTCGGGCTTTTGGGAGATCAAATCTTGGACAGCTTCAGCGTTCATAAATTCTTGGTCGAATAGCGGAAGAGAACGATTTGGCGGCTATTGCGTGGCGATGTCAAACTGTGTCTCATCCTTCATCATGGAGTCTTTGCCTCGCTCAGCTTCTTCAAAACACCGCTTTGCCGGCGGTCGGACCGGTGCCCGTGCAGGTGCAGGCCCGCGCACGGCCGGGCAGAACGGTCCGTCCGCGGCCGAGACCTGGATGCTCGCCGTGGCGCTAGTGGCCGGCTGGCGCGAGGGGCAGGGACGCGCCGATCATCTGCTCAGTGACATGGCCGGATGTTCGGTCGACCGCGGCCCTGCGCAGAATCTCTTCTACGCCACCCTGCGCCACTGGCGGCGCACCGATGCGGCGATCCGTCCCCTGATCGAGCGTGCGCCGCGGGTGCGGCTGCAGGCGTTGCTGGCCATCGCGGGTGCGGAGCTGGTCGAGAAAACCGACGCAGCCACGGCCGCCATCGTCGACAACGCCGTCGAGCAGGCCAAACGGCTGCTCAGTGAGCCCGAGGCCGGACTGGTGAATGCGGTGCTGCGGCGTGCGGCACCGGTCCTGCGCGAAACCCCGGCCCCCGGCGCCGAGGCGACGGCGGAGGAGCTCGGCGCCTATTTCAGCCACCCGACGTGGCTTGTGAAGCGTTGGCAGGACGAGTTCGGCGCCGAGGCCACGCACCGGCTTCTCGAATGGAACCAGTCGACCGCGCATGTGCACGTGCGGTGGCGCGCTGCCACTCCGGCTCCTGCGGCGTTGGAACCCACGCCATGGGCCGGCTGGTACCGGCTGGCCCACGGGCGCTGGGCCGACATCCAGGAGGGGCTCGCCGCCGGCCATTGCTATCTCCAGGACCCGGCTACGCGGTTGGCGGTCGGACTGGCCGCGCCGGCCGCCGGCGAGAACTGGCTGGAACTGTGCGCGGCTCCGGGCGGCAAAACCCTTCAATTGGCCGATCTCATGGGGGCAGGTCGGATCGTCGCCGTCGATCGCACGGGCGGGCGGATGAAGCGTTTCGAGGAGAACGTGGCTCGCTGGCGCGCAGCCGGGCTGGCGGCCGAGATCGTGCCGGTCGGCGGCGATGCGCTCGACCTCACGATCGACGAGCTCGCGAAGCGCGGGCTGCCGACGCGGTTCGACGGCGTGTTCATCGACGTGCCGTGCTCGAATACCGGGGTGATCCGGCACCGCATCGATGCGAAGTGGCGGCTCAAGCCGGAGGAGTTCGCGCAGCTCGCGGAGGTGCAGGGGCGGATGCTTGCCTCCGCCGCGCGGTTTGTGCGGCCGGGCGGGAAGCTTGTCTATTCGACGTGCAGCCTCGAGGCCGAGGAGAACGCCGAAGTGATCGAGACCTTCCTCGGCGACGAAGCCGGGCGCGAATTCTCGCTCGAGGAGAGCGCGCTGGGACGGCCGTGGGAACACGGCCATGACGGCGCCGGCGCGTTCCGCCTGCGGCGGAAGTGATCGCGGTGGCCAGTCGAGTCTCGCGCAGCAGACCGAGCTGAATCGGCGCAGCCCCATGGTGAAGAACACGCTCACGACCATCGCCCACCTCGATGCCGACGCGTTCTTCGTGTCGTGCGAGCAGGCGCTCGATCCGACGCTGCGCGGCAAGAAATGCGCTGTGGGCGGGACGACCCGCGGCATCATCGCCTCGGCCAGCTACGAGGCGCGCGCGGTGGGCGTCTACACGCCGATGCCCACCGCCAAGGCCTTGCAGGTCTGCCCCGATCTGGTGCTCATCCACGGCACGCATGGGCTGTACGGCCGGGTGTCGCGGCGGATGTTCGATCTGTGCGAGACAGTCACCCCGGACGTCGAACGTCGCTCGATCGACGAGGGGTATCTCGACTTGGGACCGTGCGGATTCCGCACGCAGGAGGAGCTCGAGGCGAGGATCCGGGAGTTGAATGCGGCCATCGTCGCCGAGCTGGGCATCACCGTCTCCTGGGGGCTGGCGACGAACAAGCTCATCGCTGGCATCGCCAGCAAGCTGCGCAAGCCCCGGGCGTTCATCGTGGTGCCGCCGGGCGGCGAGGCTGCGTTTCTCGCGCCGCTTGGCGTGGGCAAGCTCCCGGGCATTGGCCAGAAGACGGAGCCTCGGCTGCAGGCGGCCGGTCTGCGCACCGTCGCCGATCTGCTCGTCGCCCCCGAGGGCGTGTTGAGACGGTTTTTCGGAGACAGCTACCGCGACATCGTCCGCATGGCACGAGGCGAGGATTCCTCCCCGGTCGAGAACGCGGAATGGGAGGCGAAGAGCTATTCGCAGCAGGAGACGTTCGCCCGGGACATCGGCGACTTCTCCGAGATCGAGCGCGTCGCCAAACGGATGGTCGACGAGCTCGTGCCGAAGTTGCGAGAGGACGGAAAGTGCGCCCGCACGATCACCGTCAAGATTCGCTACCCGGGCATGGAGGACTCGTCGGCAGGGTACAGCCTGCCGACGGCAAGCGATCTGGAGACGGATTTCTACCCGCATATCGCCACGCTGCTGCGCAGTGCCTGGAAACAACGCCGTCCGCTCCGGCTGGTGTGCGTGCGGTTTTCCCAGGTGGAGGATCCGGTCCGCCAGCTCGAGCTGTTCGGGGCCGCGCAGAGCGAGAGGCGGCACAAGCTCGCCGCTGCGGTCGATGCGCTCAAACGCACGAAGGGCGATGCCGCGGTAACGCGCGGCCATCAGCTGCGCGGCGGCGACGCCGAGGCCTGAACCGCTGGTGGGCCTGTTGCGATTTCCCCCGTTGCCAAACGTGGCGCACGGCGGCTGTTTCGCAGCCATGCAGGGACATGCTCCACAGCTCGTCGACACGCATGCGCATCTCGACCGCTTCCATCGCAACGGCCAGCTAGACGCCGTGCTCGAGCGAGCGCGCGCCGCCGGGGTCGTGCAGATCGTGACGGTCGGCACGGAGCCCGAGGATTGGGAACTGTACCGGCGCCTGGTGCCGGACCTGGGCGGCTATGTGGCGTACACGGTCGGGCTGCATCCGACATCTGTCGACGATGGCTGGGAGGGTGCTGTCGCGCAGTTGGCCCGGTACTTCGAGGGGAGCTGCCCGGCGGTCGGGCTGGGGGAGTTCGGGTTGGACCGTTTCCATCTCCCGAAGGACGACCCGCTGGAGGCGGATCGTATCTTTGCGCGGCAGTTGGCCGCGTTTCGCGCGCAGCTGGAGTTGTCCAAGCGGGTGTGTGGCCCGCTGGTGGTGCATGCGCGCGGCGCGTTCGCCGAGACCGTGGCCGAGATCGATGCCGCCGGCGTCGATTGGCCCCGTGTCGTGTTCCACTGCTTTTCCGAGGGCGAGGCGGAGATGCTCACGCTCAACGCCCGCGGCGGGCGGGGCTCGTTCACCGGGATCATCACCTACAAGAGCGCTGGCGCCGTGCGTGCGGCGCTCCGTATCCAGGGCTCGGAGCGACTGCTGCTGGAGACCGATGCGCCGTATCTTCCGCCCGAGCCCCATCGCGGCAAAACCAACGAGCCGGCCCTGGTCGCCCTCACCGCCGCGCGCGCGGCGCAGGAGCTGGGCGTGCCGGTCGACCTGCTGGCGGCCGAGACCACCGCCAACGCACGATCATTCTTCGGGCTGCCACCGGTGTAATCGCGGAATGGTGCCACACGAGCGGCACGAGGCGGCCGGATCCCGGCGTCAGACCTCGTCGAACTTGCGGGCGAAGAGCGCGTCGAGCTCGGTGAGCATCGCCGGAGCGTCCGCACCCGTGACGATGAACTTGAGCGAGGAGCCCTTGCCTGCGGCGAGCATCATGAGCCCCATGATGCTCTTGCCGTTGACCTGCTCCTCGTCGCGCTCGACCAGCACATCGGCTTTGAACTTGTTGGTGATGCGCACGATCATCGCTGCCGGACGGGCATGGATGCCCATCTTGTTCTGCACGGTCAGCACTTTCGTGTGCTGGGTGGCAGCGGAGGTGGCGTTGTTTTCCATGATGGCGGCTTTGCGATTGGCTCGTTGAGCTTGGATTCCCTATGAGTCGCCCGGCACTGGCAACGTCAAAAAGAACAACGACCCATGACTGAGCTCGCGATCATCGTTCCCTGCAGACTCGAATCGACGCGCTTCCCGCGCAAACTGCTTCACCCGATCCGGGGCAAGCCGCTTGTGCGTTGGGTGGCCGAGCGGATCGCCGCGCAGATGCCCGAGCTGCCGCTGTATTTCGCCGTGGACGATCCTCTCCTGGCCGCCGCGCTCGAGCCCCATGGATTCCGGACGGTGCTCACATCGGTGCGACACCAGAGCGGCACGGACCGGCTCGCGGAGGCGAACCGATCGGTCGGTGCGCGATACGTGCTGAACGTGCAGGCGGACGAGCCGTTGGTGAGCCGCGCGCAATTGCAGACATTGGCCGAGCTGATCCGGGGCGAGGCTCCATTTGCGACGCTGGTTACCCGGTTCCGCAGACCGGAGGACTTCGCCAATCCCAATCAGGTGAAGGTCGTGCTGAGCCAGCAGGGGCGTGCGCTGTACTTCTCGCGCTCGGCGATGCCGTTCGCCCGTGATCGGGCGGGGGCGGTGGACCAAGCCTGGCTTGAGGCGAATGCCTGCTACAAGCATCTCGGGCTCTACGCGTATCATGCGGATTTCCTGGAGCGCTTCACCAAGCTGCCGCCCGGCCGGCTGGAACAGATCGAGAAGCTCGAACAGCTGCGCGCCCTGGAGCATGGCGTGGCCATCGCCGTGGGGATGACCGACGATCCGAGTGTGGGTGTGGATACGCCGGAGGATGCTGTCCGGTTTGAGAGCTTGCTCTGACGCAACTGTGGGCGAAGACGACCGGGGAAAACACCCCATGGCGATCCATTCGGCACCTCATTTTGCCGCAAGGGGGAAGGACCGGGTTTAAGTCCGTCGGGTGTAATGCGATGAGTCGGGGTAATCCGGGCAGACTCGTTCTGCCTAGATTGAATCCCCATGAACATCCCCACTTGTCTCAAGCTTGCAGTGTTCGTCGTAGGCCTTGCGGCCCTGACTGTCCCTTCCCGTGCCGAAAGTCAGTTCGACGATCCGCCCACTCCCGTGCGCACACAGGCGCCGCGTTATCCCGAGGCGCTTCGCCGGGACGGTACTACGGGCATGGTCAGCATATCCGTGACGATTGATGAGAAGGGCTCGATCGTAGCCGCCACAGTGACCAAGAGCACCAATCCCGGCTTCGATGCGGCCGCGCTGGATGCGGTCAAACAGTGGAAGTTCAAGCCAGCCAAGAAAGGCGGCCAACCCGTCTCGTGCACCGTGGTGCTCCCGATCCGGTTCACTGCCGACCAGTAATCTCCCCCCGTAGCTTCGGTTGCCGGTGCGAGCTAGGCCAGTGGGGCAGCGATGCCGAAACCCCGTTGGCTGGCGTTCAACACCGGAGCATCCGAGCAATCACGTTTTCCCTCAAGTAGCTCCCTATGTGCGACGATGTTCGGAGAACAAACTCCCGATCGTGTGTGCTGAAGTCTGCTGTAGTCCGATTTGCGAATCTCCCGACTCCCGGATCATTGATTCCGGTGGTGTCTCTCCTCCGTGCTTGGCTTAGCCCGAAATCCCCTGCCGAATCATGAAACGAACACAATTTACCGTTGGACGCAGGATGTCTGCCGGTCTTGCCGTTGTCCTTGGCCTGCTCGCCATATTGGCTGCGACAGCGTACTTCGCGCTCGGACGTTCGGGGAGGGCGATCCGCACGACGGTTGAAGGCGCCGAGTTGACCTCGCATGCGATGGAGCTCGATTTGACCATGAAGGAGATGCTCCGTGCCGTGAGCGCCTTCCAAGTCAGCGGTTCTGCCGAGGATTCCTCCGCGTTCGATGCGCAGGCGCTCAAGATGCGCGGGCACTTCACCGACATGCAGGGACGCCAGATCGATGCTTCCTCCCGCGCTTTGTTGGAGGAATCCCAGCAGTTGTTCGGCAAGTTCGAGACTCAGTTCAAGGAGATGGTGAGTCTGCGGACAGAACGAGCCCATTTCGAGCGCTCCTTGCCGCCTGCGGCCGAGACCATCCAGAAGTCCCTGCAGCTCGTCCTTGTCAAAGCGCGCGACAGTGGTGACATGAGCGCCTCGTTCAAGGCGTCCTCGAGCCTCCAAAACTTCTTCGAGGGGCTGATGCGGGTGAATCAGTTCCTCCTCACTTCGGACTCCGCGCAATCCGCCGGCGCGACCACTTCGCTCAACAAGCTGGTGGATGGAGCCAAGCAGATCGATAAGGAGATCGCGGAGATGGAGGAGTTCGATGCGACCTTCAAGGATCCGGAGCGTCGCAGCGCCCTGAAGGCCGCCATCACGGAAGCCCAGTCGCTCCTGAGCGGGCTCTCGCGGGTGAGTGAGGGGATTTCTCGTGCCAAAATTCTCTACGAGAAGGAGATGAAAGCTGCGGCTGCGGACTTCAGCGTGCGCATCGAGCAGCTCAATCAATTGTTGAGTACGCACCGCAATCAGCTCCAGGAATCGACCAGTGTGGCACAGCGCTACAACGAGAAGCTGGTGCTCGTGCTCAGTCTGCTCGGGATCGTGTGCGGTGTCGTCTCGGGCTACTTTATTGTTCGCAGCGTGACCCGGCCGATCGCCCATGTGGCCAACGTTCTCAAGGAGGGCAGCGAGCGCACGGCCGCCGCTTCTCGCCAGGTAAGCTCGGCAAGCCAGGCGATGGCCGATGGCTCGTGCCAACAGGCCGCATCGCTTGAGGAGACCAGCTCCTCCCTCGTCGAGATGGGCAGCATGATCAAGCGTACCGCCGAGCACACCGAGAATGCCCGCCAGATGGCCGGTGAAACGCGCAAGGCGGCCGATACCGGCTTCGAGGACATGAAGGCGATGAAGGACGCCATGGATTCGATCAAATCCGCCGGCGCCGAGATCACGAAGATCATCAAGACCATCGACGAGATTGCGTTCCAGACCAACATCCTCGCCCTCAATGCCGCGGTTGAAGCGGCGCGCGCCGGTGAAGCTGGTGCCGGATTCGCCGTCGTCGCCGAGGAGGTTCGCAACCTTGCCCATCGCAGTGCCGAGGCCGCCCGGGAGACCGCCGCCAAGATCGAGAATTCCAACCAGCGCAGCGAGCATGGGATCAGCCTGAGTGAGCGCGTGGGCAACAGCTTCGAGGCGATCACCCAGCGGGCCCGCAAACTCGACGAGATGATCCAGGAGATCGCCGACGCCTCCAAACAGCAGAGTCAGGGAATCGAGACGATCAACGCCGAGATTTCGCGCATCGACAAGATCACCCAGGCCAATTCGGCGAGCGCCGAGGAGACGGCCAGTTCCTCTGCCGAGCTGCAATCGCAGGCCGATCGTCTGCGTGCTGCAGTGGAAGAGCTGAACCAGATGGTGCATACGGATGCGGCGGGCGCTGCGAGCGCGGCCACCCCGTCCGTCGTCCCTGTTGTCGCGCGGAAAACGGTGCAGGCTCCACTGCTTGCTCCTGTCACTAGTAGACCGCAGGCCAAGCCCGCAGGGCAGCCGATTCTGGCTGCAAAGAAGCACGATGCAGCGCCGAAGCCCGCCGCCCCGCGGCCTGTGAAGGCCGGCAAGTCCGACAATCCCGATAATTTCTTCCGCGATCTCTGAGTTGGGGCGATTCCTTCGCTCAGAGCTCGTTGAGCCCGCCACCGGTTCTCCGGTCGGCGGGCTTCGTTTTGTCTGCGTGTGCCGCGCCCCTTGAGCGGAAAGGCTGAGAACTTCCACGGACGGAATCGCTCCGCCTTCGGCAAGAGGTGACCGGCCTGGGCATTCCGTCCAGCGAATCCGCTGCATCTCCGGCTTGCTTGACAGTGCGTTGCCCACGTACCGTCGCCGATTCAATCATGACCGAGATTCCCGCTGCGAATTCCAACGACCTCTTTGCTGTCCGCCTGGCCAAGCTCCAGGAAATGCGTGCCGCCGGTTTCGACCCGTTCCATGCCAACGTCAGCCCGACGCACTCCTCGGTCGAGGCGATCGCCGCCTACGTCGACGGGCAGGATTACGCGGTTCCGGTGACGGTCGCCGGCCGCATCACGGTGTTCCGCGACGGCGGCAAGAGCTGCTTCATCAAGATCCTGGATCGCGCGGGCACGGTGCAGCTTTTCGTGAAGAAGGACCAGGTGGGCGAGGCGGAGTATGTCTCGTTCAAGAAGCTGGACATCGGCGACATCATCGGTGCGACGGGCTCGATGTTCCGCACCCGCGCCGGCGAGGTGACGGTGCGAGTCGACAAGTATACGCTGGTCTCGAAGGCGCTGCGCCCGTTGCCGGAGAAGTGGCATGGCCTGGCCGATCCCGAGCAGGTGTACCGCCAGCGCTACCTCGACCTGATCGTCAACCAGGAGTCGCGCGAGCGGCTCGTGCTGCGCGCCCGGCTGGTGTCGGCGGTGCGTCGTTTCTTCGAGGGCCGCGGTTTTCTGGAAGTGGAGACGCCGATTTTGCAGAACGTCGCCGGCGGTGCCGCCGCGCGGCCGTTCACGACTCACCACAACGCGCTCGGCTGCGACTTCTTCCTGCGCATCGCGCTGGAGCTCTACCTGAAACGGCTGCTCGTGGGCGGGCTCGAGCGGGTGTTCGAGATCGGCCGCAACTTCCGCAACGAGGGCATCGATCGTCGCCACAATCCGGAGTTCACGATGCTCGAGGTCTACCAGGCCTACAGCGACTACTGCGGGATGATGCAGCTTGTGCGCGACCTCATCCAGACGCTCTGCCGCGACGTGCTCGGCAAGATGGAGATCGTCCACGCGCCTACCGGCGAGACGATCAAGTTCGACGGCGAGTGGAAGCAGGCGCGCTACAAGGATCTCATCATTGCCGAGACGGGCGACCCGGAGTGGTTCTCGCGCACCAAGGAGCAGAAGATGGAGAAGGCCCGCGCGATGGGCCTTGAGATCCACCCCGGCTGGGAGGACCACGAGGTGACCAACGAGGTGTACGGCAAGCGCATCGAGTGCCGCCTGATCCAGCCGACGTTCGTCACGCATCTTCCGAAGGAGCTCTGCCCGCTGGCGAAGATCACCGCCGACGATCCGACGACGATCGATGTGTTCGAGCTGGTCATCGGCGGCATGGAGGTCGCCCCGGCCTATTCGGAGCAGAACGACCCGCTGGTGCAGCGCCAGATGTTCGAGGCGCAGGTTGGCGAGGAGATCCAGAAACTGGACAACGACTTCCTCACCGCTCTCGAGCACGGCATGCCGCCGGCCGGCGGCATGGGCATCGGCATCGACCGCCTGTGCATCCTGCTCACCGGCGCCGCGAGCATTCGCGACGTCCTCTTCTTCCCGCAGCTGCGCCCGCAGGGCGTGGCGCCGGCAAAGGCGGAATGATTCTCTGACTTCCGATTGCCGATTGCGGCGACGCCGTAGCTCGGAATTCCCAGCCAACCGAAAATCGGCAATCTCCCAGTCGAAAATGTCCTGGCCGCTCTACCTCGCGCTGAAGCAGCTCTTCCCGACGGGGCGGCGCGTGCCGTTTTTCACGTTCATCTCGCTGGCCGGTGTGGCGCTGGGCGTGACGGTGCTGATCGTCACGCTCGCGGTGATGGGCGGCTTCCAGCAGCAGATCCGCCGGATGATCGTGGATACCGGCGGCGATGTGCAGATCAGTGCTTCGCAGCCGATGATCAACGCGCTAGAGGTCATGGCCGAGGCGCGAAAGATCCCCGGTGTGACCGGTGCGACGCAGCACGCCGAGGGCGTCGTGATGATCCTGGCCGGCAACAAGCCGTCGTTTCCCGCGATCCAGGGCATCGATCTCGCACACGTCGAGGAGGTGGTGCCGCTGAACCAGTACCTCCAGCTCGGCACCCTCGACGACCTCGACGACGACTCGGTGATCCTCAGCCGCGACCTAGCCCGCTCGCTCGGCGTCGGCATCGGCAGCCGGATCGAGCTCTACACTCCGTTGCTGCTGGAGAAGATGCGGCACGACGAGGTGCTGCTTCCTCGGGAGTTCCGCGTGTGCGGGCTGTTCGAGATCGGGCACTCGCAGCTAGATGGCAACCTCGTCATCTGCACGCTACGCGCGATGCAGGACCTCTATGGGCTCGGCTCTGCGGTGCACGGCGTGAGCCTGCGGCTGGAGTCAGGCGCCGATCCTGATGTCGTCGCAGCGCAGCTCAACCGTCGGCTCGCTCATGGTCAGCGGGCGCTGGCTTGGATGGATACAAACCGCGACTTTCTCTTCATCCTGCAGCTCGAGAAGAACATGCTGTTTTTCCTGCTGCTGTTCATCGTGCTCGTCGCCGGTTTCTCGGTTGCCAGTTCGCTGCTGATCTCCGTCGTGCGCAAGACGCGCGAGATCGGGCTGCTCGCCGCGCTCGGTGGCGATGCCCGGAGCGTGGCGGCCTGCTTCTGCTACCAGGGGCTGTTCATCGGTGTGGCCGGGACAGCGCTGGGACTCGTGCTCGGGTTTGTGGCGATCTATTTCCGCAACGACGCGGTGCATGCCTTCACCCGGCTCACGCAGAGCAAGGCGGCGCTGGAGCGCTTCTACATGTTCACCGAGATTCCTGCTCATCTGTCGCTTTCGGATCTGGCGATGATCGTCGTCTGCTCCATCGCCATCGCGCTGGGCGCGGCGGTGCTGCCGGCGTGGCGCGCGTCGCGTCTCAAACCTTCGGAGGCACTGCGCAGTGAGTGACGCCGGCGACATCGTCCTATCGGCCTCCGGGCTGCACATGAGCTATGCCAGCGGCGACGGTCGCATCACGGTGCTCGAAGGCGTCGGCTGCGAGGTGAACGCCGGCACGAGCCTGAGCATCCGCGGCGAGTCCGGTTGCGGAAAGACGACGCTGCTCAACCTGCTGGCCGGTCTTGAGATTCCGGATTCCGGCGAGGTCCACTGGGCCGGCGAACCTATCGGACGGTTCGGGCGGGGCGAACTCGCGCGGCGGCGCGCGACGTTCATCGGGATGGTGTTCCAGTCTTTCTATCTCATCCCCGAGATCGATGCGGTCGAGAACGTCCTCATGGCCGCGCGCATCCTCGGCAAGGTCGGCCCGGTCGAGCGCAAGCGTGCGGCGGATCTGCTCGCGCGTGTCGGGTTGGCTGAGCGTGCACACCATGTGCCGGCGCATCTTTCCGGCGGCGAGCGCCAGCGGGTCGCCGTGGCGCGGGCGTTGATGAACCGGCCACGCGTGGTCTTGGCCGACGAGCCCACGGGCAACCTCGATGAGGCGACAGGCGAGGGCGTGATGAGCGTGCTTCTGGATGTTTGCGCCGAGGAGAAGGCGAGCCTAGTCGTCGTCACCCACAACGCCGTGCACGCCGCGCGAACTGCGGGGCAGGCGTTTCTATCCCGTCAGCATCTCAAGCGGCTTTAGGCCAGTTGTGGACGATCTGACGCCTTCCCAAAGCATGCACTGAAACGAAAAGCCCCTGTGGATGCAGGGGCTTTGTTCCTTCCGGGTTGTTGTCCCCGACGCTCAGGCGCCGGCTTTCCGTCGTTTCAGAAAGAGGGAGACTGCCAGTGTGCCGAGAGCGAAGAACGCTGCATAGGTGGCGGGCTCCGGGATGACCGTCACGAAGTTTGTCCCGGTTACCGAGGTCTCGTCGGCAAGTGCCATGGTGTATGTTCCGGTGAGATAGATGGGTGTGTTGGCCGAAACCGACGCGATTTTGGTGTCGATGGCTTGTTGTAGGAGCAGGGGATCTGTTGCGCTGCTTTTAACAGTCCAAGCATTACCCGATCCACGGCCGATCAACATGTCGGCCTGTTGGGTGTCATCGCCGGCTGTGATGAATGAGTCGTCTCCACCGCCTAGGGCATTATCCTTTCCGAACAGGACGCCGACATAGTCGGTTCCGTACTGATAGTGACCGGCATCGGCGGAGTATTTCAGGTCGTTATCGGGGGCGGTAGCGGAAGAGGTGAGGACAAACGAGAGCTGCGAGATGGACACCTTCTGCCCCTTGCCGTCGACCAGAAACGAGAAATGGAGGCGGTTGCCATATTCGCTGGCGAAGGCTGAGCCGAAGACTGTCCCAGGGTTGGCCTGACCGTTCCAGCTCGCGAAGGTTGTGACCATGTTCTGCCCCGGGAGAATCACGGCGGGGGCGACCGAGAAGTAGCTTGGCGTGCCGGCGGCCCCGCCGCTCATCGAGGCGTAGGAGCCTCCGCTTGTAGCGGTGTTGTAGATCGTGATGATGTCGTTGCTCGTCCATGCTCCCATGGAGGGCGATCCATAGGTGTTCGGGGCGAGGGTGGGGAAGACGCTGATCGAGACTTGGGCCGATGCACTGGCGGCGAGTGCGAGAAACAGAAGCGTCGCGCCGAGGCGAGGCAGCATGCTGTGTTTCATGGGAGTAGGTTTGGGGTTCTGTGCTGGGTTTGCGGGACTCCGGCAGACTAGGTGGAATCCCTCTCTCGGCAAGACGAACACCGGCAGCGCAGCCTTGAGATGCTCCCGTAGGCGTTCTTCACTTTTCCTAAACATGGAAAGCTCGACTCTCCGAATCGGCATCGTCGGCGCCGGGGCGAACACCCGGGCCAAGCACCTCCCGCTGCTGCAACGTATCTCCGGTGTGAAGGTGGTGATGGTAGCCAACCGCTCGACAGCTTCCGCGCAGATGGTTGCGAAGGAGTTCGGGATTCCTGGCGTTGCCCGTCACTGGCGCGAGGTCGTGGCCGCGCCGGATGTCGACGCGGTCGTGATCGGCGCGTGGCCGAATCTCCATGCCGAGGCGACGTGCGCGGCACTGGCCAACGGCAAGCATGTTCTGACCGAGGCGCGGATGGCCGCCCATCTCGCTCACGCGGAGACGATGTTTGCAGCGGCAAAGGGGCATCCCTCGCTCGTGGCCCAGATCGTGCCGGCTCCGATGTCGTTGGACTTCGATGCGGCAATCGTAGAGCGACTTCCTTCGCTTGGCGTGTTGCGCGAGGTCTGCGTCGTCCACACCGGTAGCCAGTATGCCGACGCCGCAGTGCCACTGGGCTGGCGACAACGGTTCGACTTGAGCGGGGTGAACACGCTCACGCTGGGCATCAACTACGAGATGGTGTTGCGCTGGCTCGGTGAAGACCCGGTGTGGGTGCAGACCGACGCGGCCGTGTTCACAGCCCGCCGTCGCAGGGAGGAGGGCGGGCTCGGCCAGGTTGAGATCCCGGAGAGTGTGAGCGTACTCGGGAGGTATGGGCAGGGTACGCGGCTGATCATGCACTTCAGCGGTGTCGAGCCTGGGCAGCCGCGCCACGAAATCCGGCTCAACGGCGAGAGCGGCGCGCTCCGGCTCGACTTGGCCGCGCAGAAGCTCTGGCACGCTCCGGTCGGCGGCGCAGAGACCGAGGTCGTGCCTGCGCCCGGGCAGCGGCGAGGCTGGCGCGTAGAGGAGGACTTTGTCGCCAGCATCCGCGAGGGCGCTCCGGTCCGGCTCACGGATTTCGCCACCGGTGTGCGCTACATGCGCATGACCGATGCGGTCTGGCGCTCCTGGAGCGACGGCGGTGTTCGGATCGCGCTTTGAGCCCACGTTTCCGCCAACGCAGACACTTACCCGATGAGAATCTTCAAGTATTGGACCAGAATCGAAACCTCGATCTCCGTTGAGGGGCAGCCGCGGAGCGTGCATGCCTACGGCGGTTCCGACATCTCGGAGCAGGCTGCGGCAGCCGATGCCCGGCGGCGGCTGGACAGTGTGCAGCAACGAATCGCCGGCGAGAATGTGCGCGACGACGATTCGTACGAGGTCGATATCCGCGAGGAGGTGCTGGCTCGGATCGACGCCGGCAATGTCGTCACGCGCAACCGCTATGGTGCGGCGGTCCTCAACAGCGAGAATGTCCTGTTTGTGGATATCGACGAACCCCGGCTTGGATTCTGGGACCTGTTTCGCTCAAGACCGACCGGCTCGAGGCGCACTGCAATGATTGTCGAGCAGGTGAAGAAACTCGCCTTCTCGGCGCCCGAGTTGCGCGGCCTTGGCGTGCGGCTGTACGAGACGCACAGTGGTGTGCGTGCGATCGTGACCGGGCAGCGGTTCGATCCGAAGAGCGAGGCGACGCAGAACCTGCTGCGTCGCATCAACGCCGACAGGCTCTACAGCCAGCTGTGTCGGAGACAGGGCTGTTTCCGGGCGCGGCTGACCCCGAAGCCGTTCCGGATGAAATGCCGTACGCACAAGGTGGTGTTTCCACGCGCGGATGCCGCGCAGGAGGCCGAGCACCGAGCCTGGGTCGCCGAGTACGATCAGGTGCGGCAGAAGTTCGCCACTTGCCGGCTGATCTGCGCGCTTGGGCACGACGTGCGCGATCCGATCGTCGACTGGCATGATCGGGAGACCGGTGCGACCAGCGGCCTGAAGTTGGCGTGAGCGGCCCAGTCGCGGCTCGATAAACAGAATTGCGCTGAGGATTGGGGCTCTTGCCTCGGCGATCCGTCGCGCCCGATGGGGCCATGCAAGACAATCCCCTCCTACGACGGAGCGCTGGCGGTCATTGCCGTTCCTCGAACTGCTCCTGCGGCGGCGGAGGTACTGGTGGGTGGCTCTTGCTGTAGCTGCGGCTGACCCAGACCAGCAGTGCGCACAGTCCAATCACGAGGAGTGCGGCGAGCGCGAAGTACAGCAGGCAACCACGGCGGACATCCTGCTGGATATCCGCTGTCTGTCGTTCGGGCGGCAGGTGCTTGGCCGCGATCTCATCGTCGCACTCGCTTGTGGTTTCCGGCGTTTTCTCCGGCGCGGTTTTGGCTGCGCTGGCGGCTGCAAGGATGGCGGCGGGATCGAGCGGGTTTGCGGTGGGGACTGAGGATGCTTCGGCGGTCGGTGAAGCTGTCGCAATCTCTCTGTCCAGCCATGCAAGGTGTTCGGCGACGAGTGCGCGCTGGCGTTGGAGCTCCGCGAGTCGGTCCGGCATATGTGCGCAAGGTTGCGGGACGGCAGAGCCGGTGCAACTCCCAAGCCGGACGAGCATCGACAAGCGGCGGAACCGGCGTTTTCTTGCCCCAGCCCCATGAGTTTGCCTTCCGAATCCTGCTCGAACAACGAAACGGCAGCCAATGGCCTGCCCAAACCCGACATCACCGAGGCCGAGTGGTACGCCACTGTCTACCAGGGCGACAAGGTGCCGCAGCTCACGTGGCGGGCGGTGATTACCGGTGGCCTGCTCGGCATGGCGATGGCCGCCGCGAATCTCTACACGACGCTCAAGATCGGCTGGGGGTTCGGTGTGGCGATCACCGCCTGCGTGCTGTCGTTCGTGATCTGGAACATCCTGCAGCGTGCGACCGGCGGACGCCTGACGCCGCTATCGATCTTGGAGAACAACTGCATGCAGTCGACCGCGTCGGCGGCGGGCGTTTCGACTGGGGCGACGATCGGGGTGGCTTTCGGTGCGTTGCTGCTGCTGGAGGGCGTGCATCAGCCGTGGTGGGCCGTGGCGGCATTCACGCTGTTGACCGGTGCGATGGGCGTGTTTCTGGCGGTGCCGATGAAGCGGCAGATGATCAACCAGGAGCGACTGGCGTTCCCCAGCGGCACTGCGGCTGCGGTAACGCTGAAGAGCCTCTACAGCAAGGGAGCCCAGTCGGTGCGGCAGGCTCATGTGCTGGTGTGGGGACTGGTCGTTGGCACCGGAGTCGGTATCTTGAACACGGGCACGGGGACGCTGCGGATGCTCGACCGCTTGTTCGAACGGTTGCCGTGGATCGCGTTGCCCGAGCAGCTGCCGGCCAGCGGCTACTGGCTGGTGAACGGTCGCCCGCTTGCCGGCTTCGGCTTCGAGTCGAGCGTGCTGCTGATCGGCGCGGGCATGATCACCGGACTGCGTGTGTCGCTGTCCATGCTCGCGGGCTCGCTGCTGCTGTATGCCGTCGTCGGTCCGTACCTGATCGGCCTGGATGCGGCGCAGGGGAGTGCCGCCAGCTACATCGTCTCGATCCCACTGGGCGGGGCGGGCTACAATCTCGCGCGCTGGTCGCTGTGGGGCGGCACGTCGTTGATGGTGTTCTCGAGCTTGGCCGCGTTTGCGTTGCAATGGAAGACGATCGCGAGGTCGTTCCGATCCTTCCGCAGGAAGACACCGGCAGGCGACACTGCAGTTGATGAGACGATGGCTCGGATCGAGGTGCCGATGCGTTGGCTGGTTGCCGGCATGATCCCGATCTCGATCGGATTGCTGGTGCTCAACGTCGTGGCTTTCCATGTGAACGTCTGGCTCGGACTTATTGCGATCGGCATGTCGTTCATGCTGACGCTGGTCGCCTGTCGCGCGACAGGCGAGACGGACACCACGCCGATCGGAGCGATGGGCAAGGTGATGCAGCTGCTCTTCGCCGTGCTCTCGCCGCCCTCGGCTTCGAGCATGCAGCTGAGTTTGCAGCACAACCTCCTTGCGGCCGGCACGGCGGCGAACTCGGCCTCGTCGGCCGCCGATCTGCTGACGGATCTGAAGAGCGGCTATCTCCTCGGCGCGAATCCGCGGCGGCAGTTTCTGGCGCAGTTCTACGGGTTGTTCTTCGGGTTGGTGGCGATCATTCCCTGCTGGTACCTGATGGTGCCGACGAAGGAGGCGCTGGAGCGCTTCAATCCTCCGGCGACGAACATGTGGTATGCGGTGGCGAAGCTGCTTGCCGGTGGCGGTTTCTCGCAGCTCGCGCCGAGCGCGCGCTGGGCGATCCTGATCGGCGGGCTGGTCGGCGTGGCGCTGCCGTTGATCGATCGGCTGTGGCCGAAGCTGCGCCCGTGGATGCCGTCGTGCATGGGCTTGGGGCTGGCGTGGGTGATGCCGTTCACCAATGCGCAGTCGTTCGCGATCGGCGCGGTGCTGGTGTGGGTGTGGACGAAGTGGAACACGAAGAATGCGGATACCTACAACGTGCCGCTGGCCTCGGGGCTGATCGCCGGCGAGTCGCTGATCAAGGCCGTCATCGCGATGGCCGCGACGGCGTTGGGGCTGCTGGGGTGGAGCTGAGTTCTTCGAGTCGCGCCGGGGCGATGGGCAACAGAAAGCGCCGCTCTTGCGAACGGCGCCGGGGGATTCGGTCGCGAGTATTTGGCGATATCTAGCAGCGCACCGGGATGCCGCGCTCGGCGAGGTAGCCCTTGGCCTGCGGCACGGTGAATGTGCCGAAGTGGAAGATCGAGGCGGCGAGGACGGCGCTGGCACCGCCCTTGGTGAGGACTTCGGCGAGGTGTTCGAGCGTGCCGGCGCCACCGGAGGCGATCACGGGCACCTCGACGGCGTCGCTCACGCGGCGGGTGAGCTCGATGTCGTAGCCGTTGAGCATGCCGTCGCAGTCCATCGAGGTGAGGAGGATTTCGCCGGCGCCGAGGGAGACGCCGCGGCGGGCCCACTCGACGACGTCGATCTCGGTGCGTTTGCGGCCGCCATGGGTGTAGACCTTCCAGGACTGGCCGTCGGGTTCGCGGCGGGCGTCGATGGCGAGGACGATGCACTGGTTGCCGAACTTGCGGGCGCTGTCGCGGATGAGCTCGGGGCTCTGGACTGCGGCGGTGTTGAGCGAGACCTTGTCGGCGCCGGCGTGGAGCATCTTGCGGATGTCCTCGACGGTGCGCAGGCCGCCGCCGACGGTGAGCGGCATGAAACACTGCTCGGCGGTGGCGGCGACGACATCGTGCATGATCGCGCGTTGGTCGCTGGAGGCGGTGATGTCGAGGAAGACGAGCTCGTCGGCGCCCTGGGCGTCGTAGGCTCGGGCGCAGGCGACGGGGTCGCCTGCGTCGCGGAGCTGCTGGAACTTCACGCCTTTGACGACGCGGCCGGCGGTGACATCGAGGCAGGGAATGATGCGGCGGGAGAGCACGGGATGAGCGGGATAACGTGACTATGCGAAGCGGGACGGATCGGCGGCAATCTGGAACTGGGAATGGACCGCCGGGATACGGGACGATTCGGTTGTACCAAAAAGAAAAGGCGCCGTTGGAAACGGCGCCTTTCGGGTAAGATCGGTGCAGGGCATCAGGCCTCGATCAGCGTGATGTCGGGTTCGAAGCTCACGGAGAACCGGTACTGCTGGCCCGGGTGCATGACCAAGGCATGGTCGCGCACGAGGTACTGCATGTAGTGGACCTTGCCGTAGTTGGTTTTGTAGGCCGGGTCGTGGCTGACGACCTCGGTGTCCTGCCAGACGCCCTGGAAGTCGTCCTTGATGACGCTGCAGCGGATGCCCTGCTGCCCGAGCATCGGCGAGATGCCGAGGCGCTGGTGGGAGTGGGGGGCGGCGATGCAGAGGGCGAAGCGGAACTTGTCGAGCGTGACCTGGGTCTTGACCGTGTAGATCCACTCGGCGGTGAGCTTGCCGCCGGCGAAGTTCCAATTGACCTTCACGCTGCCGATGCCCGGGACGGTCTTTTCCTGGATGTTGATCAGATCGGGCTGCTCGTAGCGGAAGAAGAACGAATTGCGCAGGCCCAGACCGGTGACGCACTGCTTGCCGTAGAAGGACGGCACGGTGACATTCTCGCCGAAGGTGAGCTCGGGAGTCATGATCGGCGCGTAGAGGTCGTTGGACCAGTCGAACAGGCCGGGGGCGTGCGGGAAGGCGAGGTTGTCGGCCGTGGCGCGACCGCCGGCGCTGACGAGCGGGAGCTGGATGTGCAGGCCGCTTTCGGCGTCGCGATAGAGGAAGAGGCCCTGCTCCTTGCGGTTGGCCTTGTCGAAGATGACGAAGCGGCCGGAGGTGCGGATGGGCTCGGACTTGGTGACGGCGGGGGCGTCGACAGTCTTGGCGAGGCGGGACCACTGGCAGAGGTAGCGGGCGCCGTCGAAGTTGGCCAAGCGGGTGGTGTGGCCTTCCATCGAGGTGCGCTCGGCATCGCGGACGACCATGAAACCGTGTTCCTGGTCGAGGAAGGTGCCGTAGAAGAAGAAGAAGAGGCGGCGGAGGATGTCGTGGTACTTCGCCTTCTGGTCGTCGGCGATCCAGCCGTCGCGGAATGCTTGGAGGATGAGGCTGATGCAGTGCATCTGGCCGTAGGCGCCGGAGCTGCGACCGAAGGCCCAGCCGAGACCGTCGGCGCGGACCATGTCGGGCATGAGCTTGACGTAGCGCTCGACGTAGGTGCGCAGGGTGGGGAGCTTGCGCTCGCGCACGCCGGAGTTGGCGTGGAGCTGGAGGGCCTGGCGGATGAAGACGAAGTTCATCACGCCGTAGAGGTCGAAGTTGCCGCCGATGCCTTCGGCCGCGTCGTCGAAGAAACCGTTGGAGCTGGTGGCGTCGATACGCTCGACCATGCGCTCGATGAGGCGGGATGTCTCGTCCTTCTTGGAGAGGCCGAGGGAGTAGCGGCAGACGGCCTTGGCGATGTTGAACGACTGCCAGTGGTTGTCGTAGTCGCTGCGGGTGAGAAGCTGCTTGTCGAGGCGCTGGCGGGTCTCCTCGACGAGGCGCTCCCAGACGGGGTTGCGCTCCTTGGAGGGACCGTAGGCGAGGAGGCCGAGGGCGGCGTAGGCGAGGCCGTTTTCGGCGATCGGCTCGGTGAAGGCCTGGGCGGTGATGCAGCGGGCGGCGAGATCGATGAGGTCCTTGCCGGCCAAGGTGGTCTCGCCTGTGGCGCGGTAGAATTCACCGATGGCCATGGCGGCGTGGCCGGGATCGTCGGAACGCTGGATTTCGCCGGTGACGGGGGTGACGGTGCCGTCGGGATTAATCGCGTCGAGGTTGTGGCTCAACATGGAGCGGGCCATGTCGAGGCATTGCGCCGAGAAACTTTGCATGTAGCGGAGATGTGGTATGAACGGCCGCGCGTGCCCGAGGGGCGCTGCGCGAAAAGGGAGTGAGCGATCTTTCCGGTTTGGCGGGTGCGGGCAAGAGGGAAGTTGGGCCAGTGCCGCAGATTTGCCGGCAGGGCGGCGGTTTCGGGCAATGAAAAGCCCCGGTAGTAGAACCGGGGCTTCGTGAATTCCAGACGTGCCGCGAGCGCCGGCTCAGCGGGAGATGAGCTTGAGGAACTCCTCGTTGCTCTTGGTCTTGCTCAGGCGGGTGATCATGGTCTCCGAGGCCTCCTCGATGCGGGCGGAGACGAGGGCGCGGCGGAAGAAATGGATCGATTCGAGGTCCTTGGCGGGGATGAGCAGCTCCTCGCGGCGGGTGCCGGATGCGGCCACGTTGATCGCGGGCCAGATGCGCATCTCGGCGACCTTGCGGTCGAGGACCATCTCCATGTTTCCGGTACCCTTGAACTCCTGGAAGATGACCTCGTCCATGCGGCTGCCGGTCTCGATGAGGGCGGAGGCGAGGATGGTGAGGCTGCCTGCCTCCTCGGTGTTGCGCGCGGCGGCGAAGAGCTGGCGCGGCTTCTCGAGGGCGCGGGAGTCGACGCCGCCGGACATCGTCTTGCCGCCGGTGCGGGCGTTGTTGTGGGCGCGGGCCAGTCGGGTGATGGAGTCGAGGAGGATCATCACGTGGCGGCCGGTCTCGACGAGGCGCTTGGCGCGCTCGATGCACAGGTCGGCGACGCGGAGATGGTTCTGGAGCGGCTCGTCGTTGGACGATGCCCACACCTCGGCGCCGGGGACGTTGCGGCGGAAATCGGTGACTTCCTCGGGACGCTCGTCGACGAGGAGGATCATGACGTGGAGCTCGGGATGGTTCTCGAGGGCGCCGAAGGCGATGTCGCGCAACAGCGTGGTCTTGCCGGTGCGCGGCGGGGCGACGATGAGGCCGCGGGTGCCCTTACCGACTGGGCAGAACAGGTCCATCGTGCGGACGGTCATGCGGTGGTCGCTGCTCTCGAGCTTGATCCACTTGTCTGGCGTGATCGTGGTGAGCTGCGTGAAATCGGGCATGCGCATGCGGTCCTCGACGGAGACGCCGTCTATCTTCTCGATGAAGCGGACCTTCGGGTTGGGGAAGCGCGGGTCGGGCGTGGCGGTGGCCTCGATGTAGCTGCCCTGCTTGAGCTTGAAACGGCGGACGAGTTCCTTCGGGAGATAGGGGTCGGTGGGGCGGAGCTTGCCGCCCTTGGCGGGGTCGACGAGGGAGCCAGCCCGGTCGTTGGTGAGGTCGAGGACGCCCTTCACTCGGATCTCGTTGATGGCCGGAGCGGCGGGCTGCTGTTGGCCCTGCGGCTGTTGATGCTGGACGGGCTGCTGGTTGGCCGCTGCGGGGGAGGAGGGCTGTTGGTTGTTTTCCATTGATGGCGTGGTGACGAGACGGCCGGGGCATTGGTTCCGGGCAAATCGAGGAAGCGGCGGGAAACGTGGAATACGCCCTCAACGCTCTACCTGAATCGCGCCTGTGAAGACCGGACGAGTTGTCGTCGGATTGCCCGGAAGAGAATGGTTTTCAGACCGTCTCCCGGGTTCAGGAGCCAAGCCGCAAGCGGCTGTTTCGGGTTGAACGTAGGGGCGGCGGGTGCGCTGTCAATGCTCCGAATTTCCCGGAATCGCGTCCCCGGACGAAAACTTCGTCCGAGTGCGAGAAGAGCGTTGCCGCGTGGCGGTGTTCGAACTCTGATCACAGCCGCACGATGGCGAGACCGTTGTCACCCCACGACGGTAGGCGGAATTCCCCGGATCTCCGCTCGGTGGCGGTGCGCACGCAGCACTCCGGGGCGTTCACCTTGGTTGAGCTTCTTGCGGTGATCGCCATCGCCGGACTGCTCGTCGCCCTAGTCTTCGGCGCGGCGCACGGGGCGGGCGAGCGTTCGCGGCGCTCGCGGGCCGCGGCCGAGCTGGGCGTGCTCGCGCAGTCGTTGGAATCGTATCGTGCGCAGTACGGTGATTATCCGCGCACCGGCGCCGCGGTGAATGCCCCGGCCGGCGCAGCCGCGACCGACGACGGCCCCGGGATTCTCTTCAATGCGCTCACCGGCCGTCGCGGCCCGGGCGCCGTGCTCGTTCCGATCGAAGGGCGCGCGTTCGCGGCGCTCGGCGCGCAGACGCTCCAGACGGATGCCCTTCCAGTCGCCGGAAACACAGCACAGGTGGCGAACGCGTTTCTCGACCCGTGGGGCCGCCGCTACCTCTATGCGTACAGGGCCGGCACCGCGTGGACGTCGCGCTGTCCGGTCCTTCTCTCGGCCGGGCCGGACGGCGTTGTGGTGCTGCCCTCGGATCCGGCGCAGTGGGATGGCGCCGTGCCGGCCGCCGCAGCGGCTCCGGAGAACGCGGACAATCTTGCGGCATTCCAGGAGAATCCATGAAGACCGACGCCAACCGCCGATTCGCTTTGTCCGGACGCGAGAACCCGCGCCATGCGTTCACTCTTGTCGAGCTGCTCACGGTGATCGCCGTGCTTGGCATCCTAGCGGCGATCCTGGTGCCGGTCGTCGGCCGAGCCCAGGACTCGGCGCGGCGGGCGCGGGTGAAGACGCAGTTCGGGCAGTGGGCCGTCGCCATCGAGGCTTTTCGCGCCGAGTACGGCTACTACCCGAATTTCGCGGCGAGCACTGCTGCGCCGCTCCCCGCGGCGTGCGGCGTGAACGACGTGCCCGGGCTGTTCGTGCAGACGCTCACCGGCCGCCGGGCCGACGGCGCCGCGCCGGATCTGGCGCGGGCGTTGGTGGCGAATCCGCGGCGCGTGGTGTTCCTGAGCTTCGGCGCCGACGAGCTGGGCGCCGAGGCGAATCCGCTCGTCCGCGACGCGTTCGGCAACACCGCCATTGTGATCCTCGTCGACCGCGACGGCGACGGGCTGATCCCGGCGCCGAGTCCGTTGCCGCCGGTGCTCTCGGCCTCGACCGGGCGGCCGCTCGTACCCGATGCGGCGGCGTTCCCGGCCGGCGGTGTGCGTGCGGGGGTGCTGTTCTATTCGGCCGGCGCAGGGCGGAACACGGAGGACATCGTGTGTAGCTGGCGATGAGATCGAAGTTAACAGATGCGAACGACTGCGTGGTGGAGTGCGCCGTTTTCGCGGTGGCGGGGCCGGTCTGCGACGGCACCGGGGCGGGACGCTCCAGCGGAGAATCGAGCGGTGGATTCACCCTTTTCGAGCTGCTGGCGGTGGTCGCCCTGATGGCGGCGGTGGTCACGTTCGCTGCGATGGGCCTGCGCGGTGCCGGTGCTGGCGCTGCACGCGACGGCGCGGTGGCGTTGCTTGCCTCTCGCGTGGCCCAGGCCCGCGTGCTTGCGACGAGCCGGGGCGAGCCGGTGCGGTTGCTGGTGTGCGCGGACACGGCGCAGCCCGAGCGGTATCTGCGGTTTGTTGTCATCGCGATTTCGGCCGGCTCAGGCTGGAGTGCGACCGACGCCGGCAGCTTCCTGCCGGCTGGAGCCGCCATCCTGCCGGAAGCGCCGTTGCCGACGAGCGGCCCGGGGGCGGTGCGGAGGGATGGCGACGACTGGAGCCGGGGCTCGGGCGGTGCGCTGCGTTCGACGGCGCTGCTGCCCTATGCCGAGAACGGCACGGAGCCGGCGGTCCTCGGGACGACACGTTGGCTGATGCTGCGTTTCTCGGCGACGGGTGGCACGAGCAGCGGAGATCTGGTCGTCGCCAATGCGCGGAGGCAGGACGACTCGGTGCCGGTCACGCTCATGTGCGAGCGGCCGGACGATGTCGCCGGCCTGTCGCTGTCGGCGTACGGCGTGGCGACCTTCGTGCGCGGGAGGGCCGAATTCTAGGCGATGCAACGCGGCTCCAGATTCCGGTGTCGTGCTCGGCGCGGGCTCTCGCTGGTCGAGGTGCTGGTGGCGGTGGGGATCTGCGCGGTCGCGGTCGTGGCAACGGTGACGTTGTACGGGCCAGCGTTGCATGTGACGCGCGAGGTGCGCGACCGACGCACGGCGGCACGGCTGGCAGAGCGCGTCGATGTGGAGCTGCGGCGTGCCGGTTACGTAGCCGTGGCCGCGGCCACGGATGCCGGCGGTGCGCTTCGGCTCGTGGCCCGGGATGATGGCTCGCGGATCGTCCTCGCTGTCGATGCTGACAACGATCCGGCGGCCGGAGCACCGCCGGGGATTCCTCGAGCGGAGCGCTACTTCGCCATCGAGGTGACGCGGGCGCTCAGGCCGGTGTCCGACGGGGCCTGTCTGGTGCTGGAGGCGCGTGTGCTCTGGCCCTTGGCATTGCCGCCGGACGGCGTGGCAGTGCCGGAGGCGCAGCGCGCGGAGTACCGGTTTCACACGGCGATCAACCGATGAGTGCGAGTACCAGAGCGGGGGAGTATGGGGCGAGCCGGAGCGGGTTCACTCTGGTCGAGCTTCTGGCGGCCAGCGCGATCACCGTCGTGGTTGCTGGAATCATGTTGGCTGTGCTGACGCATGTCTCACGGACGTGGGCACGTGCGAGCGGGGGCCTCACTGCGATGCAGCAGGGGGAGCAGGCGCTCGACCTGCTCGCGAGAGATATGCAGGCCGCGGTGCTCTGTCGCGATGGGCGTGTGTGGCTCGCGGCGACGATTCAGCCCGACCAGAGCGGAGGCGGCGACGCCGGTGGAACGCTCGGTGCATGGTCGCCCGCGGTGCGCAAACCGGGCTGGGCAAGCCCAGGCGCGGCGAACTCGTCGCTCGATCTGGAACCGGCGACTGGGCGGATCGAGGAGTGCCGCTTCGGCATGGCCGGGGTGTGGCTGCGGTTCGCGGCGGATGTGCCGGATCGCAACGACACGATTTCCAGCATCTCGGCGCCGCGTGTCGTGAGCTACCAGATCGTGCGGCGCGCGGTGAGCGCCGGTGCCGGCTCGACGCAGCGCTACGCGTTGTTCCGTTCCGAGGTCCGCCCGTATGCGGACGACAGCCCGGCGCGGGAGCGATCGAGCTGGAGCGTCGGCTTCGATGTCTTCGCCGCCGCCTACAACGGGACCACTGGCGGCGGAAATCCCGGCGACGCGGGCACGGTGCGGCGGCCGCGCCGCGATCTGCTCCTAGCCAACGAGGTGATCGACTTCGGCGTGCGATTCCACTGGGTCGCGGCCGACGGGACGCGGCGGACGCTGTTTCCGACGGGCAACGGCAACCTTGGTTTTGCGGCGACGACCGACACGACTGCGCGGCCACCGAACCCGACGGTGCAGGCCGGGGCGATGAGCTACGGATTTCCGACGGAGGCGGAGCTGTTTGTCCGCGTGCTCACCGAGGGGGGCGCGCGGCAGATCGCGGCATTCGAGGCGGGGCAGCTGACCGGGCCGAGCTGGTGGGCGATCGCGACGACGCATTCGGTGGTGTTCACTCGCCGGGTCTCGCTGGAGGCGTCGCCATGAAGCGGAGTCGCGATGGGTTCGCTGTGGTGCTGGCGGCGGCATTGCTGGCGGCGATCGTGCTCCTGTTGCTGGCGTTGACGCTGCTCACGCGCAGCGAGCTGCGGGCCGCGGCGCAGGGTGAAGCTGCGGAGCAGGCGCGGCGCAACGCGTTGCTCGGGCTGCGGGTGGCGCTGGGGCGGTTGCAGGCGGCGGCGGGGCCGGACGCGTGTAGCACGGCCACGGCGGAGCGGCTCGGCTCACGAAACCCGCACTGGACTGGCGTCTGGAGCGATACTGGCGAGCAGTCATGGCTGGTCTCGGGGGCTCCGGCAGATGCGGCTGTCGCGGTGACGACGACCGGCGCGGCGGCTAACGGCGCGTTGCTCGTGGGGCCGAACACCACGCCAGGGGCCGCGGATTCGGTGGCGGCGTTGTGGGAACCGATCGATGCGGCGGACGTGCCTGGCCTGCAGGGCGAGCAAACGGTCGGCCGCTTCGCCTACTGGATCGGCGACGAGGGGGTGAAAGGCAACGTGGGTGTGACAGATCGCGTCGAGGAGGTCCCGATTCCGACATGGCCGGCTGCGGACGATCCGGTGGTCAGTACCGCGGACCGGGCGCGGCTGCGGCAGCTCGTAGCCCACCGCGCAGGCAGCGATGCGCTGGACGGGATTGACGGAACCGACAGCGGTTTCCGGCTGGGATCCGAGAACTCGGACGCCGCCCGCTGGGCTCAGTTGGGTGGGGCTCTGAGCTGGAACCAGCTGCGCTTCCATACACTGGGCACGGCACAGGAGACGGAGAACTACCGTGCGTTTGTCCGGCGGCATATTCACGAGTTCTCGGTCCGCTCGCTCGGGGTTCTGTCGGACTCTGCGAGCGGTGGACTGCGGCGCAACTTCAGCGACCTCGCCGCACCCGAGGTTCCGGCGGCGGTGAAGGATCTCGAGCAGTTTCGTCCTGTCGCGGGGCGGCTGCCGGTGCGGGGCGGCACGGCGGCGAGCGGCGAACCGACGGCACAGATCAAGCCGATCGTCACCGAGTGGGCGTTGGATTTTGTGCCGTACCGAGAGGACGGTGGTGCGCGGCTGTTGATCGGCTGCTGGCTGCGGCTGGAGTTGTGGAATCCGTTCAACCTACCGCTGGCGATGACGCCGGCCGGTGTAGCTGACTTTCGGGTGCGGATAGGCGGCAGACGCTCCGGCGGGGACTCGGGGCTTCCGGTGCTGCGTGCCAGCGGGCCGGCGGGCGTCGCCGGCGAGATCGAACTGCGAAATCTGCTTGGGCCGGCGCGGGAGATTGCTGTGGATCTGGCTGGCGACATCGGCGCGGAGCAGGTGGTGGTCGTCGAGTGTGTCGTGGAACAGGCGTGGGACAGCGGGCTAACGCTGGACGATCCGACGCCGGGCGATGCGGGCGACGATCGGCTGCGGATCGAGGCGACAGACGATGCAGGTCGTGCGCTGCGGGTGGAAGTATTCGATGCGGCCTCCGGTGGCGGCGCGGAGCCGCTGACGGTGTTGGATGGTTTTCCGAGCGGAGGTGCCTCCAGACAGTGCGCGGCCGGCCTGTGGTCGGTGCCTGGAAACGCACCATTCGGTGGCAACTCGACGACGGCTACGGTGGCGGCGCTCGGCGTGAGCTATCACTGGCGACTCGATCCGGCTCGAGCGAGTTGGGCCGAATGGGTCGATCCGGCGGCGCCACGGGAGGCCGGACCGGATTTGAAGGGCGCGCGGATCGAGTATTCGGCGACGTTCTGGAAATCGGCGGGCGATGACCCGGTGGCGAGCGCTAGGGCCGTCGCTACGCAGTTCGCGGGCGGTGAGCTGTTCACGGCGGGCGGCGGGCTCGCGGCGTACGATTTCACGGGGCAGCGCAACCTGAGCGTCGCGGCACTGGCGCAGGTGTCGGCGCCGGGCGAGCGGCCCTTCGGCGTGGGCAATCCGTGGGGTGGGGCGCGCAACGCAGTCTTCGACGCGGCGTTCTTCAATCCTGTGTCGGGAAGCTGGATTTCAGGGCAGCGGCTTCCGAACGTGCGGCATCGCGTGCTCGACCGGCGTGATGAAACGCCGTCGAGCGCGGCGGAAGTGGGAGGGCTCGGTGCGGCGCGGTTCCTGGGCGTCGAGGGCATGTTCAATGTGAACTCGGTCTCGCCGGAGGCGTGGACGGTGGTGCTGGGGCGGACGGTGCTTGGCTGGAAGGCGGCAGACGGGAAGACGGCTGACCTGGAGAATCCATTCTACGTGTTCGCGCAGTCGGCGCCGTTTGCGCCGGCGGCGGCGCGTGGCGTGCGGTGTTTCTCCGACGAGGCGGTGCAGCGGTTGGCACGGGAGCTGGCGACGCGGATCGCGGCGCGGCCGAGGCCATTTCGCTCGCTGGCGGAGTTCGTGAACAGCGGGGTGCTGCAGGAGGCGATCGATACCGCGGGGCTGAACACCCGCGCCGATCGCCTCGGCGACATCGGCGGAGTCGCGCCGGCTCGGTACTCGGCGAACTGGCTGTCGCAGGCGGCGGTGCTGAACACGCTGGCGCCGCTGCTCGCGGTGCGCTCGGACACCTTCACGATTCGTGTCGCGGCGGAGACGCTGAATCCGGCGCTGGACGCCGGCGATCCGGAGCGTGTGTCGGCACGGGCGTGGTGCGAGGCGGTGGTGCAGCGGTTGCCGGAGTATGTCGATGCCGGCGAGGATGCGATGGCCTGGCCGGCGGCGTTGGCGGATAACCGGACGCTCGGCCGGCGATTCCGAATCGTGGCTTTCCGCTGGCTTGGGCCCGACGATATTTGACCAGCGCACGCGCCTCGCGCGTGCAAAACGAGGCACGCTGCGCCGAGCGGAGTGTAACATAATATGTTACAACGATCCGGCGGTTGATTACGGGAGCGCGGAGGACTCGCCAGTTGGGCGTCGGGGCGGAACGGCGTCTCGCGGAGTGGGGCGGAAATGATCGCACCGGAGGCATGTTTCGTGCAGCGAAGGCGGGCGATGCGCATCCACTACTTTCAGCACGAACCGTTCGAGGGAATGGGCGGCATGGAGCCCTGGTTTCGCGGGCGCGGGGACGCGATCGCGTCGACCCACCTGTACCGCGGTGACCCGCTGCCGGCGTTGGACGATTTCGACTGGTTGGTGGTGATGGGCGGCGGGATGAGCGTGAACGACGAGCGCGCGCTGCCGTGGCTGGTGCCGGAGAAGGCGCTCGTGCGCAGCGCCATCGCTGCGGGCAAGCGCGTGCTCGGCGTGTGCCTGGGCGCGCAGATGATCGCCAGCGCGCTCGGCGCCAAGGTCTACAAGAACACGTTTCGCGAGATCGGCTGGTGGAAACTGAGTCGCGAGCGCGACGCGGCGGGGCATCCGCTCGGCGACGCGCTGCCCGACGGGAACGAGGTTTTTCAGTGGCACGGCGAAACCTTCGACATGCCGCCCGGCGCGGTGCGGCTGGCGCGCAGCGAGGCGTGTCTGAACCAGGCGATCGCCGTCGGCGCGCGGGCGCTGGGCTTGCAGTTTCATCTCGAGACGACCGAGGCCTCGGCGCGTGCGCTGATCGAGGAACTGCCCGGCGACATGGTCAGCGGGCCGTATGTCCAGACGCCGGAGGCGATGCTGGCGCGGCCGGAGCGCTTCGCGGTGCTCAACGCGCAGATGGGGCGGTTGCTGGAGGCGTTGGCGGCGAGCTGAGCTGTTGGCGGACGCAGTAGTCAGTTGGTTGGCTATGGACCATGCATAGGCCCGGGGCGGCGATGGTCAGAACTGTGGACGCGTTGCCATTGATCATTCACGCCGCCAAGTCGCTCATCCAGCTGCGCGCCCCTCCGGGGGCTCGGCCACTAATATTATCAGGCGATTGCACAGGCATGCTTGCAGGCGGTCCGTAGACTGACAACGGACGGAGCACGGAATCGCCTGCAAGCAGACTTCTACCTGTTGGGGACGGGGCGGAGCCCGGCTGTGCTTACCCGACCCAGGCGCGGGCGTTGTAGAAGAGCTTCATCCAGGGGCCGTCCTCGGCCCAGTCGGCGGGGTGCCAACTGTTCAGGACGGTGCGCATCACGCGCTCGGGGTGCGGCATGATGATCGTTACGCGGCCGTCGCGGGTGGTGAGCGAGGTGATGCCGCGGGGCGAGCCGTTCGGATTCAGCGGATACTGCTCGGTGGCCTGGTGCTGGTTGTCGACGAAGCGGGCAGCGACGAGGCCGGAGGCGTCGCAGGCGTCGAGCGCGGCGGTGTCCTTGAACTCGGCGTAGCCTTCGCCGTGCGACGAGGCGATCGGGAGGACGCTGCCGGCCATGCCCTTGAAGAGGATGCTCGGGCTTTCCTCGAGGCGGACACTGACGAAGCGGGCCTCGAAACGTTCGGAGCGGTTCTGCACGAAGCGCGGCCAGTGGTCGGCGCCGGGGATGATCGAGTGCAGGTTGCTCATCATCTGGCAGCCGTTGCAGACGCCGAGGGAGAACGTGTCGGGCCGCGCGAAGAACGCGGCGAACTCGGCGCGGGCGCGCTCATTGAAGAGGATGCTCTTGGCCCAGCCTTCGCCGGCGCCGAGGACGTCGCCGTAGCTGAAGCCGCCGCAGGCGACGAGGCCGCGGAAGTCCTTCAACGAGACGCGGCCGGAGAGGATATCCGTCATGTGGACATCGACGGTGCGGAAGCCGGCGCGGTCGAACGCGGCGGCCATCTCGACCTCGCTGTTCACGCCCTGCTCGCGGAGGATCGCCATGGCGGGGCGCTTGGAGGCGAGAGGCGAAAGGCGGGAGGCTTGAGAGGCGGCGGCGGCGAGGTCGAAGGTGAGCTTCGGGTTGATGCCGGGGTTGGCCTTGTCGAGCTTGAGCTGGAACTCGCTCTCAGCGCAGGCGGGGTTGTCACGCAGCGAGGCGATGCGGCGGGTGACGTCGCTCCACAGCGCCCGGAGCTTCGGGAGGTTCTCGTTGTAGATCTCCTCACCGCCGCGGCGCACGCGGAGGGCGAAGCAGGCGTTCACCGTGCCGATGCGCGTGGTGCAGTTCTTGAAGCCGTGGCGGCGTAGGACGTCGGAGACGTCGTCGAGGTCGGCGGCGCGGACCTGCAAGACGGCGCCAAGCTCTTCGCTGAAGAGCGAGGCGAAGGCGTTGTGGCCGGCGGGCACTTCGAGGTCGACGCCGGTGTGGCCGGCAAACGCCATCTCGACGATGGTCGCGAGCAGACCGCCGTCGGAGCGGTCGTGGTAGGCGAGGAGCTTCTTCTCGCTGCCGAGCTGCTGGATGGCGGCGAAGAAGTTCTTGAGGTCGGTCGGGTTGTCGACGTCCGGCGTGGCCGCGCCCATCTGCGAGACTGTCTGCGCGAGGATTGAGCCGCCGAGGCGGTTCTGGCCGCGGCCGAGGTCGATCAGAAGGAGGACGGTGTCGGCCTCGCGCTGGAGCTGCGGCGTCACCGTGAGGCGGACATCGGCGCAGGGGGCGAAGGCGGAGACGATGAGCGAGATCGGCGCGGTCTCGCGCTTCTGTTGTCCGCGGTCTTTCCAGACGGTGGACATGCTCATCGAGTCCTTGCCGACCGGGATCGTGATGCCGAGGGCGGGGCAGAGTTCCATGCCCACGGCGTGGACCGCGGCGTAGAGATCGACGGCGTCGCCGGGGACGGCCGGCGCGGCCATCCAGTTGGCGGAGAGGTTGACCTTGCCGAGGTCGCCGATCTGGGCGGCGGCGAGGTTGGTGAGCGCCTCACCCACGGCGAGGCGGGCGGACGCGGCGGCGTTGTTGACGGCGACCGGTGTGCGCTCGCCCATCGACATCGCCTCGCCAGTGTAGGCGGTGAACGATGACGCGGTTACGGCGCAGTCGGCGACGGGCACCTGCCAGGGGCCGACCATCTGGTCGCGGCACACGAGGCCGGTGACGGAGCGGTCGCCGATGGAGATGAGAAAGGTCTTGTCGGCGACGGTCGGGTGGGAGAGCACGCGCTTCACGGCCTCGGCCAGCGTGAGGCCGTAGAGGTCGAGCGGGAGCTGCGGGCGCGGGAGCGACTTCTCCTTGCGGTGCATGCGCGGCGGCTTGCCCAGCAGCACCTCGAGCGGGAGGTCGATCGGCTTGTTGTCGAAATGCGGATCCTCGACGACGAGGCGCTTTTCCTCGGTGGCGTCGCCCACGACGGCGAACGGGCAGCGCTCGCGGCGGCAGAGCTCGGTGAAGGCCTCGAGGCGCGCGGCCGGCACGGCGAGCACGTAGCGCTCCTGCGCCTCGTTGCACCAGATCTCGAGCGGGGACATGCCCGGCTCGGCGTTGGGCACGGCGCGGAGGTTGAAACGGCCGCCGCGGCCACCGTCGTTGACGAGCTCGGGCAACGCGTTGGAAAGGCCGCCGGCGCCGACGTCGTGGATGAACGAGATCGGGTTCTCGGCGCCGAGCGCCCAGCAACGGTCGATGACCTCCTGGCAGCGGCGTTCCATCTCGGCGTTGTCGCGCTGGACGGAGGCGAAATCCAGATTCTCCTGACCGGAGCCGCTGGCCATCGAGCTGGCGGCGCCGCCGCCCAGGCCGATGAGCATCGCGGGCCCGCCGAGGACGATGAGTTTGTCGCCCGGCTCGATCGTGCCCTTCTGGACGTGCTCGGCCTTGATGGCGCCGAGACCGCCCGCGAGCATGATCGGCTTGTGGTAGCCGCGGAGCTCGGAGGCGGAGGCGGTCGGGAGCTGGGACTTGGGATTGGTGCGTTGCGGTTGCTTGGATCGGGCCGAGTCCGCGGAGGTGGCCGCTTCGGGCTTGATCAGCTTCGCGCCGGCGGCGGGGACTTCCTGTTCGAAGGTGCGGAAGTAGCCGAGGATGTTCGGGCGGCCGAACTCGTTGTTGAACGCGGCGGCGCCGAGCGGGCCGTCGATCATGATGTCGAGCGCGGAGACGATGCGGCCCGGCTTGCCGAACTCCTTTTCCCAGGGCTGGACGGCGCCGGGTAACTTGAGATTGGAGACGGTGAAGCCGGCGAGACCGGCCTTCGGCTTGGAACCGCGGCCGGTGGCGCCCTCGTCGCGGATCTCGCCGCCGGAGCCGGTGGCGGCGCCGGGGAAGGGCGAGATGGCGGTGGGGTGGTTGTGCGTCTCGACCTTGCAGAGGATGTGGATGTCCTCCTCGTGCGCGGCGTACTCGTTGGTCTTCGAGTCGGCGTAGAACCGGGCGGCGCGGGGGCCGACCATGACGGCGGCGTTGTCCTTGTAGGCGGAGAGGATGCCGTCGGGGTGCAGCTCGAAGGTGTTCTTGATCATCTGGAACAGCGAGCGGTCCTTGGCGGAGCCGTCGATCTCCCAGGTGGCGTTGAAGATCTTGTGACGGCAGTGCTCGGAGTTGGCCTGCGCGAACATCATCAGTTCGACGTCGTGCGGGTCGCGGCCGAGGGCGGTGAAGTTCTTGACGAGGTAGTCGATCTCGTCGTCGGCGAGGGCGAGGCCGAGCGTGGTGTTGGCGGCGACGAGGGCGGCGCGGCCCTGCGCGAGCACGGGCACGGCGGTGAACGGCGCTGGCGTGGCGTGGCTGAAAAGGATGTCGAGTTCCTCGAAGCTCTCGAAGACAGCCTGCGTCATGCGGTCGTGGAGGCGGGCGGCGATGAGCTTCGCGTGGGCTTCGGAGGGCGTGGAGCCGCCGAGGTCGATCCAGTAGGCGACGGCGCGCTCGACGCGCTTGAGCTTCTCCAGACCGCAGATGCGGGCGATGTCGGTGGCTTTCGAGGACCACGGCGAGATGGTGCCCGGGCGCGGTGGTACGACTTGGAGCAGGCCGGTGGGCTCGTGAGCCTCGCGGCTGGGGCCGTAGGTGAGCAGTTTCACCAGCACCTCGTGCTCGGTGGGCGTGAGCTCGGCGGTGGTCTCGGCCACGTGGATGAACGCGGTGGCGACGTCCTTGACGGGGATGCCGGCGGCCAGGAGATCCTGGACGAGCTTCTGAGTGCGGAAGTCGGAGAGGGCGGGCGCGCCGCGGAGGATGATCATGGTCGGGAAAGTCGCCTCTACTGCCAACAGGCGTGGGGGCGGTTGGCCACCGGAAAACTAGGCCCGGACCTGCGTCGGATGAGATACCCAAAACTTGGCAAAGAAATGTTTCGATTCGGGGGCGTGCCCTGCCTATTGAGGATCGACCCCGCAGAAATACGAAAACCGCATAATCGAGCAGCCGGCGAGCGTGCCGGCACCCCCACTTAGCCCCCCGGTACTGTGGATGATAACAATCCAAGCCTGCGCTTAAGCATGAGCCTGAAGGCGATCGCGCGGCCGTCGATCGGCGGCTGTGCGCAGGCGCTTGCATGGGTGTGCCGTGGCTTGTTTGCGGCGGTTGTGTTGATCGCGCCGGTCCACGCGCAGGAGAAGGCATTGCCGGAACGTACCGCGGGGATTTCGGCCGATGGCACGATCACCGACACGGACGCGATCCTGCGAATGCCCAGCCAGGATCGCGAGCAAGTGTACCCGCTGCGATTCGAGTGCCGAGTGAACTACTTCGATCCGACATGGCGGAATCTGTGGTTCGATCTCAATGGCGAGGGCCGGTATGTCCGATTGGCGGAGAACGCGCCGCAGTTGCGCAGTGGCCAGCGAGTTCGCATCGAGGGCACGTACGTGTCGGATCAGGGACTTTCAGCGGATCGTGTGCGTGTGACGGTCCTCGCCGAGTATGAGAGCATCAAGCCGGTGCCGACCGAAGGCCGGATCGGAGAGATATCGCTGTTCGAGAACAAGTTGGTCGAAGCGGAGGGCTACGTGGATGAGCAACAGCTCATCGATAGCCAGCATCTGCGCCTGACGATGATCATCGATGGGCGCCGTGTGGTCTGCTGGGTGCCGGCGGATTCCCAGAGGGCGTTTCCGGACTGGCAGGGCTGCCGCTTGCGGGTTACGGCGGTCTACGCCGGACGTACCGATCCGACGGGTTCGGAGGCTGCGGTCGAGCTGTGGGTTGCGCGGCAGAGCGACATCGCACTGCTGGGCACTGTGGCGACGGATCCGCGGTTTGAGATCCCCCTGTCGGTGATCAGCGGGATCAGTGCGGCGCATGTTGGTTCGACCGTGCGCTTCAGCGGACGAATCCGCCAACGTGAGCTCGGGTCCCGTTTCATCCTGCGCGACAGCACGGGCGAGGTGCTGGTCAACTCGCTCCAGCGCGAACGGCTCCAGGCCGATGCGGACGTGGACGTGGTCGGGCGTCTGGCCATCGTCGGGTCGCGCTGGGTGGTCGAGTCGGCGCTGTTTCGTCGAGCTGCAGCATCCGAACAGAGCGGCCCGGCGGCACGCGGCGGCTCGCTCGGACTGATCGATAGCATCCGGCAGCTGTCGCCGGAAGACGCGGCGGCGGGGCGGCCGGTCGACATCCGCGGAGTTGTCACCTGGGCGATGCCCGGCTCCGGATTCATGTTCGTGCAGGACCTGAGCGGGGGAGTGCGGGTGAAACTGCCCCGTGGCGTGGAGCCGCCGTTGATGCAACGCCTTGTGCGGGTGGTGGGGCGGACCTTCCAGGGGCTGACCGGACCTGCCGTCGAGCTGAGCGAATTGCATGATGTCGCGGGGATGACGCATCCGTCGCCGAAGCCGATCACCTATTCGCAGGCGATCACAGGCAGCGAGGACGGGCAGTGGGTGGAGATGCGCGGCTTCATCCGGCGGACGGCCGCCGAGGGGGACTGGCGTTGGATCTATGTGACGACGCCCGAAGGGGAATTCGTCGGGCACCTCTGGTCGCGGGTCAATTTCGTGGCCACGCCCGGGTCGTTGGTGAGCGTGCATGGCGTGTGCGAGGTGACGAGCGACACGAAGAACCGCATCAACGGGGTGCGCCTGCGCGTGCCCTTTTTGCATGACATCCTCATCGAGCAGGATGCCCCCGCGGAGGCCTATGACCTGCCGCTGCGCAAGGTGGTCGAGTTGCGACGGCTCTTCGCGATGGATGAACTGGTGCGCGCCCGCATCTCCGCCCAGGTGGTTCACCATGTGCCCGGCGAGTCCATCATCGTGCAGGACGGCGCCGAGTCGCTGACCATCTTCAGCCGGGAGCCGGGCCAGTTCGTGCCCGGCGACCAGATCGAGGCCGTGGGCATAGTCGGGCGCGACGGTGCCCGCATGGTGTTGAGGGAAGCGGTGGCGCGCCGCATTCGCGTGGGTGTGCCACCGGCGCCGGTCGAGCTCGTCGACGCTTCCGTGCAGGACTTCCAGAACGACCTCCGGTTGGTGCGCATCGAGGCGACGCTGCTGGATTACTCGAGGCACAATGAACGGCTCCGGCTCACGATGCAGTCGGGCAGCACGATCTTCGATGCCCAGCTCGACCATCCTACGGCCGGAGTACCGGTGGGCGAACTGAAGGTGGGCATGGCGTTGAAGCTGACCGGCGTGTACCGGATCGTCTTCGACGACTCCTACCGGCCGCGGGGGTTCCTGCTGCAGCTGCGCTCGGCCGGAGACCTTGTCGTGCAGAGGCCGGCCCGGTTCTGGACCGTGCCGCGTGCGTTGATCGCCGCCGTGGCGCTCGCCGGTTTCATGCTTGCCGGCTTCATCTTGGTCGCCGCGCTGCGGCACCGGGTGCGCGTGCAGACCCGGCAGATCCGCGAACAACTGGAGACGCAATCGAACCTCGAGAACGAACTGGAGCGCGCGCAGCGCTTCCGCTCCCTCGGGCTGCTGGCCGGAGGGCTGGCCCACGACTTCAACAACCTGCTCACCGGCATCCTCGGCAATGTGACACTCGCGATGCTCGACCCGAAGGTGATGGCGCTGACAGGCGACAGCCTCCAGGACATCGAGGCGAGCGCCAAGCGAGCCCGCGATCTCACGCAGCAGCTGGTGACGTTCGCAAAGGGCGGCGCCCCGGTGCGCGACAACATCATGCTGCCCGAGCTCCTGCAGAGCGCCGCCGGCTTCGCGCTCAGCGGAGCCAAGGCGCGTGCCGAGTTCCTGATCGCGCCGGATCTCTGGCAGGTGCATGCCGACCGCAACCAGCTCGGCCGCGCGTTGCAAAACCTCGTCGTCCATGCCCGCGCGGCGATGCCCGAGGGAGGGATTGTCACCGTACGGGCCCGCAACGAGACGCTCGAGGCCGCCACCGGCGCGATCGCGGCCGGCCGCTACGTGAGCGTGACCATCGCCGATCATGGACCGGGGCTGTCGCCCGAGCGGCTGCCCGGTTTCTTCGATCCCTATTCGGCCACGAAATTTGGCGACGACCGCTTCGCCATGGCGATCGCGTACTCGATCGTCAAACGCCACGGGGGCCACCTCGATGTGGAGTCCTCGCTGGGCCTGGGCACAGAGTTCCAGCTGTGGATTCCGGCGGCGGCCGAGCGGGCGCAGCCGGAGGCAGCCGTTGCGGAGCCCGAGCACGGACTCCCCGTGGACATCGCGGGCACGCGCGTGCTGATCCTGGACGACGAGGAGACGATTCGTCGGCTGGGGGAGCGGATACTGACCAAGCTGCAGTGCGAGTACCAGACCGTGCCGGACGGGGAGATATGCCTTGCCGTCTACCGCGATGCGCTGGCCGCCGGCCGGCGCTACCAGATCGTCATCCTCGATCTCACGGTGCCTGGCGGCATGGGCGGCATGGAGTGCCTGAAAGAGCTGCGCCGGATCGATCCGGATGTGCGGGCCATCGTGTCCAGCGGTTATTCCAACGACCCGGTCATGGCGAACTACCGCCAGCATGGGTTCCGGGCGGTGGTGCCGAAGCCCTATACCGTGGGCACGCTGGCCGAGGCGATCCGCCGGGTGCTTGGGGCGCCGCTTTGAGCCGACCGGTCGCGGCGATCGTGAAGGATTTCTGAAGCTGTGGTGAATGATCCGTGTCGGGCCACGGGTGTGTTGCCAGAACCGTACAGGGCGTGCATATGGCTCAGCTCATGAGCGATACCCCCGCTGCTGTTTCGATTTGGAAGGCCCAGACGATCGTCGGTGCGTGTGCCGTGCTGTCCTGCATGCTGGTCGGCACGTTCATCGCCGCCGGATTCATCCTGCTCGCGTTGTTGAGCCTGCCATTGGTGGCCGTGAGCGTGCTGCTCCTGCTCCTCTACGGGCCGATCCACGCCGATGCCAACGGCATCTGGATGGATGGTTCGCTCGAGTCGGTTGGCATGGCCTGGGGCGACGTGAAACAGATCCGTTTCGGGAGGTTCCAGCTCGTGCTCGAGGGGGAGAACAAGCGACTGGTCCTGCCCAAGCCGCAGTTCTGGGCCGGTCCGGAGAGCGCGCGGGTGATCGAGTATTTGCGTACTCTTGCCCGCGACTACTGCACGCCGCCGCCGCCCAGCCGCACAGCCGATCTTGTCATGAGCCGCAACGTGCTGAGGATTGCCCCGCCAACCCTCAAGTAGCCGATGCCCGCTCCCACACCCGCCGCACTTCCCGCACTGGACTTCCGCAACACCAACACCCTCTGGTGCAGTGTGCTCGTCGAGACGCTTTTCCGCTGCGGCGTGCGCACGGCGGTGGTGTCGCCGGGGTCGCGGTCGACGCCGCTGACGACGGCGCTCGCGCGCCATGCCGGCATCGAGGCGATCCCGGTGCTGGACGAGCGCTCGGCCGCCTTCTTCGCGCTGGGGCAGGCCAAGCGCACGCTCCGGCCGGTCGTGCTCGTGTGCACCTCGGGCACGGCGGCGGCCAACTACCTGCCGGCCATCGTCGAGGCGCGCGAGAGCGGTGCGCCGTTGCTGGCCATCACCGCCGACCGACCGCCCGAGCTGCGCGACTGCGCCTCCGGGCAGACCATCGACCAGCAGAAGCTCTTCGGCGGCCATGTGGACTTCTACCATGAGCTCGCCGTGCCGCAGCCGCGGCTCGAGCTGTTGCGCTACCTGCGGCAGACGATCTCGCATGCCTGCGCCCGGACGCTCGCGCCGCACGCCGGCCCCGTGCACCTGAACGCGCCGTTCCGCGATCCGCTCGCGCCCGTGGTGGATGCCTCCGCCGAGCCGTTGCGGGGGGCGCTCGACGAGCGCTTCTTCGCCGGCCTGGACGAGGCGAACTGTGCCGAGAGCTCCGTGACATGGACTCCGCCCCAGACTGCGCGGGGGGTGATCGTGGCCGGGCCGGCCAACCCCGAGGATCCCGTCGGGTATGCGCGGACGGTAGGCCGGATCGCGAGAACCCTTGGTTGGCCGGTGCTGGCCGATGCGCTTTCGCCTGTGCGGCACCAGAATGCCGAGGGGGCGGTTGTCGTCGCCCACTATGATGCGTTGCTGCGCGACGCGGCACTGGCCGAGTCGCTCGCTCCCGAGGCGGTGCTGTGCGTGGAGGGCTGGCCGACGAGCAAGGTGCTCCGCGGCTGGCTGGAGCGCAGCGGCGCAGAGGTGACGCTGGTCTCCGCCAACCCCGCCAATCGCGACGGGCTTCATCTGCGTACCCGGCATATCGTTGAGGACATCGGGTCTTTGATTCCTGCGGCCGCGCGCCCGGAGAGCGAGTACGCCGCGCGCTGGATCGACGCCGAGACCGCGGCGGCAGCGCGCATCGACTGCGCGCTGGAAGCGGAGGCGGAGCCGTTTGAGCCAAAGGCTGCGTGGCTGCTGGCGCGGCACCTGCCCGAGGCGACACCGCTGTTTGTCGCCAGCAGCATGCCGGTGCGGGATGTGGAGTACTTCTGGCCGCAGAACGCGCGGCGTGTGCATTTCAACTTCAACCGCGGGGCCAACGGCATCGACGGCACGCTCTCGACCGCGCTCGGGGTGGCGCACGGCGGCGAGCCGGCGGTGCTGCTTACCGGGGATCTCTCGCTGCTGCACGACACGAACGGATTTCTGCTGGGGCCGAAGCTGCGCGGAAGCCTGACGATCGTGCTGATCGACAACAACGGCGGCGGCATCTTCGAGCACCTGCCGGTGGCGCAGTTCGACCCGCCGTTCGAGGCCTATTTCGCCACGCCGCAGGCGGTGGATTTCGCGAAGCTGTGCGCGGCCTACGGCGTCGAGCACATCGCCGTGCGGGATTGGGCGCATTTCGTCGGGCTGGTCGCGGAGTTGCCGGAATCCGGCATGCGTGTCCTGCATCTGCGTACCGACCGCAAGCGCGACGCGGCTCGGCGCAAGGCGCTGCTCGATGGTGCCAGATGATGCGCCGGCGGCGCGTACCGTGCCGCCCGCTCAGAGCTGGATCGGCAGGCCGATCTCGATGATCTGGTTGGGCGGGATGCGGAAGTAGTCCTTGGCCGGACGGGCGTTGCGGCTGAGAAAGGCGTAGGCGGACTTCTGCCATTCCCAGAGCGGGGAGTTGCCGCCGGTGATCACCATCTCGCGGTTGAAGTAGTAGGTGGTGCTCATCGGCTCGATCTGGACGCCGGCGGCGCGGAGGCGCTCGACCAGTGCGGCCACATCGGGCGACTCCATGTAGCCGTAGCGGCCGATCGCGCGCCAGACGCCGTGCCCCTGCGCGGTGAAGCTGAGCCGGCCCTCGTCGGGCACATGGGGCTCGGGTTCGGCGGCGATGCTCAGGAGGACGACCGTTTTCTGGATGCAGCGGTTCGCCTTGAGGTGGTGCAGGAGGGCCAGCGGAGTGCCGCGCGGGTTGGATGCCATGAAGACGGCGGTGCCGTCGACTCGGTGCAGCGCGCTGTCGGTGAACAGTGTGGCGACTTCCAGATCCTCCAGCCCGCGCCCGTAGACCCGGTCGAAGATGATTTCGCGGCCGCGTTTCCACACGTGCATGAGCACGAGGATGCCGATGCCGGTGGCCAGCGGGAGCCAGCCGCCATGGGCGATCTTGGGGATGTTGGCGGTGAAGAGCGAGAGGTCGATGGCGAGGAATACGGCGCAGAGTGCGCCGGCGGTCAGCCTCGACCAGCGCCAACGGCGGCGGGCGACGAAATAGAAGGCGATGGTCGTCATCGTCATCGCGCCGGTGACGGCGATGCCATAGGCGCCGGCGAGTTTCTCGGAGGAGCCGAAGCCGAAGACGATGAGGATGGCACCGATGGCCAGGAGTCGGTTGACGAGCGGCAGGTAGATCTGGCCCTCGATCGTGGCGCTGGTGTGCAGCACGGCCAGGCGGGGGAAGAACCCGAGCTGGATGGCCTGGCGGGTGAGCGAGAAGGTGCCGGAAATGAGCGCTTGGCTGGCGATGATCGTGGCGGCGATGGAGAGCAGGACGAGGGCGAGGCGTGCGAAGCCGGCGGGGGCGAGGGCGAAGAAGGGATTGGCGATATCTTCCGGGTGGGCGAGGGCGTGGGCGCCCTGGCCGAAGTAATTCAGGACAAGACCGGGCAGCACGATCCAGTACCAGGCGCGGGCGATGGCGTGACGGCCGAAATGGCCCATGTCGGCGTAGAGCGCCTCGACTCCGGTGATGGCCAGCACGACCGAGCCGAGAATGAGGGCTATGCCGTGCAGAGGTTGCTGCGCGAGCAGGCGCCAGGCGTGGATGGGGTTGAGGGCGCGGAGCACCTCGGGGTTCTGGACGGTGTGCCAGAGGCCGAGCAGTCCGATGACCGCGAACCAGACGAGCAGGACAGGGCCGAAGAGCCGGCCGATGGTGTGGGTGCCCTTGTGCTGCATCCAGAACAGCCCGGCCAGGATGAGGCAGGCGAGCAGAGGGATCAGCTCGGTGATGGCGGGGGCGGCGGTGCGGAAACCTTCGACGGCCGCGAGGACCGAGATGGCCGGGGTGATCATGCCTTCGCCGTAGAGGAGGGCGGCGCCGGCGAGGATCACGAAGATGCCGACGGTCATCTTGCGCGAGGGGGAGTTGTCGTGGCGTATGAGGGCGAGCAGGGCGAAGATGCCGCCTTCACCGTGGTTGTCGGCCCGGGTGATGAAGGAAACGTACTTGATGCTG